>JACCDJ011816017.1_pt1 | contig 29794 bp, 30 predicted proteins | sample 7444481 | NCBI WGS metagenome assembly JACCDJ01 (sample SAMN15323435, study PRJNA562643) | freshwater metagenome | isolation source: river surface water | place: USA:Blue River Watershed | collected 2017-08-15 | reverse complement strand
TTTCGACCACTAAAGTTGCCTCACGCGAGAAATTTTAATAAATACTTTTAGAAAGTGGGGCGAAAATGCGTGATGAAGTAGACCGCCTCATCGCCGCCTGGAAGGCACAGCGTCCTGATCTGGATTTGTCACCACTCGGAGTCCTCAGCCGCATAACAAGAATTTCGCGTCACTTAGATATTGAAAGACGAAATGCATTCGCAGATTTAGATACATGGGGATTCGATGTACTCGCATCGCTTCGTCGAGCAGGTGCTCCGTATCAACTTTCACCAAGTCAATTAATGCAAGAAACACTTGTGACAAGCGGAACGATGACAAATCGTTTAGATCGACTAGAAGAACTCGAGTTAATTACAAGAAAGCAAGATCCAACTGATGGTCGTGGTTCTTTAGTGACCCTCACAAAAGCTGGCGTACGCGCTGTTGATACAGCGATGGAAGAGTTACTGGGGCGTGAAAGAAATTTCTTAGCGCCTTTATCAAGTGATGAAAAGAAAGAGCTTGCTCGATTGCTCAGCTTAATTGCAGCGCAATTCGAAGATGAAATTTAATGTGACTCAATAACTTTGGCGCCATGAACGGGGCCAAATGCTCGAGTTACGCTACCAACAACTCCCGATGTGCTTAATGCAACTGCTAAATCCAAACCATGCTCTTCATCAGATACTAAGAATGCAACCGTTGGACCAGAACCAGAAACTATTGCTCCGAGCGCTCCGTATTCTTGGCCAACATCAAGAATCAATCGAAGTGCAGGTCTTAGTGAACATGCCGCGGGCTGCAAATCATTTATTAATAAATTACCGACTGCCTTGGGATCTGCGGCTAATAATGCTTGCATTAGCGCATCGCTAATTTGTGGATCGCTAATCTCTAATCCCTGACGCAATCGGTCGCATTCGTTATATACAGCTGGTGTTGAAAGTCCAACACTGGAAAGTGCTAAAACCCAGTGATAGGTACCACGCGATAGCGCTGCGGTGAGTTGATCGCCTCTGCCTTGTCCAATTGCAGTTCCACCACTTAGTAAGAACGGAACATCACTGCCTAATTGGGAAGCAATCTCATGCATCTCTTCACGAGTCATATCAAGGCTGTACAACTCATCAATCGCAACTATTGCGGCAGCAGCATCTGCACTTCCGCCAGCCATACCGCCGGCAACGGGGATAGATTTCTTTATTTCGATATGTGCATCTATATCTATTTCAAATTTTGTTGCAATAAGTTCGGCAGCTTTAACTACCAAGTTCGAAGCATCCGTGGGAACGCCATGAATTTGATCCCCAGAAACGCTCAGATTTATTCCACTTCCTTGTTCAGCAATCCTGACGATTACATCATCAAATATTGAAATTGCTTGAAAGACAGTAACAAGTTGGTGATAGCCATCAGATTCACGGGGACCCACAGAGAGTTGCAGATTAACTTTTGCAGGCACTCGTACAGTTACGGATTTGATTGGCACGTTAAAACCCTATTCGTGCAATTGTGCAAAAATCATTAACTAAGAGAGATTCGCCTCGAAGTGTCGGATCGATGCCTGCGTCACTCAGAATTTTTTCGGCTGCCGCTGATGAGCCATAAATACTGGACAGTGCGGAGCGCAACATTTTTCTACGTTGGGCAAAAGCTGCATCAATTATCGCGAATACTTTCTTGCGTAGCTCTTCATCTCCTAAAGGTTGGTGGCGAGTAAATGCAACTAATTTTGAATCCACTCCAGGTACGGGCCAAAAAATGGAGCGCGATATCGAACCTGCTCCCTGTAAATCCGCCCACCATGCAGCTTTAACAGAAGGAATTCCATATTCTTTCGAACCAGGTTTTGCCGACAACCGATCTGCGACTTCGGCTTGCACCATAACAACTCCAGATTTCAGAGTGGGAAATTTTTCTAGCATATGTAGCAGCACGGGAACTGAGACGTTGTACGGCAAATTTGCGACCAACACCGTTGGAGACTCTGGCAAAGTTTGCAAATTTAAGGCATCTTCATGGATAACTCTAAAAGTTGCTGAGCTTTGATTATTTTCTTGCACAGTTTGTGGCAATCGCTCTGCCAAACGTTGATCAATTTCTACCGCAATAACAGATTGTGCTTCTTCCAATAACGCAAGTGTCAGTGATCCCAACCCAGGTCCTATTTCTAGGGCAACGTCGGAACTTGTAACCCCTGCTATTCGCACAATTTTTCTACAAACATTTGCATCAATAACAAAATTTTGACCAAGTGATTTTGCAGGTTTAATTCCTAATTCCTCTGCCAATTCACGTATCTGTGCGGCTCCAAGTAATGTCATGCAAATGAACCAAAGATGCGTTCTGCGTTATTACTCAAAATTGTTGCGAGTTCAGAATCGCTGACATTTCTCTCATCTGCCATTGCTCTTACGATGTTTGCAATTTGGGCAGGAGTATTCAGAGCACCGCGATGAGGAGTCGGAGCTAAGAATGGCGAATCGGTTTCGACCAACAATTGATCAGCTGGAACAATCTTTACAGCTTCGCGTAATTGCGGTGCATTTTTAAATGTCAGAGTGCCTGCAAAAGAGAGAATATATCCGCGTTCAACACATATCTTCGCCATCGCTAAATCACCGGAAAAACAGTGAAAGATGGTTTTTTCTGGTGCTCCTACTTCAAGCAAAACAGAGAGAACATCCTCGTGAGAATCACGATCGTGAATAACGAGTGCTTTGTTATGTTTTTTTGCTAATTCAATATGCCATTTAAATGACTCTTGCTGTCTCTTACGTAGCTCTGGCGGAGTTCGAAAATAATCTAAACCTGTTTCGCCAATTGCTCTCACGCGTGGATGTTCGGCTAGTTTGGCAATAATCGACCAATCATGTTCGAGGTCTTCTACGACTGGTGCTTCGTTTGGATGTAACGCAACTGCTGCAAGAACTCGACCTTTCCAATGATCAGCTGCATCCACGCACCATTGTGATTGTTCGGCGGAATAACCAACTTGCACAACACGATCTATTCCAGCATCGCGAGCATCATCTAAAACCTTTCGCACTTCTTCTGAATCTGGTGCCGCATTGGTAACAATTTCTAAATGAGCATGTGCATCAACAGTTGGAACGGGTAGTGCATCGGGTTGTGGTGCGGGAATGCGATCAAGGTCGCGATTATGACGATCTGCCACAGAAGTTACTCGGCAGATTCAAGACGTGGAAACAAAACAGGAGTCTTGGTAACGCGAGCACCTGCAGGTAGTTGACCCCACTTTGCAACGGATGAAATCTTTTGTGAACCTAATGTGCCAAGAACTTCCTGCGCACCGAGACTTTGCCACAAAATTTCACATGTTGTTGGCATTACAGAGTTCAGCAAAACAGCTAGTGCTCGAAGTGATTCTGCTGTGTTGTATAGAACTTCTTCTAGGATCACTTTATTTGCAGGATCTTTTGCAAGAATCCATGGCTCTTTTTCTGTGACATAGCCATTTACTCGTTTGCAAAAATCCATAATTGCATTGATTCCGCCTTGGAAATCAAGTGCACACATAGCCTCATCTGCCTTTGTTGAGGCAATAGATAGTGCTTCCTCCAGTGATTTGTCATGAGCAACTTGAGGAAGAATTCCATCGCAGTACTTTTCAATCATTGCAGCAAGACGCGATGCTAGGTTTCCAAAATCATTTGCTAACTCACTTGTGTAACGAGCACTCATGTCTTCCCAGGAAAAAGATCCATCAGAACCGAATGGAATTGCTCGCAGGAAGTAATATCTAAATGCATCCACGCCAAAGTGATCTGTAATATCTCTCGGAGCTATTCCGGTTAGTTTGCTCTTACTCATTTTCTCGCCACCGACAAGGAGCCAGCCGTGCGCAAAAACTTTCTTAGGGACCGCAAGTCCTGCCGCCATTAACATCGCTGGCCAAATAACTGCGTGAAAACGAAGAATATCTTTCCCAACTAAATGAACATCTGCTGGCCATGTTTGTGCAAACTTCTTACCGCCATCTGTTTCTGGAGCATCCGTGAGGCCAACAGCGGTTGCGTAATTCAATAATGCATCAAACCAAACATAAACAACTTGCTTGGTATCCCACGGTACAGGGATTCCCCAATCAAATGTGGAGCGTGAAATCGAGAGATCAGAAACTCCACCTTCGAGGAATGAAAGAACTTCGTTACGAGCACTCTCTGGTTGGCATGCATCTGGATTCTTTTTATAGTGATCAATAAGGGGCGCTGCAAAATCTGACAGTTTAAAAAACCAATTTTCTTCATTAACTAATTCGATTGGTTTGCTGTGAATCGGGCATAGCTTTTCGCCATCAGCGTCAATTAAATCTCCAGGAAGTTTAAATTCTTCACAACCAACGCAATAAGGACCTTCGTATTTTCCGGAATAAATATGACCAGAATCTTTTAATCCTTGCAGAAATTTCTGTACTCGTTCAGTGTGACGTTTTTCGGTCGTGCGAATAAAGTCATCATTTGCAATATTTAAGGCTTCCCAATTTGGTTTCCAAGATTCTGCGACCAATCGATCGACCCAAGCTTGTGGAGCAACGTTATTTTGTTCAGCGGTGCGCATAACTTTTTGTCCATGCTCATCGGTTCCGGTTAAAAACCAGACAGATTCTCCACGTTGGCGATGCCAGCGAGTCAAAACATCTCCAGCAACAGTTGTATATGCATGACCAATATGTGGCGCGTCATTTACATAGTAAATAGGAGTAGTGAGATAGAAGGATTTATCGCTCACGTTGCTCATTTGCCTATCTTATTAGCATCTACAACAGCGGCATAAACCGAACGCTTAGGAAGTGAAAATTCTTCGGCCACAGCAGCAATTGCACCCTTGCGATCCATGCCTGCTGATTCAAATTCTTGAACGCGAGCAACCATCGCTTCTGTTGTTACGGATTTTGCATCTGTTGTAGCGCCCGCAATTACGAGAGTTATTTCACCCAGTACTTCATTCTTCTGACTCCACTCAAGCAATTGAGATAAGTCACCTCGAATGGTTTGTTCGTAATGTTTTGTCATCTCTCGACAAATTGCTGCCTTGCGCTCTGAACCAAAAGTTGCGATTGCGTCAACAAGGGATTCTTCTAGGCGATGTGGTGCTTCAAAAAATACAAGTGTACGTTCATCGAATCGAAGAGACTCATAAAATTTTTGGCGCGCACCAGATGTCCGCGGAGGAAATCCATCAAATGAAAAACGATCCGTTGGTAAACCAGATAATGCAACTGCCATGGTGACAGCAGATGGTCCAGGCAGGACTTGAAGAGCAATGTTTTCAGTAGATGCATCGCGCGCTAATCGAAAACCAGGATCGCTAATAGTTGGCATTCCTGCATCACTAACAACCAAGACATTTTTGCCGATTCTTAATAACTCCAAAATTTCTTGGGTGCGTTCTTCTTCATTTCCGTCAAAAAAAGAAATTACCTTGCCAACAAAGCTCACGCCTAAATCAGAAGCTAATCGATGAAAACGGCGGGAATCTTCTGCGGCAATAACATCAGCTGTTGCGATTGCTTCTATAAGGCGTGCTGATGCATCCTCGGGGTTACCAAGAGGTGTTGCAGCCAATATCAATGCCATGGCGTAATCATCTCAGTAATTCTGCTCAGATACGCTATCTCTGTGATCGCAAGCGTTGCACCAATACTCATAGCAATTGCTGCATTTTTTCTACGCATAATTAATCTAGGTAACCCTAAAGGCTTTGTCTTCGATGAGGTTTATTATGTTGATGGCGCTCGAGACTTATTGAAATATGGTGTGGAAGTCGATGGATTAAAGCCAGAGTTTATTGTTCATCCGCCGATTGGTAAATGGTGCATTGCACTCGGAATACGAATCTTTGGAGACAATGAATTTGGATGGAGAATTACTGCAGCCATTGCAGGCACTCTGATTATTCTTATCGCTGCTCGCTTGGCTCATGAACTCTTTTATTCGCCATTTTTAACTGCAATAACTGCAGCACTACTTGCATTTGATGGATTGTTATTGGTGCATTCAAGAACTGCACTTCTTGATCTCTTCCTCACGTTATTTATTTTGTCAGCAGCATACTTCTGGTTTAGACAACAGTTCTGGTATGCCAGCATATTTTTTGGCTTGGCCTTGGCCACAAAGTGGAGTGCGTTGTACTTCATCGCATTATTTGGGTTTGTAACTCTTTATAGGTTACTTCGCGAAAACACAGTGAATGATTCGCTGCGATCCATAGGAATTCGCGTTCTTCAATTCGGAGTCTTGCCATTCTTCATTTACGTAATTTCATGGATTGGCTGGTTTGTTAGTGGCCGTGGATGGAATCGAAATTATGCATCTAATCCAATAAGTTCTTTGATTTACTACCACAAACAAATGTTAGATTTTCATACTTCGCTGGTTGAAAAGCATGCTTACCAATCTAATCCTTGGAGTTGGTTAATCATGAGACGTCCTACTTCTTTTTATTATGAATCCCCGCAAGGATGTGGCAGTAAGAGTTGTGCTCAAGAAGTTTTAGCTCTCGGCACGCCAGTGTTGTGGTGGAGTGCGACGATTGCAGTGGTATTTCTTCTTGGTTTTTGGCTTTTCCAGTTTTACCACCGCAGAGTTGATAGCAAACTGAGCTTTATATTGCTTGGAATAATCGCAGGGTATTTGCCCTGGTTCTTTTTTCAAAAGCGAACCGTATTTAGCTTCTATGCAATAGTTTTCGAACCCTTTTTAATTTTGGCAATCGTTTATTGCGCCAAACTATTCATTGACAGGAGCCGCAATCGCGCAGATGCCCAAGTAATAGTTCTTGGTTTTGTGGCAGTAGTTTTCTTGAATTTTGTTTACTTTTTGCCCTTATATCTGGGTGAAGTTATTACATATGCGCAATGGCATATGCGAATGTGGTTTCCGTCTTGGATTTAAATTATTCGTTTGAAGCGCGCGAGCGATTGAGTCTTTCCACGGCTTCTTCAGCCAAATCTTGATCAAAGACCTGATCGCGTGAAGGTGTTGCTGCTGCAAGCGCCTCACGTGCTAAACGTTCTTGTTCTTCGCTCCACTGCCCAGGAATGGTCAGATCAATAGTTCTACGTGGTGTAACCGCCTTAGGAGCGTTGACATATGTTGGAACTGGAATTTCATTTGGTTGCCAAGCGCCGCGATTTTCTGCAGATCCTTTAGGCAGAATTACTACACCACTTAATTCACGTTCTGAAAGTGGAATCCAATGCTCTTTTTGTGCGGTGTGATGTACAACTTCTGAGAGATTTGTACTTGATGTACCAGATTGACTCTTTTGTAGGTTTTTGATTCTACGCGCATACAACTTCTCGCTAATTGTTTGTCGTCTTACGTGCGCAACATAAAGAATGATTCCCATAAGTGGAATAAGCGCAAATGTGATTTTCATAGTATTCATAAGACCACCAACAATTGTTGTAAGGAGTGAAATTAATAAAATTGTGAAAACAATTCTTCTTTGCATTAACCGTTGTGCGACTTTAGCTTCGTGATCTAGATCTGTATGAATTACTCCAGATCCAGAACTTCCACCTGGAGAACTATTTGCTACAACACGTAATGCACTTTTATAACGTTCAATTGATTTTCCAGAAAATTCATTTCTGTCGTGAACCCATCGTGGCAAGAAATAGGCAACCCACATTCCGATGATTGCCAAATAGATAAGTCCAGAAGCCATGATGCATAAAGATAGAGGGAGAAATGCGACCTATCGGGTATTTAAGCGCCGATTTCGCTCTGCTTTTTTTCTACTTAACTAATGGGTTTTCTTTTACGAATGAAATATGGTCGCGCCAATCTCCATCAATATGTAAGTAGCGAGGACGTTCACCCTCAAATACATAGCCTGCTTTTTCGGCTACCCGACGTGATGCAGCATTTTCAGGGCGAAGATTTATTTCGATTCGATGTAATGCCAGAACCGAGAAGCCATATTGGGTCAATAACTTAACTGCCTCTGTTGTATATCCACGACCTGCGTACGCACGATCGATCCAGTATCCGATATGGGCACCACGCAGAGCGCCAAGAATTATTCCACCCATAGAAATTTGCCCAATTAAATTATTTTCATGCCAGATTGCAAAAGATATGGAGCGCATATCTCGTGATTCCCGATTTAACGTTCTCACTAATTGAAAGAAAGAAGGAAGCTCTTTTCGCAAAGTTTCAGCATCGCTACCTGGGATAAATGGAAGTGTTGCCTCCCAAGGGGATAACCACTCACGATTTTCTGCTCGGACATTTAGCCACTTTTTTCTATCACGTAATCGAAGTGGTCTTAAGTAAATCTCGGTGCCGTACAGAGTTATCGGCCAAGAGTGTTCAGGCATTTAAATGTATCGCCGCTCGAGTACAACAACATTTACAGATGTACCTGCTTCAATCTTTTCATCTTTTTCGCTCAAGGCAATAAAAGAATTCGCATCAGATAACGTAGAAATTTCATCTTGAATCTCAAGTGCTCGAACTGAACTCGCATCCTCAGAAAGTATCGCTCGAATGTATGAACGCGTGCCAGGCGTCGATGTAATTGACTTCTCAAGTTTTGCTTTAACCGAAGGTCGATGGATTGTGGCAACCCCGAGCATTGTGCGAATCATTGGTCGGACAAATAATTCGAATGAAATATAAGCATTGATTGGATCTCCAGGAAGAGTTACGACAGGAGTTTTGTCGGGACCTATCTGACCAAAGTTATGTCTTCCACTATTTTCAATTGCCAGATTTAGTGTCGTTATTTCGCCCATTTTTTGTAGTGTCCGAGTGATTAAATCAAATGAATCGTCATTGCGTTCACCGCTTATAACTATTAGATCTGCGCGCACTAATTGATCTTCAATAACTCCTTGGAGTTCTTCTTCATCGTCCGGAATTGAATGTACGCGATAGCCAATTGCACCTACTTCGCGAACAGCGGTTGTGAGTAGCCATGAGTTTGTTTCAAACTCTTCTTCGGCTTTCAGAGGATGACCTGGTTCAACTAAATCGGGACCTGCAGACAAAATAACTACTCGCGGATGTGGACGAGTTGGCAAGTGATCTAATCCGATGGATGCTGCTAAACCAATCTGAGTGGAGCGAATTCGACTATTGGCTCGTAAAACTAAACGTTCACCTGCATAAACATCTTCAGCAAGCGTTGCGCCGTGCGCATCAAGTAATGGCAAATCTAGAGGCTCAAGTGGATGACAAATTCCCAGTAACGAACTGAGAAACTCATCGACTCGCATCTGCTCTGCCATAATCACACCATACTTGTTGTTGCGAGATTTCTAGGGGATTTAACGATGAAAGATAAAGCACAGATGCGTGAGCGATATCGCCGCGAAAGACGTGAGGCATTCGTCCCTGCTGTGTATTCAAATATTCTTTCAACTCCAGAAGTAATGCAGGCCACAATAGTTGCTAGCTATGTTTCTTATGGATACGAACCCAGCACGGTCGAAATTAATAGAGCTTTAATTAAATCTGGAAAAACTTTGTTACTACCCAGGGTTAATGGTGACTACATTGATTGGATCTATTGGGATGGTGATGAGAAAAAACTGATTGAAAAGAAAAAAATTCTCGAACCAGTAGGTGAAGTTGTCTCTCCACTGCCATCTATAGATGTAGTTATCGTGCCCGCGCTTCGCATCGATAGAGATGGATATCGTCTCGGTCAAGGTGGAGGTTATTACGATCGCGCGCTTCCACAGATGTCTGGATGGAAAATTGCACTTGTGCACTCAGGTGAAGTAACAAGTGAAGTTCTACCTCGAGAAACGCACGACATTGCAGTTAATGCTGCGGCCACGCCAGATTTGATTGTGAGATTTAGAAGTAATTAACGAACAGGTAGGTTGCGAGCCATCACAATTCGCTGAACCTGATTAGTACCTTCGTAAATTTGAGTAAGTTTTGCATCGCGCATCATTCGTTCCACTGGATAATCCGAAACATACCCATATCCGCCCAAAATCTGCACAGCATCTTGGGTAACTTTCATCGCAACATCGCTGGCAAAACACTTGCTTGAAGCCGAGAAGAACTTCAAATCTTTTTCACCATTCTCGCTCTTGACTGCTGCTGCATAGGTAAGTTGACGTGCAGCTTCAATATTCATCGCCATATCGGCCAACATAAATTGAACACCTTGGAAATCAAAAATTGGTTTGTTAAATTGTTTACGTTCGTGTGAATACGCGGTTGCAATATCTAGTGCACCTTGGGCAAGACCAAGCGCTTGAGCTGCAATTGTGATTCGAGTGTGGTCCAAAGTATCCATTGCAAGTGAAAAACCTCTTCCGACTTCGCCAATGCGACGATCATCAGAAATTTCTACATTATCGAAATAAACTTCACGAGTTGGCGATCCGCGAAAACCCATTTTTTTCTCAGGCGCACCAAATGAGACGCCAGCATCAGTTTTCTCAACTACAAAGGCTGTTATACCTTTTGATCCAAGTGATGGATCGGTTTGCGCAATCACGGTGTAAAAATCAGAGACTTCTGCATTTGAAATCCATTTTTTACTTCCGTTGATTATCCATTTCTCACCACTCTTTGTTGCTTTAGTACGAAGTGATGCAGCATCAGATCCAGCTTCTGATTCAGATAAGCAATATGAGAAACCTTTTCCCTGTGCCAATGGTGTGAGCCAACGCTTTTTTTGTTCTGTTGTTCCACCCAAAATTAGTGGCATAGAACCTAATTTATTCACAGCAGGGATAAGTGATGAGGATCCACAAACACGTGCGACTTCTTCAATGATAAGAACAACGGCGAGAGCATCTGCTCCATCGCCTCCAAATTCAGTTGGAACATGGGCTGCAGAAAGTCCCGCTTTAGCAAGAGCTTGCCCTGCTTCAATTGGATAGCGATGATCTTCATCAACTGCTTTTGCATGAGGAGCAATTTCTTTTTGAGCAAGTGCGCGAACACTCTGGCGAAGTTCTTCGTATTCATTAGGTAATGAATAAAGTGAATCCATCACTGATTCGCCTCTCTATCTTTCTTATTTAAATTATTGAGATATGCGTTGTATTGCGCAAGTTCATCCGGCTGGCCAAGCGCTGCCATTCTGGCTGTCTTACGATCAATGCGTTTTGCTTCGTGTGAATCATCGCGCATCCACTGGATGAATGTAGCAACGAGAGCAATAAGAATTGGAATCTCGCCCATTGCCCATCCGATTGCACCACCCATACGTTGATCTGCAAGTAAATCCAGGGACCAAGGGCGTTGTAAAGATTCAAAATATCCGCCATCAATCAGTGTGGTCGTAGACATAAGAGCAACAGAGAAAAATGCGTGAATACTCATTGCAGCAAAGAGAATAACAATCCGAACTAGATGCGGCACTTTTCTGGGGTTTGGATCTATTCCCACAATTACGTGGAAAAAAAGAGTGCCCGCTAAAAGAAAATGGATACTCATAAACAAGTGTCCCTGGTGACTCTGCATCATGCCGCCAAATAGCGGAGTGAAATAAAGTGCAAAGAGTGAGCCATCAAATATTGCCAGTGCCACTACCGGATTCGTAATGACTTTTGAATAACGTGAGTGTAAAGCTGAAATTAGCAATCCACGCACTCCACGTTCTATTCCATCGCGAGATTGAGGAAGAGTGCGCAATGCCAATGTAATCGGCGCTCCCAAAACTATTCCAATCGGTGCGATCATTCCTAAAACCATGTGCGAAACCATGTGCCATGAAAAAGCAAAATGCCCATACACGCCGAGTCCGCCACTTGTTGCAAAATCAATTGCTGAAATTCCTAAAGCAAATGAAATTGTTCGACCAACAGGCCACTTATCTCCACGACGAGTAAGTACGACGACGCCTTTGATATACAGAGCAACTGCCAAGACAAGCAACCCAATCATGAGCACGTCAGGATCGTATTCAAAAAGAATTCGAGACAATGTTGGCGCTTCTGGCATTTTGATGCCGGTGATTGAAAGCGCAGCGTTAAATTCTTCTTGCCCACCGCGAGCTGGAGGTTGGTTAGAAGATAGCCAAGAGCCCAGTGCCGTAACAAAAATCATTATTGCTGCTTCAACAGAAATTAAACGAGTCATCGCGCGCCAATTAACGGTGGGTTTGGCAGATAGATAACTTCGATGTTTATAACCAAAAAATAATAAAATAAGAGTTATTACAACTTTAAGAATTACAACATAGGCGTAACTCGTTGACCAGGCCGCAGCAAAATTGAGACGGGCTGATGCGTTCACTACACCACTTAGGACAACTGCTATTGCCGCCCATAGAGCAATATGGCTAAAGCGCGGTAATGAAATCTTGCGATCATCTTCGTTAAGGATTGCGATAGCTATTACGCCGCCAACCCACAATGAAAGTGCGATGACGTGAATGAGTAATGATCCAATTGCAAGTGCGTGTGAACCACTTGAAGCTGAGTGACTTTGGAAAACCGGAGCTGCAACAGCAACAAGAGCAGCCAACAGAAGGATTGCTACATTCCCTGTAGAAGTAATTACTCGGGATGTAAGTGCGATAAATAAAGCTACTGCTGTTTGGAAAAACAGATACTGTCCAAGAGAAATTTGAAAGACAAATGATTGTAAAACTGTCAGATCTAGAACTGATGTAAAAGGTTCGCCCAAAATATTGGCGAGAGTAAACAAAATATTGAGGACACTACTAAAGAACCAAGCAAAGGCAGAGATTGAGATTATAGATCTGATCTTTGAACCATTCGTTGAAAGTTTTCCATCTTTATCTAGGACCAAAAAGGCCAAGGCTAAGAGAGCCCCTATGGTGATGAAACTTGAGAGAGAAGAAAAGAATTTACTGGCTGTTACCAGTGCTGAAATCATCTCTCTCTAAAAATCTTTCTTGCATAAAGAGATAAGAGAATGAGAACAAAGAAAGCTACAACTAGCAATCCAATAACGAACGCGTTTGTTCCCCAATTACTTACTTCTGCTTTAGCGCTAGTGCTCTCAACGGGAGTTGGAATCGGTGTTGAGATTTCACTAGGCGCTGCAAATGTAAATCTAAATGATCCTTCAAGCGGAACGTCATTTTCTGCAAAGAGTGAATAAGTCACGGTGTAAACACCTGCAACTTTAAGAGTTTTTAAACCAATGACCGCACTTGCTCCATCAATTGCAAGCACACCGTCATCTACACGCTTTCCTTGTGGGTCTGTAACTTCCATGGAGTTAGCTGCATCAATCAAAGGTAGTTGTCCAGTAACGCTGACAGCACTTGGTGCAACGGTGATCGTTGCGCCGCTCATTGGATTTGTGGAAATAAGTGAGTTTGCATTCGCGACAGGGGCACAAACGAATAGCGCAATAACTGCAATGCTCAGTACTCGAATTATTTTCACTTTTGCCCCTTTCTCGCCGCTTTAATTCGCATCTATCTTCCCACTTCTTTAGACTTGGTATCTACCCCTGGCTGGGAGTAATTAGGGAAAGGAATAGTCAGATGCCTACGTATCAATATGCATGCGCTGACTGTGGCCATGAATTTGAGGCATTTCAAACTTTTTCTGAAGCATCCCTAACCACATGCCCCGAGTGCAAAGGTGAAGTACGAAAAATTTATTCTGCTGTCGGAGTTGTCTTCAAAGGTTCTGGTTTTTATAAAACAGATTCGGCAAAACTAAATGCTGGAAAGACGCCACCAGCTCCTGCTCCTGCTCCGGCACCAAAAGCTGAATAGTTAATTCTCGTGGTGGGGCGGTTTATCCGCTTTTATTTCTGCCTCGCGGCGTGCATCTTCTAGCGCTTGTTCGTGATCGATTTCATCAGATGTAACACTAGGCAAGATTTCGCTCATGACTAACTCTATCTCTTGATTCCAAGTGCAAGTTCAACTGCATCAAGGGTAGTTTCAAAATTTTCAGGTTCTAAGTGACCGCCAATAATTAAACTTGTAGCTCCATGAACCACAGACCAAGCAAGTAATTCCCCGTAAGGTCTCATTTTTTCAGAAATTAAATCAAATTCATATAATTCGTCTAAACATTTTGTAAGATTATTGAAGGCGCGAGCATCTTCGCGATTCTTTTGATCAACTTTTTCAAGCGTGCATAAATCCCCAAACATCAAATTAAACAAATGTGGTTCTTTTTTTGCCCACTGAAAATAAGTGCGACCCAAAGCCCTAAACCGTTCCCTAGCAGCGCGTGCAGAGTTTCCTGGAATTTTCGAAATTTCTTTTTCCTGAAAATCTGCTAGCTCTTCGAAAAGTGAAAACCCTAATCCTGACAGCAGGGCTGTTCGATCCGGAAAGTAGTGATAAGCAGCGCTAGGGCTCACTCCAATTTCATGTGAAACCTGTCGAAGTGATAAATGTTCAGCACCATCTTGTTTCACCAATTTTCTGGCAGTACTGATGAGCGCGCTCTCAAGATCGCCATGGTGATACTGGCTTCGCACCTTTGCTGTGGTCATAGGGGAAGTATCCCCCTAATCTTGACAATGTTCAAATAGGCTGGATATTATCTGTACAGTGTTCAGATAAGGGGATGTCATGTTTGCAGGGCTAGGAAGATTCATCGTTCGTCGTAAGAAGTCGGTACTTATTCTGTTCATCATTGGAATCCTTGCTGCAGGCGGCGTTGGTTCCCTAGCTTTCTCAAAACTCGACAGCGGCGGATATTCAGACCTTGGTAGTGACTCTGCAAAAGCCTACGAATATGTAACTGAAAAATTCAAAGTTCAAGAACCTGCAGCCATCCTCGTCGTTGATACTCAAAATCGCTCAGTCAATGATCCAGGAGTTATTTCTGAAGCAGCCGCACTAGAAGCAAAGGTGAAGAGTGTTGCGGGAGTAGATCGCACGCTTTCTTATTGGACCACTGGTGGAGCACCTGCCATGAAAGCTGCGGATGACAAAGCTGCTTTCCTGTTTATTTATACAGATCCAGATTCAAATGACTGGGCCTCACTTGAAAAAATTGGCAAAGTAATTCAGGAAAAATTTGATGGCAATCAAGGAAACTTTGTTGTTTATGCATCTGGTGGTGGAGTCATTACTCATGCGATCAATAACAAAATTAAGGAAGATTTATTTATAGCTGAGGCAATTGCAATTCCACTTACTTTTATTCTCTTGATTTTTGTCTTCGGCACTATGGTTGCATCTGCAATGCCATTGGTGGTTGGTGTAAGTGCCATCCTCGGTTCATTCTTTATAATTTTTCTCTTCACACTTTTCACTGATGTATCTGTTTTTGCTCTCAATCTGATTACAGGTTTGGGATTAGGTCTTGGCATAGATTATGCATTGCTCATCGTCAATCGTTTCCGAGAAGAGTTACACGCAGGAAAGAGTGTCGATGAATCAGTAGTTACAACTGTTGCCACGGCTGGAAAAACCGTTTTCTATTCTGGATTAACGGTTCTGGTTACGATGGCGTCGCTTTTGTTATTCCCTTTGAACTTTTTGAAATCCTTTGGTTATGCCGGTGTTGCAGTAATTTCTTTGGCAGTGCTGGGCGCACTCATCCCACTTCCAGCGTTGCTTGCAATATTGGGAAACAAAGTTGATAAAGGTGTTGTTCGTAAAGCAGGCATAGTCCCTAAAGAAGATGGTCGATGGGCACACACCGCACGCACAGTAATGAAGCGGCCGGTACCGGTTGTAGTTGGATCCTTATTGATACTCGGAATTCTTGCGGCTCCAATTACCAACATTGCTTTTGCACAAGTTGATGCACGAGTACTTCCAAAAAACGATCCAGCTGCAGTTGCATCTGCTGTCATTGATGAGCGCTTTACTGGACTCGAAGGAACTCCTATTGAAGTTGTTATCCCAAATGGAGCTGGCAAAGAAATAGAAATAAATAATTTCTTGGCTCGAGTACAAGGTGTATATGGAATCTCGCGTGTAGGACAAATCGAATACTTTGGCAATGACGTTCGGGTACAAGTCATTTCAAAAGAACCATCTAGAACACTTGAAGCACAACGAATCATTCATGACATTCGTGCACTTCCAGTGCCGGCAGGAACGTTAATTGGTGGTGCCGCTGCTGACTTCACTGACTCACAAGATGGGATTGCTCGCGCATTACCTTGGGCGTTAGGTTGGATTGCGCTGACAGTATTTATTCTGATTTTTATCTTTACCGGTTCGATTATCTTGCCAATTAAGGCTGTTCTTCTTAATGGATTTTCTTTGATTGCGACATTGGGAGCCGTTACGTGGATCTTTATTGATGGCCACTTGAAGTGGTTAGTTGGCGACTTTGCTGTAACTGGAACAGTTGATACGGGTTCAATTATTTTGATTGCAGTTGTCGTCTTTGGTTTGTCAATGGACTACGAGCTCTTCTTATTATCAAGAATTCGCGAAGAACATTTAGATGGCAAATCTAATATTGAGTCCGTCGCAAAAGGTTTGCAACGCTCGGCACGCATTATTACGGCAGCGGCACTTTTACTTGCAGTGGTTTTCGCAGCATTTATGACAAGTGGTGTCACTTCAATCAAGATGCTTGGTTTCGGTGTTGCTTTCGCTGTATTGCTCGATGCAACGTTGATTCGCGCATTATTGGTTCCTGCGCTTATGCGTTTATTTGGTGAACGCAATTGGTGGGCACCAAAATCATTACAGCGATTTACTCTTAAACACTAATTAGAAAATAAGTGTCCCCGGCGGGAGTTGAACCTGCGACCTACCGCTTAGGAGGCGGTTGCTCTATCCACTGAGCTACGGGGACCGACATTGCTAATAAGCAATCTTCCCATTAAAATTTGATTTCTAAATTGATTCGGAGTTTTATCCCATGTGGGGCCAGAAATGAAGGCGCTTGTAATTGGCGCTGGAGGCGTAGGACGTGCAATAGCCAATATTGCATCTCGAAGATCATTCATAACTTCTATGGTCATCGCCGATCGCACGTTATCTCGTGCTGAAGAAGCAGTTTCAAGGGTTAAGGATTCTAGATTTTCTGCAGCCGAAGTTAATGCAGCAGAACTCGAAGACATCCGCAACCTTATTCGGCGCGCAGCACCTGACGTAGTCATCAACGCAGTTGATCCCCGATTTGTAATGCCGATTTTTCTTGCATGTGAAATTGAAAATGTTAACTACATCGATATGGCAATGTCCTTATCGCGCCCACATCCTCACTATCCGTATACCGAAACTGGCGTGAAGCTTGGTGATGAGCAGTTTGCTCGAGATTGGAACTGGGCAGAAAGAAAGATATTTGCTCTAGTTGGAATGGGTATCGAACCGGGCATGAGTGATGTGTTTGCAAAATACGCATCCGATCATCTCTTCAGTAAAATTGATTCGATAACCGTTTTAGATGGTTCAAATTTAACTGTTGAAGGTTATGAATTTGCTCCATCATTTTCTATTTGGACAACCATTGAAGAGTGTCTCAACCCACCAATCGTCTGGGAAGACGGTCGTGGATGGCACACAACAGAGCCATTTAGCGAAATCGAAATATTTGATTTTCCTGAAGGAATTGGGCCAGTTGAGTGCGTGAATGTCGAACACGAAGAAGTTGTCTTAATCCCACAAAAAATTGAAGCGAAAAAAGTTAACTTTAAATATGGTTTGGGTGCTCAGTTCATCACAACTTTGAAAACAATTCATATGCTTGGATTAGATCGAAAAGAATCTGTTGAAGTTCAAGGTATTTCTGTTTCTCCTCGTGACTTACTTGCTGCATCACTTCCTGATCCTGCAACACTTGGCGAACGTATGCATGGAAAAACTTGTGCAGGAACATTAGTTAAAGGACTTAACAAAGAAGGTAAGCCATACTCTTGTTACATCTACAACGTGGTCGATAATTCGTGGTCAATGAAGGAGTACGGCGATCAGGCAGTTGTTTGGCAAACTGCAATCAACCCAGTTATCGCGATGGAATTAATTCATAACAAGATATGGGTTCCGGAAGGCGGCGTTTCTGGTCCTGAATGGTATGACCCAATGCCATTTCTTGATTTACTAGAGAGCTACGGATCATCCTGGAAAATTCGAGAGGAAAAATAACCCATGGCTAAGGACTTTGATGTTCTCATCATTGGTTCTGGCTTTGGCGGCTCTGTTTCGGCACTCAGGCTTACAGAAAAAGGTTATTCAGTCGCAGTTCTAGAAGCTGGAAAAAGATTTAAAGAAAAAGATTTTCCAAAGACTTCTTGGCGTTTACGTAAATTTCTTTTCTTTCCAAAACTCGGATTGCTCGGCATACAAAGAATTCATGCACTTCCTGATGTTTTGATCCTCGCTGGTGCAGGAGTTGGTGGTGGATCACTTGTGTATGCAAATACTCTCTATCAGCCACCTGATACATATTTTGAAGATAAACAGTGGAAACATATTACTGATTGGAAATCAGAGTTATTGCCTTGGTATGACCAAGCAAGTCGAATGCTAGGTGTTGCAGAAAATCCATATTTTTCTCCAAGCGATCAAGCAATGAAAGATGTTGCTATTGAAATGGGAGTTGGGCATACATTCAAAATGGCGCCACTCGGTGTTTATTTCGGTGAAGGCTCTGGTGTAGCAAGTAAAGATCCATATTTTGGCGGTGTTGGTCCTGCACGAAATGGATGTCAACAATGTGGTGCCTGCATGACTGGATGCAGATTTAATTCAAAAAATACATTACCTAAGAATTACCTTGGATTAGCAGAGTCTGCGGGAGCAAAAGTATTTCCATTAACCACCGTCACATCTTTTGAGCAAGCAACCGATGGCTCGTGGATTATTAAGGCAAAGAAAACAAATAGTCTTTTTGGTAGAACTATTACATTTACCGCTAACCAATTAATCGTAAGTGCCGGTACTTATAACACCCAAAAACTTTTGCATCGAATGAAAGCAACTGGAAAGTTATCAAAAATCTCTGAGCGCCTTGGTGATTTATCTCGGACCAATAGCGAAGCACTGACGGGTGCACTACTTCCAAAGTCTGACATTGATTTCAGCAAAGGCGCTGCAATTACTTCTTCGTTCTTCCCTGACGAACATACACACGTAGAACCAGTGCGCTATGGCAAGGGAAGCAATGCAATGGGTTTGTTACAAACAATTATGACTGACGGAGATGTTGCAAAGGATCGTCGTCGTCAGTGGGTACGTGAATTTATTAAAAAGCCATCGCTATTGCTGCGAGTTCTTAACGTGCGTCAATGGTCTGAGCGAACTGTTATTGCTTTAGTTATGCAAAATGTGGATTCATCGCTGTCAGTTCGTCCTAAGCGAAAGTGGTGGGGCTTGGGTCTAACTTCAACAAATGACTCAATTAATCCGAATGCAACGTACATTCCAGCTGCTAATGAAACTGTTCGTCGAATTGCAAACAAATATGGGGGCTTTGCTGGTGGACATATAGGTGACCTCATTGGCGCGCCATTTACAGCACATTTCGTTGGTGGATGCGTTATTGGTTCAGATGTTTCACAAGGAGTAATTGATCCGTATCACCGCGTATGGAATTACCCGACCTTGCACGTGGTTGATGGTGCTGCTGTTACAGCAAACCTTGGAGTCAATCCATCGCTAACAATTACTGCACAAGCCGAACGCGCGATGTCATTGTGGCCCAATAAAGGTGAATTAGATCCGCGTCCCGTTCAGAACAATCACTACACAAGAATTACCGCTGTTGCACCAAATAAACCATTTGTACCTGCAGGTGCGATTGGTGAATTACTTATGCCACCATCGAAGTAAAGGTTCAATATCTTCTGGCACATGTTCGGCAACAAACATCGCGCCATCTAAATGATTTCCGTGCGGGTCAACCAAGGTAATTTGTGGCAATAGCGAAGATGTTCGGCGTCGGATCGCATCAACATAACCTTTGTTTTCTGCAAGTTTTCCCAGCAAGGCAATAGCAAAACCTTCATTGCGTAATCCCCCGACATTTGTCCATGCTGCTCGGATTGTTTTTGCTAAATATTCTGCGCCTTTATCTCTGATCGTTATGGCATCTGTGTTTTTTGCTTCTGCTGCTTCAAGAAGAGTCTTTGCTGCATTAATACACAGAAGTTGTGCTTTTGCATCAGTATGTGACTTTAAAGATTCGTAGGTTTTGATCTCTGATTCAAAAAAATCAGATAAGAGTGTTGCATCATCTCTGCCTTCTTGTGTGGCAAGTACACGCTCTAAAGCAGCTTTGCCTAACCAGAATCCACCACCGAGGTCGCCAAAAATATGGCCAAGTCCATCGGTGTGCGAATAAGAACCTCGACGTCCTGCAATTGCTACTGTTCCGCTTCCGATAGAAAGTGCAACACCATCGCTATTTCCAAGTGCACCAAAAAATCCTGCTAAACCATCATCCATAATTGCAACAGATGTTGCGCCACAATACTTTGCTGCAAGTTGTCCATAAGGTTTTGGTTCGCCCACGTCACCGTAAACACCAGTAACACTAAGGGCTACTACATCGCTCTGAAACCCTGAACCAAAATGCTCTTGTGCTTCCGCAAACAAATCATTGAGTACTTCAAGAGTTGATTCATGAGCATGTTTTGCTCGCTTGCTAACGTATTCAGAATCGGATGATTTAAACCGCGCACCTGATTGCCCTAAGTCCACCGCTAGCACCATAATTACAAGTCTAGTTAAGGAGAGCAGATGAGCAAATGGGCAGTTGTTACAGGCGCAACAGCAGGAATCGGTGAGAGCTTTACTCGCATATTGGCCCATGAGGGATTTAACATCGTTCTAGTTGCTAGAGATCTTGAACGCATGAAAGAACGTGCTACACATTTGGAATCGCAATTCAACGTAAAAACAGAGATAGTCCAAGCAGATCTAGCTACAGATGATGGTTGTGCAAAAGTTGAAAAATATATACGCGAGAATCAAATTGAAGTACTCGTTAATAATGCAGGATTTGGTATCAATAAGGCATTCTCCGTTAGTGATATTAATTCTGAACAACAATTGTTAGATGTACTTGTACGCACGCCGATGCGTTTAATGCATACAGTTTTGCCGCAAATGAAAGATCGCAATAGTGGTTCGATAATTAATGTTTCTTCAGTTGCAGGTTGGATTGCTGGAGGAACATATAGTGCATCTAAGTCTTATCTCACCGTGCTCTCCGAATCACTGCACACCGAAATGAGTGGAACAGCCATAAAAATTTCAGCGCTCTGTCCTGGATTTACACGCACAGAATTTCATGAACGAGGACGTATGCGCATGAATGGTTTGCCTCAATTCATGTGGCTCAGCGCAGATCGTGTTGTATTGCAGGCATGGAAAGAAAATCAAAAAGGTAAAGTTTTATCAGTACCTGGTTGGCAGTATTTGATTTTAAGTACAGTCTCTAGATTTGGACCGCGTCCACTCGTTCGTAAACTAGGTATGAACGTCAGAGTGCGTCAACGCCAAAAATAGCTCCGTAGGGATAGCCCTATACGCATTTAGTCTGACTTCTTCTACGGTGTTGTTGTGCTCCGTAGATATTTATCCCTCAATACTTTTGGATTCTTACTACTTACAATTCATCTAATCTCTCGAGTTATTCATGTGACTCCACAGGTGTATTTAGATTTGTGGATTTATAACGCAATTGCAATTCTCTTTGTCTTCTCTCTCATCGGTGTACCAAATTTTAATGATCATGTAGGTATTGCATTCTTGGCCTTAGCCATTGCATTTTGGTCGGCTGGTTCTCTCATTTCTTCACTGAGTGTTTTTTACACAATCAATTTGCGCATCGAATTGATATCAAATGTTTTATACATGCTCTTCTATCCTGCTGCATTTATTGCACTTCCCAGGTTATTGTCCCAGCGTTCTCGTATCTCTGCTGTAGAGATACTCGACTCAACCATCATTGCCCTTGGTTTGGCATCCCTCGGAACAGCACTCTTTGTTGGTCCGGTATTACCCAGATTAAACGGCGATATGACGATGACTTTTTTTGCGATTTTCTATCCAGTGGGTGATTTGATTCTAGTCGCGAGTGTAATTTCCACTCTTTTATCTCAAAGTGCTTCTAAAAGAGCTGTAGTCGCAAGTATAGGAATATTTATTTTTGCACTCTCAGATTTTCTATACCTTTGGTTGCATGTAAATAACAAATACATATTTGGATCATTATCTGATGATGGCTGGTTGGTAGGGCTTGCACTACTCGTTATGTCTACGCAATTTAAAGCAAGCGAGCAGAGTTCATCAGATGGTGTAAACCCTGTATTTGTTGCTTTATCTGTCTTCTTGAGTGCAACCTTGCTTGGAATGATTACTCTGCGTCCTGGATATTTTCCATCTTTCATTTTGATACCGACTTTATTGACTTTGTTGGTTGCCTTTATTCGAATGACAATAGCGCTGAGACAAGCACGTTCACTTGGAGCTGAGCGGACTCTTGCGCGCACGGATGAATTAACTGGTTTATCTAATCGTAGAAAGTTAATTGCTGAGATGGCGGAAATTGGAGATTCTGAAGGCGCACTTCTGATTATGGATCTCGATGGTTTCAAACCGGTTAATGACTCTTTCGGGCATGACACTGGTGATGAAATTTTGAAACAAGTCGCGATTCGCTTTCATAGAGCTCTTCCACCAGAGGCAACGCTTGCTCGTTTAGGTGGTGATGAATTTGGGGTCTTGCTTCACTCAAATTATGAAACAAGTATGGAGATTGCCCGTGCGCTGCTTGCAACAATGAGTTATCCCTTTGTCGTTGGAAAAGAATCCATCGATTTAGGTGTGAGCATTGGAGTTGCTTCCAATAATAGTGATGGCGATTTACTTCGCAGAGCAGATGTAGCTATGTATCGAGCGAAACGAGAATCACTCGGTGTTGCGCACTTTGATTTCTTCTAATCGAGCAAGAGATTCAATACGTTCTACAGAGTGTTCAACAAGTTTTTTTGGATAACCATTCTTATAACCACCGTCAGCATCCCATGGTTCATGAATTTGATCGGCGCTCAAATGCGCTAACTCCGGAACATATTTGCGAATGTAATCTCCATTTTCATCAAAGCGTTTTCCTTGTTCGATTGGATTAAACACTCGGTAATACGGTGAAGCATCTGTGCCACACCCGGCAGTCCATTGCCACCCGTGCGCATTAGATGCAACGTCAAAATCAACAAGATGTTCTTCGAAAAATAGTGCACCGTGCTGCCATTCAATATGTAAGTCTTTTGCCAGAAAAGAAGCAACCACCATACGGACACGGTTGTGCATCCAACCCTCTTTGATCAACTGGCGCATGCCTGCATCAACAAATGGGTATCCCGTCTTTCCTTCACACCACGCTTTAAATTTCTCACCCGGTTCGTCATATCTCATATTCGCAAATTGAGGTGCGTAATAATCCTTATCTGTATGTGGGTAGTTATATAAAACATCTGCATAGAACTCGCGCCACGCAATTTCTTTTCTGAAGGTGTCATGAGCTTTGCTTTCGCCGAGTCCTGTTAGCAAAGTACGCGGATGAATTTCGCCCCACGTAAGGTGCGTACTCATCTTGCTCGTACCATCGATTCCTGCAAAATTTCGACTTTCATCGTATGAATCGATTGCTTTGGCTTTAAATTTTTTAAATCTTTCGTGTGCAGCTTTTTCGCCTGCCTTAGGAATATCCGTTCCTTCTGGAGCTTGCCACTGTGGAAAGTTTCTATCACTTGGATCTGGTGTCACCGCTTTAATTGATTTAGGTGCAGAAACTGCAGCACGCCAACCATGCACAAGCCATGCGCGATAAAAAGGTGTGTACACGCGGTAATTTGTTGCATCAGTAGGTTTTTTTACACGTCCTGGTGCAACTGCATACGGACTGCCGGTACGTGTGAGTTCTATTCCCGCAGCTTCGATGCGCGAATCTCGTTCGACGGCATATCGGTCATATTCGGCTTGAATGTGCACAGATGTTGCGTCGTACTTCTTCTTTACATCCTTAAGAACTTCAAGTGGATCTCCGGCGTACACATGCAATTTATTGTTGAGTGATTCATCCAGACATTGAAGTGAATTTGCCAAGTAAGCCAAACCTTTTGCACCTGTAATATCAATTAATTTTGGATCTAAAATAAATACAGGAACAATTTCTTCGCCTGCTTCAATTGCGGCTAATAATGCAGGGTTATCAATCAGGCGTAAGTCGCGCCTAAACCACATGATGCTGCGCGACATAGTGAGTTAATTATGTAGTTGGTGAACTGTTGCATCCCAGCCTTGTACATCTTCTGGCTTACGTGGAGCCTTACCGATGTAGCGAGCTGAAGGACGAATCAGACGGCCTGTGCGCTTTTGTTCGAGAATGTGTGCTGACCAACCCGCAGTGCGAGCCGCAGTAAACATAGATGTAAATAGTGGACCAGGAACTTCTGCAAAATCCAAAACAATCGCAGCCCAGAATTCAACGTTTGTTTCGAGAACACGTTCTGGATGGCGCTCGTGTAATTCGGCAAGTGCAGCCTTTTCTAATTCGAGAGCTACTTCATAACGTGGTGCGCCTAATTCTTTTGCTGTGCGACGCAATGTACGCGCACGTGGATCTTCGGCGCGATAAACACGGTGTCCGAATCCCATCAAACGCTCACCGCGATCCATTAAATCTTTAACGTACTTACGTGCATCGCCAACGCGTTCTACATCTTCAATCATTCCGAGAACTCGTGAAGGTGCACCACCATGTAATGGGCCTGACATTGCGCCAATAGCACCAGAGAGTGCTGCTGCAACATCTGCACCAGTTGATGCAATAACGCGAGAAGTAAATGTTGATGCATTCATTCCGTGTTCTGCAGCAGAAACAAAGTAAGCATCAATTGCACGGACGTGAAGTGGATCTGGTTCTCCGCGCCAGCGAATCATCATGCGTTCTACAACTGTGTGAGCCTTATCAATCTCTGATTCAGGAACAGGTGTTGCAGAAATTCCACGCGCTGATTGAGCAAGGTATGAAAGAACCATGACTGATGCACGTGCAAGATTTGATCGAGCTTCTTCGTCATCAATATCTAAAAGTGGTTTGAAGCCCCACGCTGGTGCGAGCATCGCAATTGCTGATTGCACGTCAACACGAACATCACCTGAGTGAACTGGCAATGGAAATTTTTCTGCTGGTGGAAGACCTGGATTAAATTCATCATCAACAAGTAGTCCCCATACGTTTCCAAATGAAACGCGTCCAACTAAATCTTCAATATCAACACCACGGTAACGAAGTGCGCTGCCTTCTTTATCTGGTTCAGCAATTTCAGATTCAAAAGCTATGACACCTTCGAGACCTGGCTTGAAATCATCAGACACAACGCGCTCCTTAAGTGGGTGATACGGGGGTAATTCTGCCCCCATACAAGGCGTGCTGGCGACCACGAAAGTTGAGATAGCCCTGCGGGCGAAAGTGACGTTAGATACATCCATGGACCAAACTGGAATCCGAGCCAAGATCTCAGCGATGCGCCGCTCATACGGCGAAGTTGGCTTGGAGAAATTGCCCGCAGATCCTTTCGTGGCTTTTGAGCAGTGGATGGTCGAAGCAGCAGCAAATGAAATTATTGTTGAAGCAAATGCGATGGTTCTTTCTACAGCAGATGGCTCAGGTGAAATAACTACACGCACAGTTTTGCTCAAAGATATTTCGCAAGGTGGATTTACATTTTTTACAAATTATTCATCACGTAAAGCGCAAGCTATTGCAATGAATTCGCAAGTAACACTTCTTTTCCCTTGGTATGCAATGGAGCGACAAGTAATTATTTCTGGGCAAGCAGATAAAATTTCACGCGAAGAATCTGAGAGTTACTTTGCAACGCGTCCTTGGTCTAGCCAAATTGGCGCGTGGGCCAGTGCACAATCAGCACCACTTAGTTCACGTGAAGAGTTGGAAATGCGATTTAAAGGTGCAAGCGAGAAATGGCCAGAAGGAAGTGTTGTTCCAACTCCACCACATTGGGGTGGTTTTCGAGTGATTCCAGAAAGTATTGAATTTTGGCAAGGAAGATATTCCAGATTGCACGACCGTATTAGGTATCACAGGTCACATACAAAATCCGATTGGGATATGCAGCGTTACTTCCCTTAAGATTTATCCATGAGCATCGTTATTCCAAATGGCATTAAGCCTGTCGATGGTCGTTTTGGCTGCGGTCCTTCAAAGATTCGTCCAGCTGCTTTAGAGAATTTATTTAAAAGTGGTACGTCAATACTTGGAACTTCACACCGCCAAAAGCCGGTAAAAAACGTTGTTCGCGAAGTTCGCGAAGGATTGAAATCTTTATTCTCACTTCCTGATGGTTACGAAGTAATTCTTGGTAATGGCGGCACCACTGCATTTTGGGACATCGCTCTTTTTGCTCAAATTGAAAACCGATCACAACACTTGGTCTTTGGAGAGTTTTCGTCGAAGTTTGCAAAGGGCGCAAAAGATGCACCGTTTTTAGGTGAACCATCAATAATTAAATCTGATCCAGGTTCTCATCCAACAGCTGTTGCTGAAGCCGGCATCGATGCTTATGCATTCACACACAATGAAACTAGTACTGGTGTGGCAATGCCGATTATTCGACCAGCAAACACCGATGGCGCACTAGTTCTTGTTGACGCAACAAGTGCAGCTGGTGGACTTGTAGTGGATGCAAAAGAGTTTGATGCCTATTACTTTGCTCCACAAAAATCATTTGCATCCGATGGTGGTTTATGGATCGCACTGATGTCACCTGCGGCTATTGCACGTGCGGAAAAAATTAAGGCAAGTGGTCGCTGGACTCCAGCAATTTTGGATCTCAACATTGCTATAGAGAACTCACGTCTCGATCAGACTTACAACACACCTGCAGTTGCAACATTTATGTTGCTTGCAGATCAATTGAAGTGGATGAATGAGAATGGTGGATTGAAATTCTCAACTGGGCGTACTTCTGACTCTGCTTCCCGAATTTATTCGTGGGCTGAAAAAACTTCATACACAACTCCATTTGTCACAGACCCTGCAATGCGCTCCAAGGTTGTTGCGACAATTAACTTTGACGATTCAATTGATGCACTTAAAGTGGCATCTATTCTTCGCGAAAATGGAATCGTTGACACCGAGCCATATCGCAAATTGGGGAAGAATCAGCTTCGTGTTGGTATGTTTCCTTCTGTTGATCCCAGCGATGTTGATGCACTCACCGCCTGCATTGATTACGTTGTAGCCGCGCTTTAATTTATCCGTAAGGAAAGTAATGCCACATACGTTTACGCGCGACAAAACCTTTTGGACTATAGCTCTTCAAGTAACAATCCTTAACTTTTATTTAGGAGGATTCGGTCCGGCCCAACCACTCTTACGCGCCGACCAAGGTACGTCGCTGACAATTGCCGGATTACACGGAACAGCAATGGGTGTTGCTGCAATTTGTGCAGGATTATCAAATTCACGGTGGGTTCATTACTTTGGCCGCGAAAAAACTTCATGGATTGGCATGTGGCTCTTCTGCATAGGCGTCCTCATGTTTGTCACTTTTAAATCAGTTGGGTTCACACTAACTGCAACATTCTTGGGCGGAATGGGAACATCAATGGTCATCAACAATATGGTGACAAGACTCTCTAGCCACTTTAAGCAAGCAACTCCCCTTGCGTTACCGCAATCAAATGGAATCAACTCAGTTGGATTTGTCTTCGGCACTATCGCAGTCGGAACTCTTGCAGGCACATCAATCAGCTGGAGATTTGGATTACTACTCACAATTCCAGCAACGATTATTCTCTATTTCTTTTCGCGAGATAAAAATCGAGATGTTCATGATCGCGATGTGAGCGTTCGGCAAAAAGGAAAGCTTTCCCGGACTTACTGGATTGCCTGTTTTGGATTCTTTATCTGTATATGCACAGAATTTGCAACGTCCTTTTGGGCAGCTGCTCTCTTGCGCGACCGTGTTGGCGGAACTGCATCAGCAGCAACTCTTGCAATCGTGGCACTCGGCTCAGGTATGGCGGTTGGACGTTGGTACGGTGCAATTGTCCTAAAGAAACTTAAGTTAGATCAACAACTCATCACAATTATTATTCTGCAGTTTATTGGCTTTGCAATTTTTTGGTTTTCACACAATATTCTTATCTCCCTTGTTTCACTATTTATCAATGGCCTTGGTATCTCCATGCAATTTGCACTGTGCTCACTTCGCCTTATTAGCTTTAGCGATAAGCGTCCAGACTTGGCAATCGGAATCAGCTCACTCGCTGCTGGATCAGGAATTGCATTAGCGCCATTTATTTTGGGTGTACTCGGAGATCATCTTGGAATCTCACGAGCATATTTAATGGTGCCTGTTTTAATCCTTATTGCACTGACAATTGTTATTCTTATTCCATCGAAAGAGGAGAGCCATGAGTTACAAAACTAGACGGATGATCTCAATCATCGCACTTGTTGGTTTATTAGCGTTGATCGTTCTCAGCGGAATATAAAATGGATTCAAATGTGCGCAGCGCAGTAGTTTTAATCGCCATTGGCACTATCGCATGGTTAATTGCTGGGGCCGTTTTCTTAGTACTTGATTCTGATACTAAATACGTGTGGACGTGCGTAGTAGGTGCAGCACTCGGCGTGATTGGTATTCGTTACACAATTCGCAGAGCGCGCAGAAGCGGAATTTAAGCTTCTAGTTGTCCTGCAATACCGCGAAGAACTTTTCCAAGACGTTCTGCTTCGATTGCAGATGGATGGCGTCCGTGGCGTAAACCATTTCCAACCTTGTCCAAAATCTTGATTGTGTCTTCGATCATCGCTGCAAGATCATCACTGTTAGTACGTGAGTTCGCTGCAAGTGATGGTGGTGCATCAATAATTTTTACAGATAGCGCTTGAGGTCCACGACGACCATCAGCAACACTGAAATCCAACTTTGTTCCAGGCTTTACTGTTGATACGCCTTCTGGAAGAGAAGTTGAAGCAAGATAAACATCTTCGCCCTCATCGGATGCGATGAAACCAAAACCTTTTTCAAGGCTGAACCATTTCACTTTACCTGTAGGCATGGGGAGTGCTCCTTGCTAATTTCTTTATTCGTTTAAGCCGCGGGGGCCGCGGGCAGATGGTTAGTTTATCAGAGCGTCGCTTCGGAGTGCGCGCCGCATCCGTGGTCAACGGAAACCACGCGTGCATCCTCAGGTGAAATCGCATTTGCGCATACACCAAAGGAAGCACGAAGTGATCCTGCGATTGGCAAAAAGAATGCGCATGAAGAACATGGTTTTGGTGCTGCTTGTGCAATTGGTGATTGTGGACCGCGATCACTTTCATACCAACGCTTGCTCGCTTGATCGCGACCTTCAATAGACATTACACGTGCACGCCCAAGACCAAGATCAAATACTTGCATTGCATCCAAATCTTCATCTGCAATGAGTGAGTGAACAGATGGAACTAAACGTGTGTCATCTAGTGAGCTTGGAACAATGTCACCAACACCAACATCGCCTGGCTGTATGCGATCGCGGTATGCAACCCACTCTGGTGCAAGTAATGCATCCGGTCCTGGAAGTACGACAACATCGCAAATTGTTGGTTCTGATTTCTTATCAACTATTGCAATTGTTACGCACCAACGCCAGCCTTTATAGCCAGCAAGATTTGCTTCAAACAAATAAGTTTCAACGCGACCATCATCATCGATTTCGACGGAAACATCTGCCCCAACTAATTCTGGGTTGCCAGCATCAGCAATCGCTGCAGAACGTGCGAGTTCGAGTGTGCTCATGCGATAAGGATAAAGCAGAACGCCACTACCGAGTTAATCGGCAGTGGCGTTCGTAACGCTTTACGCGTGAGAAATTAGAAGTCCATATCTCCGCCGCCAGGACCTGCAGGTGTTGCAGGTGCTTTCTCTGGCTT
>JACCDJ011774522.1_pt1 | contig 29802 bp, 31 predicted proteins | sample 7444481 | NCBI WGS metagenome assembly JACCDJ01 (sample SAMN15323435, study PRJNA562643) | freshwater metagenome | isolation source: river surface water | place: USA:Blue River Watershed | collected 2017-08-15 | reverse complement strand
CGCTTTATTGCTGAGCAAGAATTTGGTTAACCATGCTGATCAAACTTGGTTCAAGCAGTTTCACTCCCGGCATGGACAAGTGGTTGTTATCGAGGTACAACACTTTTCCGTCTTTTTCAAGCGGACATTCGGTTGCATTGCACAACACCATGAACGGATCGTAGAAAAAGGTTCCTTCGCCGGCGTCTTCCTTCCAGTTCTGGGTAATTGGGTTTGCAATCGCATCTTGATCGGCACGAGAAAGTGGCGTTAATTCAGGCTTACGAATTCGCCGCGGTGCAACACTTTCTGAATAAAACGGATTGTCAAGCACGATGAGGTGCTTAGCTCCGCGAGCTGACGCGAATTGACTAAACGTGGTAGCGAGGTCGAGCCGTACTTCTCTGCTCAATTCCTCGCTATTTGTTTTGAAAGAATTGATGACGAGATCAAAATTTCCGGGTACAAATGTTCCATTTTTAATTGTTGAATACTGTTCACCATTACACACCAACGCACACGTTGTGATCTGAACATCATGTGTCTTCGTGTAATCAACAAACAGCGGAATTATTTGATAAATGTGGGAATCGCCATACAGCAATACTTTCTGTGCCGCCGTATCTTCACCCACCACGCACACGTCATTCATAAAATCGCAGCCACCAAGAACGCTGCTGGCATACACGTTTCCGTAATCTTCACGAGCCTGTGTTTTTGTGAAATCAAGACCGAACAACATGAGTGCTGGAATAAGCACGAGTGCAAAACCGGAAACAACTTTTGTTCTGGTGCTTCCTGTTCGTATTCTGCGGAATGGTTGCTCGATGTATCGATACGAAATCACCGCAGGGATCATCGAAGCTGCAACCAAGATTGCTTTATCTACCGATGAATCGGGTCTCATCAGGTCAAGTGAAATCGAAACACCTATCCAGTGCCACAAGTAAATGGAATACGAGCTGTTTCCCACTGCCTGGAAAGCTTTAATCCCGAAGAACTTTTGGACATCAAGTTTTGAACCTGGAAGTGAAAAAACCAAAAGCCCGGTTGCCAGAGCCGTCAACGCACAGGCAGCAATTTGTGACCCATTTCCATCAACCCTCGTCATCAAGACATAGACGATGACCAAGATGGCAACAACTGACAACACGGTTCGAATTGTGGAGTTGAGATATTTCTTTCCTTGCTCATACTTCAATACCGCAATCGCAACCAGCAAACCCAGAAGAAATTCCCATGCCCTGGTGAATGGTGAATAGAACAGAAACCCAGGTCGGAATTGAGGGTCAAGCCAGCCATATTTCTCGTCACTTGATAACACCATGACCATTGCCGAAGCTGTTCCTAGTAGAACAAATGCAATCATCCACAGACGAATCCGATGCGCAACATCAAATCGTCGACCTATAAGTGCCACGATGCCGAGCACAAGCGGAAGTGCAATATAAAACTGTTCTTCTACGCCAAGCGACCACGTGTGAAGAAAGAATGTGATGTCTCCTGCTTGAACGAAGTAGTCAAGTTTGCGAAACATGAAGAAAAAGTTGCCGTAGCTAAACAATGCGGCGCGTGCTTGCTGAATGAAAAAGTCTTGCGCTTTTGTAAATGGAACAATGAAATACGCATACACCGTCATGACTGCGACCATGAACGACAGCGGAGGGAAAATGCGGAAGAACCTGCGCTCAAAAAACCTGCGGAACGAAACTTTTCCCGTTAAGACTTGTTCATTCACCATGGTCAGACCGATCACAAAGCCCGACACCACGAAGAACATGTCCACACCAACAAAGCCGCCGCTAAACATTCCAATGCCTAAGTGGCTGAGTACTACCAACGTGACAGCGACTGCACGAAGGAATTGAATTTCCTTGCGTATTTGATGCTGTGTTGTCACCGCACCAGCGTAGTTGAGCAGTTAGTTACGCAACGCGCGGCTGCACCACGGGCACATGCACATCAACTTCTTGTGTAGCAACATATCCATGAATAGAAAGAATGGACCACAGTGCAGTGCGCACGTGATCTGAGTCGGGTGCATTGAGTTGATTGACTACAACAACACCTTCAATCATGTCGCCAAGAATGGCAACAAATGGACGGTCGCGAAGTGCAACTGCCACCACGCCACCACCTTCACGACGACGGACCGTGCGATTCACACCGATGACCCGTGGCGGACTGCGAAAACTTGGTGCAAGCAACCCAAATCGTTGGGTTTCACTAGCAATTAAGCGCGCCACTGCTGCAAATTGCATAGTGGTCGAAGTGCTCATGGCCACAGCATGACACACCCATGTGACAGAGTGACCGTGATGTCTGAAACCGAACTCAATGCCATGCAACAGGCCGTGCTTGAAGCATTAGGCAAAGAACCCGACTGGGTGCCGATCCCACGTGAAGTCATCGAGGGCATACGTACACAACTACATGACGGTCTTGCCGACATTGCCCCACGACTCACCCCTGAAAATGCTCTGTGGGTAAGCAAACACAAACTCACCACCGTGCACGGCTGCGAAGCCAATCACCTCGCCGGGCTAACGGGTTTCGAATGGACTCTTGGCAACGTAAAAGGAACGGTGCTGCACAAAGCTGTTGAACTTGGTCTGAATTGGCGTGGCGTCATCGTTCCAGCCGACGTTGTAGATGAAGCACTTGCTCAGCTTGCCGATGATGAACGGCAAAGTGCCGGGCCGTTCATTGACAACTTGCCCGCAGGAGACCGCGCGCAGCTTCGCAGTTCTGCAATCGATTTGTACACCAAGTTTGACGAGTGTTTTCCACCGCTCAAAGCAGCGTGGCGTCCTGTCCTTGAAAGCTCGGCGCGATACGAAATGTTTGACCAACGCATCAACCTCAGCACTCGCGCAGACCTCACACTTGGTGCAGTTGGCTCCAAGGTGATTATCGATTTGAAGTCTGGACGCGTTCAGCCCAATCACCGAGAAGAACTGCGCTTTTACGCATTGGTTGAAGCCATGCGCACTGGTGCTGCCCCACGTCGTCTGGCCAGTTACTCACTGGTTACTGCTCGTGCCGACGTTGAAGACGTCACCGAGGGTGTGTTGCAAGCGGCAGTTCGCAAAACCGTAGATGGCGTTCGCAAAATGGTTGAATTGCAGCGCGATGGACGTGAACCGGTAATTCGTAGTGGGTTTTTCTGTTCATGGTGTCCACTGCTCGACTCGTGTGCCGAAGGAACAAAATTCATAGCGCGCCGCGACGACCCCGACGCCGCTGACGACTTTTAGATATCGCTCATCAGCGCTACAGGAACGCCGAGCCCAACCGCGCCGCGAAACGTTGCGATCAATCTGTTTTTCTGCACCGCTGGTTTTGGTGGGCTGAGAACATCGGGGCCAAGGTACGCAGCAATTTCATTCACATCTGCAACGTTCACAACAAAACCCCACAACGATGCGCTGCCTGCAGAAATTGACGGTGCTGACACAATTTCAACGATTACATCGCCAAGTCTGTGAAAACCTTGGCGCATTCCATTTCCTGCATCACGAATTCGTTTCAACTCTGCACCAGTTGCTTCATACAGTGCACGAGAAGTGCGCTCTAAGTCGGGAGTGTTCACCACAACGTGATCAATGCCAAGTGGCCTCAACACAAATTCATCCGACTCAATCTCAGCCGTTTGGAAATTGGCCGAGGCAGCCGTCGTGGGAATTCCATCAATAGATGAAACTGTGGTGCCGATATTGCTCAGCGCCCATGAATGCAAACCTGGCGGTAATGACTCATCGATTCGCAACACGAGTTCGCCAATGGCAAATACACCTTCGTGAGAAAAACTGATTCCTACCTGCGCCCAGTTGGCGCGGGAACCACCGATGACCAATTCACTTATTCGTGCCGAACTCATTTCAGGCACGCCAGCGCTATTGCTCAGCCACGCCCCATGTTTGGACGCTTACCGTGGTTGGCCTTCGAGCGACGCATCTTGGCTTTTTTCTTCTTGGTCTTCTTCGACATAGTCCCGCCATGCTAACGGGCATTCTCACCAATTCCGATGGCTACGCCCTGCGCCAGCGGGCCCTGCCACCTGAATACGGCACACCCGATGCATCAGTTTTTGAGCACACGTAGGTGGTTGGCGATGTGCTTCCACTCAAGGTGTAATAACCAATTGCTCCTTCTGGCGAGCAATACGAGCCAGGGTTTATTTGTGCGGCCGTGCCAGTTGACGAGGTATTTGGCGTCACGGTTGAATTCGTGATTGATGACGCCGGATTCGTGGCCACCGTTGTACCGCCCGAAATATTTGGCAAGTTTGGAATTGGTGCGATATTCAACGAGCTGCACGTTGATTGCAACAGGTTTTTGATTCGCCCAAATTCGCTTGAATCCATAGACAGGTTCCAGCGGACCTTCACGGCAATCCAGTTACCCAAATAGGTGCACGTGTATGACTGCAGTGGTGGCAACCAATTTGACGGATCTTTGTCACTCTTCGATTGGTTGACGGAATCTGTGACTGCCAACAAAGTTCGGCTGTCTGATGTGTCGTTCGCAAAGGCCTTTCGTTGTGCCGCACTCCATGCCCACGCGCCAGAGTCCCACGCTTCCTTCAACGCAACGACGTGGTCTATGTCGATATCCGATGGATTACTCCATCGAGCACCGTCGTATGGCGACACCCAGTCACCCGCAACTACGTTGCAGTTAATTGGGTCTACCTGAGGCAATGAAATGCTGTCGCGCTTCAGCACTTGATCGCGAGAGTCGCATCCGTCGCCGTCAATATCTCGCCAATGGTCAAACAACGCGCGGTCATAGCCAACTGGGTATTCGTTTTCAACGCGAATCGTTTGCAACAACGCAAGCGCACTTCCAACTACTACCGGCTTGGCTGATGTTGTCGTTGTATTGATGCTCGCCGTTGGCGAAGGAACGCTAGAACCTGTTGCTGCTGCAGTGCACTGACGAATGAACACTGACTTCACAGCAGTCAACTCGCGTTGATCCATCGCGAGTCCCCATTTTGTTTTCACCGACACCCAATTGCTCAAGTAGGCACACGTATTTGCATTTGTGTTCGGCACCCAACCAGCAGGGTCTTTGTCGCCACGTTGCTGCGAGCTATTTGCAAGTACCAATGCCAAAACCGAGACATCGGCTCGGTCGTTAACAAAGCTTCTCCGTTTCGAAGCACTCCATGCCCACGCACCGGACTCCCAGGCTTCACGAATGGTCACAATATTTGCCACGCTCATAACGGGTACAGATCTATTTGCCGAACCCGTAAACAATGACTGCCTAAATCCTGCAGTTCTTTCGGTTGCTACCTGCATCGTGGTCAATTGACCAAGCGTCTCTGAGTTACCGGCGCGGGGCTGTGCAACAGCCACAGAGGAAACGCTCATTGCCACAACGACAATTGCGCCGTGAACCGAAAGGCGCCACTTCATAGGTTCACTCTACCTACTGTGCAATCGGTGGTACATCCATCTCGATGAATATGCATTCACCTGGGCACACTTCCGCGGCTTTCACCACGTCTACTTGATTCTTTACATCAACAACTGCGAGGCTTCCCGAACTTCCCGGATCATTAAGCGTCACGCCACCTTGTGCGACATAGGCAATTCCGTCTTCTAGTTGTACAAAGACATCAGGACAGTGGTCCACACACAAGCCGTCGCCCGTACACAAGTCTTGGTCAATCCACACACGCACGGTTGCACGCTAACGAATGAGCGCGGCAACCAAGAGAGCGAGCATCAAAAAATTTCGCACAATATTGCTCCAACTAATCGGCTTTGTGGAGCGAAAACTCAAGCACGCGCACGGTGGTCTATCCCCTGCAGCCAAACGAAGTACCAGCAACACAGTGAAGCTTGAAAGCGCCACGATCGAGGCGATGAGCACGGTTTTTGCCGCCAATCCTGCGATCAACAATGAACCCAGAACCACTTCAACATAAGGAACGGTTGGAATTGCAAACGACGGTGCTCCAAGTCGCTTTGCTTGTGCTGGCCATAACTCGCGTGCAATAAATTTCTGCACTCCAGCGAAGATAAATATCACTCCAACAGTCGCCGACATCCACCAATTCAGCGAAAAAATTTGTTCATTCATTATGCGGGTGTAACGCCAGTTACTTTTCCACGATAAAAGACCATGGCCTCACCAACTGTTTCGTTTGCTGAAAGATGATTCACCCGTCCGAGCACGAAACTGTGATCACCGGCAGGAGTAACGGATTCAATACTGCAGTCAATTGCCGCAAGAGCACCTGGGAGTACCGGCATTCCACTTGGAGACTTTGTCCAATCAAGGCCATCAAATCGAGCTGACATTCCACCCTCTGGTTCACGCGCAAATCGCCAACACAGTTCTTCTTGCTCATTCGTCAATACATTTGCGCAGAAGCCTTGCCCTTGCGCAATGTGCGACCAGCTGCGCGATGCATTGCCAGGGAAAAACCCAACTAGTGGTGGGTCTAGTGATACCGATACAAAACTGCCAATGGTGATTCCAGAAGGTGCACCTGTTGAATCAACGCCAGTTACAACAACAACTCCAGTTGGTAGATGACCAAGCACCTGTCGAAACCTGGCACTGTCAAAGTTGGCTTCCATCATCGCAATGTTACCCAACTATGGTTTGGGCATGACCGCTCAGCACAACATTGCTACGCACGAAGTTTCTGCAAACAACTTGTCGTTCACCTATTTCGAATGTGGAACTGGACCCCTGGCGTTATGCCTACATGGCTTCCCCGATTCTGCACACACATGGCGACATTTACTTCCAGAACTTGCAGCTGCTGGTTATCGCGCAGTCGCGCCATTCATGCGCGGTTACGCACCAACATCAATTCCTGAAAATGGTGCATACCAAACTGCAGCGCTTGCAACGGACGCAAATGCGCTGCATGAAAAACTTGGCGGCAATTCAGACGCTGTCATCATTGGTCACGACTGGGGTGCACCTGCGGTTTATGGCGCGGCAATTCTTGAACCTGCTCGTTGGAAAACTGTTGTGGGAATGTCTGTTCCACCGTGGGGCGCAATGGGAAATGCGTTTATTTCCAACCTCAATCAAGTGCAGCGCAGTTGGTACATGTTCTTTTTCCAACACGGTCTTTCCAACTTTGTTGTTGGCGCAAACAATCTCGCATTCATTGACATGTTGTGGGACCAATGGTCGCCAGGGTTTTTAGCACACGACGACATCGCAAATGCCAAAGCAACTATTGCTACACCAGAACACCTAGAAGCAACTCTTGGTTACTACCGCGCAACTCTTGGTGCCGGATTTAGAGACCCAGCCTTGACTGATGCACAAAATTTGACGCAAGGTGAGAATCCGCCACAACCCCTGCTCTACCTTCACGGAGAAAATGATGGCTGCATTGGCGCCGAAGTTGCTCGCGACGCAGCAACACGTGCGCCGTCAAATGCGCGAGTAGAAATTGTTCAAGGTGCTGGTCACTTTTTGCAACTAGAGCAACCTGCAAAAGTAAACAAACTGATCGTGAATTGGATTACGAGCAACGCTTCATAACGGCAATTGCAACACGCCATTTGATTCAACGATTAACTGATCGGCAAGTAGCGATTCAATAATTATTTCTGCTCTTTCGGGTTGATTCACCAAGCCCATGGCTTGTTCGGCTTTGATTCGCATCACCCCACCAGATACCAGTGCTTTCATGAGCCTGCCCCGTGCCTGTCGATTGGAGCCTTCAAAGCGCTCCTGAGGCTTGCTCGTTCCTGCAGATGCAGGTGCAGGGTCATCACCACCATGCAGCCGCCAACCGCACGATTCAGCTATTGGGCATCGTTCGCATTGTGGGGAACGGGCTGCGCAACACGTTGCCCCAAAATCCATGAGCACCTGGTTCCATTCCCACGACAAACCAATCGGAACAATCGAGTCCGCAAGTATTTGTGTTTCACGCTTGCCGAGTGGCTTATTCATCACGCGTGCGAATACTCGAGTCACATTGGTGTCAACAACTCCGACATCAACATGTTCTGCAAATGCCAACACTGCACGTGCCGTGTATTCACCAATTCCAGGAAGCGCAAGCAACTGTTCTAAATCTGTTGGTACTTGCGCATCATGTTCGCGCACCATCACCTTTGCGGCTTCATGCAAGTTGCGACAGCGTCGCGGATATCCAAGGCCTTGCCAAATGGTAAGCAGTTCGGAAAGTGGAGCATCTGCGCATTCACGCGGCGAAGGAAATGCGTGAATGAATAGTTGAAACTTCGGAACAACCCGATCAATTTGGGTTTGTTGCGACATCACTTCGCTCACCAACACATGCCATCGATTCCTCGTGGCGCGCCACGGGAAATCTCGCAGCTGTGGCAATCCCCACTGCAACAGTGGGTCAACAATGATGCTTAGTTTGTCCAGACGTCTTGACCGTCGTACGGACGAGCGCGCTTCGGCATGAATTCGCGCTTCCACACCATTACTCGCCTGCGGAAATAGCACACTTCTTTGCCGTCTTGATTGAAGCCTTTTGTTTCTACCGTTACCACTCCGCGGTCATTTTTTGACTTCGACTCCTGAACATCAAGCACTCGGGTCTCGGCGTGGATGGTGTCGCCATGAAACGTTGGGAACTTGTGTTGCAAAGTTTCCACTTCAAGGTTGGCAATTGCAGCGCCACTTACATCGGGAACGCTCATACCTAACACCAACGAATACACCAGGTTGCCCACAACCACGTTTCGTCCTTGAACACTTTGTGATGCAAACCAGTCATTGGTATGCAGTGGATGATGATTCATGGTGATCATGCAAAACAAATGATCATCTGCTTCAGTAATGGTTTTTCCTGGCCAGTGGCGATACACATCGCCAACAGTGAAGTCTTCTAGTGCTCTTCCAAACGGGCGCTCATGAACGGTCATAACAACAAACTACTCCTCATCCTCATCATCAAGTAAAAACCTGTTCTTTGTTTCAGGTAACGGAAACTGGCCCGTGCGGTCACGCGGTGCGTACTGCTCAAGAAATTCATACTTAGTTGTTGGATGTTCAGTTGCAAGTTTGGTGACTCTGCGAAGCGACCGCAGTTTCTCTTTCCGTTCAATAGCGAACGGCCCAACACGAAGCGACAGGTAAGTGAATCCACCAACAAGAATTGGCAGCCAGTACTGAGCAATTCGGTACGACAACACTCCAACGGTTGCGACGTTACGAGTAAGCCCAAAACCAACAAGAGTTGGAATGTAGATACCTTCCACAATGCCAAGTCCGCCAGGAGTAATAGGCACGACCGACAAAATGTTGGCAAGACCAAATGACACAATCAATGCGTCTGGAGCAACATCGCCGCCGAATGCGCGAATAAATACATATAGCGCAAGCATGTCGAGCAGCCAGTTCACGAGCGCCCACACCAACACGCGTGTCAAAAGCTTTGGCTCTGACGCCAAACCTTGAAGTCGATTACCCAGGTGTTCCAGAACTTCAGCTGCATGGTCTTCGTCCAATCGAAGCTTGCGAGCACACAACCGAATAAATCGTTCTGCTCTCCCCTGCCCGTCAATGAGACCAAAAATCAATGCTGCAGCAATGAGCATCAAAATGATTCCAATGATTGCAGCGGTTCCATACGCTGCGTTCACTCCGCGTCCCGCTGAGACAATGAGACCAAACCACAAGATCACATTGAGCATGACTGCAGATCCAAGACCGGCAGTTGCCAGAGCGAAGCCAGCGTCGGGTCCAGCAACTCCAGAGAGAGTAAGCATGCGATATCCGAGTGCCGTACTTGCAGCGCTGCCACCGGGCAACACGTTGCCCACAGCTTTAGTACTTAACTGAATGCGAAACAGTCGAAGTACCGAGACTTGATTGCCATGTTCAGCGAGGGCCGCTTTGGTCAACAGCGAATAACTGAACAACGCTGCAAACTCGAGGCCAAGACCTAGCACCAGCAATGAAGGCTTGATTTGTGTGAGATCTGAAACCGCTTTTCGGAAGCCAGGAATCAGAGGAAGGACAAAGAAATACAGAATCGCGGCGAACAGCACCCACTTGGCTGTGGTGAAAGCAGATTTCAACCCACTCAGCCGCGACATGCCCTAAATCGTAGGTGACAACCCCCTGCAGGGTTAGTCCCTGTAGCCCAGTGCTCACTAGCGTTTACGAAATGGCAACCCCAACATCGTCTCCAACCCCAGATCTCACACGTGCTGCCGAGGTCATCGATTTGGCGCGACGCGTCGTTGGAAAGGGCGTGAGGACGCTCGCAGCTCAAGGCGGACCCGATGTCCATCAAGTGCTTGCATACGATCTTGCGCACTCTGCTGCTGCAGTAGAGACCGCTCGCTCGCTCATTGACTACGGCGGCAAAGGTAAGTCAGAAGCGCTCATCACGTGTGCATTCGTTGCCGACATGTTGCACGAAGTCAGCACTCGCCTGCTTGGTCGTGAAGAGATGTGGGGCGTGGAACCGAACCCTCTTGCAGCAGCGCATGATTTCATGACCGCTTTTCGTGAGCCAGAGTTTTTGGCATCGCTCGCTTCAGTTGCAGGCCCTCGCCACCTTGAAGATGAATTCGAAATGGTGCAAGACACATTCCGCAGCTTTGCTACGAAAGTTATTGCTCCACACGCAGAGCATGTACACCGTCATAACGCAGACGTTCCAGAAGAAATTATTTCTGGTCTTGCTGAACTTGGCGCATTCGGACTTTCAGTTCCATCCGAGTACGGCGGTTTCAGTGAGGGCGGCGATGGCGAATACATGGCGAACTGCATTGCAACCGAAGAACTGTCACGCGCATCACTCGGCATCGGCGGTTCACTCATCACTCGCCCAGAAATTCTCACGCGCGCATTAGTCAACGGTGGAACCGAGGCACAGAAGCAAGAGTGGTTGCCAAAGCTTGCATCCGCTGAAGTGATGGCTGCAGTTGCAGTGACCGAACCTGACTACGGCAGTGACGTTGCCAACCTCACCACCATGGCGGTGAAGGGTACGAACGAAGATGGCGTTGAGGGTTACATCATCAACGGTGTAAAAACCTGGTGCACGTTTGCCGCCCGCGCCAACGTGTTGATGCTGCTTGCACGAACCGATCCAGATCGCAGCAAGACACATCGTGGACTCAGCTTGTTCATCGTTCCAAAACCACAAGGCGAAGCTCATGGCTTTATGTTCAAGCAACCTGGTGGCGGAAAAATGGAAGGTCGCCCAATTGACACCATTGGCTATCGCGGTATGCACAGCTACGAGATTGCAATTGAGAACTGGTTCGTTCCTGCCGACCATTTGATCGGTGAAGAATCAGGTTTGGGCAAGGGTTTCTACTACCAAATGAGCGGATTCGAAAACGGACGTTTGCAGACGGCAGCACGTGCGGTTGGTGTGATGCAGGCTTCATATGAATCGGCTGTTGAATACGCCAACAACCGCAAAGCATTTGGACACAACATTGCTGAATACCAACTCACTCAAGTGAAGCTTGGTCGAATGGCCGTTATCACCCAGGCTTCACGTCAGTTTTCATACACCGTTGCCAAGTTGATGGGTAAAGGCGAAGGCCAAATGGAAGCCAGCATGGTGAAGGCGTATGTGTGCAAGGCAGCCGAATGGGTGTCTCGTGAAGCCATGCAAATTCACGGCGGTTTCGGTTACGCCGAGGAATACTCAGTAAGCCGACTCTTCGTTGATGCTCGCGTGCTGTCGATCTTTGAAGGCGCCGACGAGACGTTGTGCTTGAAAGTGATTGCTCGCCGCTTGGTTGAAGAGTCAGCAGTTAAATAAACGCAAGCAAGTCGTGTAGCGAGCTAATTCGCTCGCAGTCATAGCGTGCATGATCGTCGTACGGATCTAGCAAAATCGGGTGCAATCCTGCATTGCGCGCACCGATTACATCATTGACGTATGAATCACCAACGTAGGCAATTCGGTCGTTGCCAATTCCCATATTGTTCATGACCGCAAGCGCATCGCGAAAGATTCCTGGGTGCGGTTTGGCTGTTCCAATGACATGTGAATCTGTAACGATGAGCACTGGAACTCCTGCACCTGTTCCCACTTGGCAGATGCACTGGTTTGCAAGTGTTGCTTCCACTTGACCACTGGCATTGGACACGATGCCGATTGGCAAACCCTTCAAGTGCATTTGCCACAATGCAGCTGCAGATTCAAGAATTGGGTATCGCCACAAAAATGGCGAGAACATTTTGCGTAACTGCTCGCTTGCAGCCATTGCAGCAGAACCTGTTATTCCTGCAGCCTCTACATAGGCATCGCGATACGGATCCCAACTGAAACCATCAATTGTTTCTTTTGCCGTTTCACGCGCAACATGGTCTAAACGCTCCATGCCTGCGTAATGCGCGCGCATTAACCGCTCAATTGAACCATCGCCACCATGTGCGCGAACGATTGCGCCTAGTGAAATGGGGTCAGGCAGTAGAAAGATGCCACCAGCATCAAACAGAATTGCGTCGAAACGTTTGGTCACGCTTGTGGTGAACGCTTGCGACCTGCACGCTCGCCACGCGAGATGAATTTCAACGCCATCTTGCGACTGGCTTCGTCAATCATTTCGTTGCCGAACATCACTGCGCCTTTGCCTTCGCCTTCAGTGGCTTCTTTGTAGGCATCGATAATCGACCAAGCTTTGTCGAACTGTTCTTGTGTTGGTGAGAACACGTCGTTCAAGACGGTTACTTGATCTGGGTGCAATGCCCACTTGCCGTCGTATCCAAGAATGCGTGAACGCATGCTGTACTCGCGAAGCGCGTCGCTGTCGCGTACGTGCAAGAACGGTCCATCAATTACTTGCAAACCGTTTGCTCGTCCAGCCATCAAAATCTTGTTGTACACGTAGTGGAAGTGATCGCCTGGGTATTCGTCGATCTTCACGCCACCTGTGAGCACTGGCATTTCCATACTTGCTGCAAAGTCGGCTGGTCCAAAGATGATGGTTTCGAGTCGTGGGCTTGCGGCGCAAATCTCTTCTACGTTGATGAGCCCGCGAGCAGTTTCAATTTGTGCCTCGATACCGATATGGCCAATTGGCAAACCTGCTGAAATCTCTACTTGGCGAAGCAACATGTCAGTTGCCACGATCTGCGCTGCAGACTCAACCTTTGGCAACATGATTTCATCTAGTCGCTCACCCGCGTTGCCAACAACTTCAATAATGTCGAAGGCAGTCCACTTGGTGCTCCAGTCGTTCACTCGAACGCACAACACCTTGTCGCCCCAGTCGTTGCCGCGAATTGCAGCGGCGATCTTCGCGCGTGATGCTTCTTTTTCCTTTGGAGCAACCGCGTCTTCAAGATCGAGGAACACCATGTCGGCAGGAATTCCCGGACCCTTGCCCAACATTTTTTCTGATGAGCCTGGAATGGACAGGCATGAACGGCGAGGAAGGTTACGTGAGCGTGCTGACATGGTTTACAGGTTACATCGCACTGCGCACGAGCATCTCGGTCGTAGGGGCACATTCAGCCACTACCGACAGCGAGGCATCCACGATTCCCTGCGGACCAACGACAGCGCGTAGTAATTCTCGCGGAACAACGTCTACCTCGGTGCGCCACGGTCGTTGCGCATCAAAGTTACGTGACTTCATGGACTCCCATAATTCGGCCGGCAGTCGCGTCCCACGTCGAGCAGTAACAACTGCAGGTTTTTGTGCAACGTATGCAAGCGCCGCAACACCATGCGAACCAGAAGTCATTAAGAATTCGTCTGGACCACAGCCGAGTGCATCGAGCACCACTAGGTCGCACATCTCGATTGCTCTCGCTGCGTGTTCAATCGACACGCTTTCAGCTTCCACTTGAACGCGCTCAAGTGCATTCACTGCGCTGTCAGCAGATCCGAATGAATCAAGTACGAAGGCCTTGCACTCACCACGTTGCACCAAGGCTTCAAGTGCAGTTGGACTCCAGCCAACAATGCACACCGTTTGCACCTCGCTCATGTACTCAAGCAGATGGTCGGTCGTTGCGTCTTTGTCGATCTCGGATTCCAGTTCATACAGTCGTTCAAACGGGTCCAGTGCAGATAACGCCTGAGCGCACAGCCACCACAACGGCGCACATGTTGGGTGTCGTTCCACGATTCTTCGCGCAGCCAAAACCAAGCCAGCCGGCTCCATATGCAAGCCAAATAGCGCTTGTGCTGTCTCGCTTACCAGTGCCACCGGGTCGGCTCCAGTGGCACGCGCCACATACCGCAGGTGCTCAATCGGGTGCATTGTTGAGACGCTAGTGCTCTAACTTGCTACCGTCTCATCCTGTGGCAAACGCACCTTCTCTCGACACTTCACTCAAACCCCTCAACGGCGAGGCTCGTCCTTTGCGTGAATGGCTGACCACATTCCATCTCACCTCCATCGTCATCGATCCGTACACCAACGAAAGTTCATGGATCTTGAAGACCGCTGGACGAATCCTGCATGAGTTCTCTGGCGCAGCGACACGAGTCAACTTTGTTGTCACATCATCCGAAGCCGATGCCAAGAAGTTCCTTGGGCCACTCGCCGATCAGTTTCTCACGTTCACCGATCCAGACCGCGTGCTCGTGAAGCAACTTGGACTCACCGAACTTCCTGCATTCGTCTTTATTCAGTCTGATGGAACCGTGCCACAGTGTGCTCAGGGTTGGAGTCCAAAGTCGTGGCGCGAAGTGTCTGATTACATTGCCGACACCGTGAAGTGGTCGCGTCCATTGATTCCTGCTGCTGGCGACCCAGGTACCTTCAAGGGCTCACCGGCACTCGCGTAATGGCTAAGCCAACGCCAGCACCTTTTGAATTTTCGGAGCTGCTCCCTCTTGGTGCAGATGACACGCAATACCGCTTCTTAGGCAACGAAGGTGTTTCCACTTTTGAAACTAGCGAAGGAACGTTTTTAAAGGTTGATCCAGCAGCAATCGTTATGCTCACCGAGCACGCCATGCGCGACATTGCTCACCTGTTGCGCGCAAGCCACTTGCAACAGCTCGCCAACATCATGGTTGACCCAGAAGCGAGCGATAACGATCGGTTCGTAGCGCTCGATTTGCTGAAGAATGCAAGCATCGCTGCAGGTGGCGTGTTGCCAATGTGCCAAGACACGGGCACAGCAATTGTGAAAGGCAAAAAAGGTCAGTTCGTGTTTACTGGCGGTGGTGACGAAGAGGCAATTTCACGTGGCATCTACAACACGTATCTCACCAGCAACCTTCGCTACAGCCAACTTGCTCCGCTTTCGATGTACGAAGAGGTGAACACCAACACCAACCTTCCTGCAGAAATCAAGATTTCATCTGTCGACGGCGATGAATACAAGTTCTTGTTCATGGCTAAAGGTGGAGGTTCGGCAAACAAGAGTTATTTGTTCCAAGAGACCAAAGCACTCCTGAATGAAAAATCGTTGTTGCCTTGGGCGTTTGAAAAAATGAAAACACTCGGCACTGCAGCGTGCCCTCCGTATCACCTTGCAATTGTTATCGGTGGAACTTCAGCAGAGAACGCTGTCGAGACTGCGAAACTCGCGAGCGCTCACTACCTTGATTCGTTACCAACTTCGGGCAGCAAACTGGGTCACGCGTTCCGCGATCTCGACCTCGAGCAGAAAATGCTCACGTTGTCGCAGCAGACCGGAATCGGTGCACAATTTGGCGGCAAGTACTTCTGCCACGACGTACGCGTAATTCGCCTTCCTCGCCACGGCGCGAGCTGCCCTGTTGCCATGGCCGTAAGTTGTAGCGCCGACCGCCAGGCGCTTGGCAAGATCAACAGCAAAGGCATCTTCTTAGAGCAACTAGAAACTGATCCTGCTCGTTTTCTTCCAGAAATCACCGAAGAACATTTAGCAACCGAAGTTGTCGCAATCGACCTCAATTTGCCGATGTCGGAAATTCGTGACACTTTGTCGAAGTACCCCGTGAAAACGCGGGTCATGCTGACGGGCCCAATGGTGGTTGCTCGCGACATAGCCCACGCAAAAATCAAAGAGCGCCTCGATGCAGGCAATGGACTTCCGCAATACATGAAAGACCACTGCGTCTATTACGCAGGTCCCGCCAAAACGCCAGAGGGTTTTGCATCAGGTTCATTTGGTCCTACCACCGCGGGTCGCATGGACAGTTACGTTGCCGATTTCCAAGCTGCAGGCGGAAGCTTTGTGATGTTGGCAAAGGGCAACCGCTCTAAGCAGGTCACCGATGCGTGCAATACCTACGGTGGGTTTTATCTCGGCTCTATTGGCGGTCCAGCTGCACGCTTGGCCCAAGACTGCATCACCAAAGTTGAAGTACTCGAGTACGCAGAACTCGGTATGGAAGCCGTGTGGAAAATTGAAGTACAAGACTTCCCCGCATTCATCGTGGTTGACGACAAAGGCAACGACTTCTTTGATGCAATCAACGCCAATACAGGCGTCAAGTTAACTGTTCGCAAATAGTGAACTAGCGCTTTAACAGCGACTTCAGCATTTCACGCGTGTCGTGTTGCTCGTCTGGCGTCGCGCCAAACTCCACTCCACCGAAATCTGTGACTCCAACTTCTTGCAATGCTGCAACCTTGTCGAACACTTCGCTTGCTGAACCGATAATGGCAACGTCTGCTGGGCCAGCTGCGCCTTCGTGGTCCAACATTGCTCGGTAGCTTGGCAACTGCCCGTACACCGCAAACACTTGTGCTGCTCGAGCGCGTGCTCCTTCAACATCTTTCGTGACACACACTGGAAGCGCAGCAATAACGCGAGGCTTTGGCTTTCCGAGTTTGTCTGCAGCCTCGTTAATCGTTGGCACGGTAAGTGTGCGCAGCGTTTCTGGACCGGTGCACCATGTGAGTGTTCCTTGGGTCATTGCTGCAGCTAGCCGCAACATTTGTGGTCCAAGCGCAGCAACGACAACGTCACAGCTTTGTGGCTTTCCAATTGTGAGTTCGGCGTGTGTGGTGAGAGTTTCACCTGCAAATGAAACCTTCTGATCGTGAATCAATGGCATCAGGATCGAAAGATATTCCTTCATGTGGCGCAATGGCTTATCAAATGAAAGATTCAACATTCCTTCAATGACCACTTGGTGACTGAGACCAATACCCAAGCACAAGCGACCACCACTTGCCTGGTTCGCTGTGAGTGCCTGCTGCGCCAACATCATTGGATGTCGCGGGTAGGTAGGAATAACACTGGTACCAAGTTCGATGCGTGGAACTTGGTGTCCCACAACGGAAAGTGTGCTGAGAGCATCAAGTCCAAAAATCTGCGACTGCCAATACGAGGCAAAGCCATCTCGCTCTGCTGCCTTGACTTCTGCAAGCACTCCATCAACGGTGCTGTCATTGTTTGAGCCAAAAATTCCAATTTTCATACTGTTTGTCATGGGGTAACCGTAGTTGCTACAGCACCGTCTGAAGCATCTGTAGTCACCGTTTCAGCAGGAATAGTGGTTGGCATTGCGTCAAGAACCGCCGAATCGTTCTGAAAAATTGACGGCAAACACTGACCGTTGTTTCGGTCACGTGCAAATTCAAGTGAACGAGCAATTGCAGTTGCAAGAACTGCGCGGCCGTCTGGTGTTAGGTGCACCCCATCGTTTCCGATCAGGCCATTATTTCGTGCCACTGCCGCCCAATCGAGCACGGTTATATTGCCGTATTCGGCAGCGACCCGCTTGATGATTTCGTTAATCTGCAACTGCTTTGGGCGAAACTCTGCAGTGGTTAACACCACGAATGGGTTTTGTGAAAGCACGTCAAACATCTCTCGCAGCTTTTCTTCATAGGCAACCATGTTGTCGTCGTTGTTGGTGCCAAGAAACACCACTGCGGTGTCCCAACCCTCTTCCCACCTGCGGCCAAGCACTTTGGCACCAAAGCCAATGAATTCTCCTGCTTGTGCTTCAACTGCTACTTGCCATCCAAGCTTCGTCAGCGTGTTGCACATTTCGTTGCCATAACGACTTGAGGTTGAAGCCATGATTGAATCGCCAATCATCAATACTCGATTGCCCTCAATTTGTGGACCAATCATCTTTCCGATCAATTCAGGAAACGTGAGGTCTACACCGTCGGGAAGAGTGATGAGCGAGTTGAAGTCACCGCCAGGAATTCGGCCGACACCGTTTAGGAATTCGCTGCGATTCACAACAAACCGATACGCGCCAAATGCAACTAGTACCGCAAGCAGTGTTGCAATAACACCGGCAATAAATCCGTTACGGCGCATCTAGTTGTTGTTCTGCTTGCGAAGTTCGTCGCGAATGGATGCCAGCAGATCATTCGTCGATTCTTCAGTTTTTGCATTATGAAAACGACCGTAGGCCTTGATGACGAAGAACATCACGGTGCTCACCATCAAGAAATTGAGAATTGCCGTCAATAGACCGCCAACGGGGATGAAACTTCCGTTCAAGGTCACGCCCTTGTCGTTGAAGTTTGGGCGATTTCCGCCAAACACAGCACCGACCAAGCCACCGAGAATTCCTTGGTTGTCTTTGCCGTCTCCGGCAACAGCATCGATCACCGTCTTGAAGGTGGCGCCCATTACGAAGGCAACGGCAACATCAACCACGCTTCCGCGATTGATAAATGCTTTGAATTCGTGCACGATTCCAGTTGTCTTGAGGGGTTTAGACATGTCATTCACAGTAGTTGCCGAACCAATTTCTATGCAGGGTTCTCGCTCGTATCTAAATCGCTAAATCGGTCAATTTTGCGAAGTGATGGGAACCCAATCCACCACACTCCGACAATGGCAATCGTGGCAATTCCTCCACCAATCACTGTTGCTGGAGTACCAAAAGCTTGAGAGGCAACCCCAGATTCAAATGCTCCCAGTTCATTAGTTGCACCGATGAACACATTTTCAACAGCCGACACTCGACCACGTTTTTCATCTGGCGTAACGAGTGGAACGATTGACCCTCGAATAAACACGCTCACCATGTCGGCAGCACTCAATACCAACACTGCAATGAAGGCAATGGTGTAGCTCGACGTGTCCCCCAACACGATGGTTGCTAAACCAAATATCCCCACTGCTATCAATAGCGTTCGCCCAACGTTTCTTCGCAGCGGTCGAATTGCCAGGAAGGCTGCCATTGCTGCTGCACCGATGCCTCCTGCAGCGCGGAGCCATCCATACGCAACATTGCCGACACCAAGTTGTTCTTCGGCAATCACCGGCAACAGTGCCACGGCACCACCGAACAGCACTGCAAAGAGGTCGAGCGAAATTGCTGCAAGCAAAATTGGTGTGCGCTTAATGAAGTGCAGTCCTTCCATTGCAGAGCGCAGGGTTACTTTTTCATTCGGGTCGCGCGGCGGTGGCTCTCTCAAAAACTGCACTCGTAAAATTCCCAAAATGCCGATCAGCGTGAGTGCCGCGGTCGTTGCGTACGGAATCCATGGATCGATGCTGTACAGCAACCCAGAGGCGGCCGGTCCGATGATCATCGCTGAAGTCCATACCGCGGAGCTCATCGCAATGATCGGTGGCAATCCTCCGTCTGGGGCAACCATGGGGTAAATCGAGCGAACTGCTGGGGAGAGAAATGCGCGACACGATCCAAAAACAATGCCAATCAAAAAGAACGGCCATACCGCTGGGTTCTCGTCACCTCGAATTGAAATGGAATACCAAACAAGGGACAGCGCACAAAGCAGCTCACCAGCAAGTGCAATTGCAGCCACGTGCTTACGATTAAATCTGTCGGCAACACTTCCACTGACAAATACCAGCAATGCAATAGGTGCAAACTCGGCTAGCCCTAACCAGCCAATATCAATTGCTCGGCCTGTGATATCAAAAATGTGTTTGCCAAGCGTTGCCGCCTGCAGCATCACGCCTACATAAAAGGCAAAACTCGAGGTGAGCATGCGACGAACTGATGAAGACTTGAGGACGTCTCGCGCAGTAAGTTGCAGGGTGGGTTCAGAACTGCTCACAGGCTGTAAACCCTAACCAATTAGGGGGAAATGCAATGTCATCGCTTGCACAAGACACACAATGGGTTGATGCCATTGATCAAGCCGAGCTTGTCCGCTCTGGAAAGGTAACTCCAGTCGAGCTTCTTGATGCTGCTATCGAGCGCGCAGAGCAACTCAATCCAGCAATCAATGCACTTACCTTTACCTGGTTTGACAAAGCGCGAGAAATCGCCCGCAATCTTCCATCAAATTCCGCAATGCCACTTCGCGGTGTTCCTTTCATCTTGAAAGACCTTCACGCTGCAATGAAAGGGCTTCCGCTTTCAAATGGCAACAAGGCCATGAAGGCTGCAGCGCTGAATTCCAACTACACAGCAGAAATTGTGCAGCGCTTCATCAATGCTGGACTCGTTATCTTTGGTCGCGGAAATTCTCCCGAGTTCGGCAGCGTTCCGACAACCGAACCAGAAGCTTGGGGTCCAACACGCAATCCATGGGACACCAACCGCATGGCTGGTGGTTCAAGTGGTGGCAGTGCCGCAGCAGTTGCAGCCGGAATTGTTCCCGCTGCGCACGCAACCGATGGTGGTGGTTCTGTTCGCATTCCCGCAGCGTGCTGTGGTCTCGTTGGTCTCAAGGTAAGTCAAGGCCGCATCACTGCAGCACCATTACGTGATGAAACAAATTTGGGTGTCGAACATGTCGTCAGCCGCACCGTGCGCGACACTGCATTGCTTCTCGACATCGTGGAAGGTCCTTCAGTTGGTGATCGCGTGATCGCTCCTCCACCTACACGTCCGTATATCCAAGAAATTGGTGCGCCAACAGGAAAACTCAAAATTGGTTTTCTTGATCATCGGCCAGTACCAGGAGACATTGACCCCGAGTGCGCCGAAGGCGTGCGCTTAGTTGCCAAAGTGCTCGAAGATCTTGGACATCATGTTGATGCAGCGTGGCCGAAAGCTCTCGAAGACCAAACATTTGCACCTAAGTTCACTTCGCTGTGGAGCACCAACATGTCTGTTGCACGCGAAGGCGTCGCTGCGTTACTCGGTCGAGAAGTAACACAAGACGATTTTGAACTCGTCAACTGGACTATGGCCGAGTACTCAAAACGTGCTTCAGCAACCGACTATGCGAATGCAATTCTCTCCACTTCGCACTATCGCCGCGCTGTTCAGCAATGGTGGGCAGATGGCTGGGACATTCTGTTAACTCCTACGGCTGCTCGAGTGCCTCTGCCTATCGGTTCATTTGATAATGACCCAAGCGATCCAATGAAGCCGATGAAAGTTGCTGCGGACTTCGTGCCGTTTACACCAGCGTTCAACACCAGTGGTCAGCCCGCAATCAACCTCCCATTGCATTGGACAAGCGACGGCGTTCCAGTTGGCATGCAATTAGTTGCTGCTTATGGCCGCGAAGACTTGCTCATTCGACTTGCATCGCAATTAGAAGTGGCAATGCCATGGCAGCACAGGCGGCCAGCTGCTAGCCAACTGAAATAGCAGTAACAACACCAAGCGTGATTGTCACTGTTACACGCTGCTGAGAATAATCTGCAGTTACAGCAAAGTTTTCGCCATCACGCGAACCAACGCGATATGCCCATCCAAGATCTGTTGCACACTTTTCTGCATCAGCTTCCATCATTCCAACAAGCATCTCTGCACGTTCTGGAGTAATTGCGGTTGCATCTGCAGCGTCTACTGGAGGACAAACAACTGCTGAGCCGTCTTGATCAGACGAAGAACACGCGATCAAAGTAAGTGATGCAAACGCGATAACAAGAAAACGTTTCATAAGTGATTTGCAGCCCCAACGGGATTCGAACCCGTGCCGCTACCTTGAGAGGGTAGTGTCCTAGGCCACTAGACGATGGGGCCAAGTAGCGCTTCAAGGCTACCGATTGTCTTTCTCAATTGTCTCTAGTGTTAATCCCGTGAAGGCTGTTGTAACTACGGGAAATGGCGGTTTCGACAAGCTGCAATACCGCGAAGTACCAATGCCCGAACTTGGCGCAGGCGAAGTGCTCATCAAGGTGCTCGCTGCGGGCGTAAACAACACCGAGATCAATACGCGCCTCGGCTGGTATTCAGGCGGTGGCTGGCACATTCCTACTCCGTTTCCATTCATTCAAGGGACTGATTGCTGTGGCATCGTCACACACACATTCGAATCTGCCAATGCATCATTGGTTGGTAAACGAGTACTTGTTCGCCCATGTATGCGACCACATGGATTTGATTCGATGCTCAACATCTGGATGGGTTCAGACTTCGACGGTGCGTTCGCTCAATACGTAAAAGTGCCAGCCAACGAGGTCTTCCCTATTGATTCATCGTGGACCGATGCCGAACTTGGATCTATTCCCTGCAGTTATGGGTCTGCAGAAAATATGGTGCAGCGTTCGCGCGTTACATCTGGCGAACACGTTCTCGTTGCCGGCGCATCTGGTGGCGTCGGATCTGCAGTTGTTCAGCTTGCAAAAGTTCGTGGAGCAACCGTTACTGCAATCGTTGGAAAATCAAAAATGGATGAAGTGCTCCGTATCGGTGCAGATTTTGTCATTGATCGAGATTCTGACATCGTGAATGAAGTCGGCGAGGAATGTTTTGATGTTGTTATTGACAACGTTGGCGGGCCTCATTTCGCAGGAGAACTCAACACGCTCAAACGCGGCGGTCGATATGCATCATCTGGCGCAATCGGCGGGCCACTTGTCAACCTTGATCTACGCACCATGTATCTCAAAGATCTCACGCTGATTGGTTGCACTGCGTGGGACGAACCAGTGTTCCCGCAACTCGTTTCCTACATTGAGTCAAATCGCATTAAGCCGCTGGTCGCCAAAACATTTCCCTTGGCAGACATTGCTCACGCACAACAAGAGTTTCTTGAAAAGAAGCACGTCGGAAAATTCGTGCTCATTCCGCAGCACGACGAATAAACAATTTGTTGGGGAGCAAGGAATCGAACCCTGAATAACAGAACCAGAATCTGCTGTGTTGCCAGTTACACCACTCCCCAGAGTGACGTCTGAAGGATATCGGCAACCCTAAATCGACCGCAATACCGACTTGATCAATTCATCAATCGGTCGAGGGCCCTAAATCCAATGACATTGGCAAGTGAAATACCTAGGCCTTCATTGATCATTCGCCTCTTTTCAGCTTCACCCGTCACCGCAGAATTCTCGGCGGGAGAAACATAGGCAGTTAACCCCAGGTCTTGTGCAATCAATCGTGACCGGAGCGCATGATACGGGTCCGTCACAATTTCGACTGAAGAAAGCCCGCGGCTTTTCACTATCTCGGCGACGCCCTGCAGCGACTGAAGTGTTGTAGAGCCAATGTCCTCCATGGAGATTGAAGACTCAGGAATTCCACCCGCAATCAAATAATCGGCAGATGCCCTTGCTTCCGTGAAACGATCGCCGGGTTGATTGCCACCCGTTGTCACCACCAATTGGGCAACACCTTCATTCCACAAGGTGAGCACATGATCAAGCCGAGCCTGGAGTTGCGGAGAGGGTTTTCCGTCGTATTGAGCGACACCCATCACCACAATTGCGTCTACTTCTCTCCTGCCATCACTTCGCCCAACCGACCACACCTGAACAATGTTCAGAAAGACATACACGAATCCAGCCAGCACAAGCACTGACAAAGTGCCTGCGCGTTTCATGATGTTGCGTTAACCAGCAGCCCGAGCAAGTGCAGCGCGGATGCGGCGCTGCGACTCTTCGCGACCAAGCAACTCAATCGGTTCAAACAATGGCGGGCCAACTGTTCGACCAGTAATTGCAATGCGCAGCGGTCCTTGCAACTTCCCGAGCTTCACGTCATGTTGAGTGCCAACAGTTTCGACAGCAACCTTGATGCTTTCTGCATTCCACTCAATCGTTTCAAACGCATGCGAAATTTCTGTCAGTGTTGGCACTGCGAAGTCTGCGCTAAACGCTTTCGTGAAAGCTGCTTCATCAATCGGTGGCTCGGCCAAAAACAGGAAGTCCACCATTGCCACCACTTCTGCCATCACCGCTACTCGCGTTTGCACAAGTGGCGCCATTGCGGCAAACACTTCAGGCTTGTAGCGATCTGCTGGCCAAGTTGCAGCCGAACTTGTTAGCACTTCATTTGCTGCAGCGACAAATGCGTCAGGGGTCATGAGGCGAATGTATTCACCGTTAAACGACTGCAATTTCTTTATGTCGAAAAACGCTGGCGAATGATTGACGTCTTCTAGACGGAATTCGTCCTGAATTTTCTGCAACGGAACGATCTCGGTGTCACCACTTGGCGCCCAACCCAGTGTCATCAGGTAATTCACCATTGCTTCAGGCAAAATTCCCTCTTCGCGATATTGCTCAACAGCAACTTTGTCGCGACGCTTGGACAACTTCTTGCGCTGTTCATTCACCAACACTGGAACGTGAGCCCATACCGGTGGCGTGTGGCCCAAAGCGTCCCACAGCATTTGCTGCTTTGGTGTATTCGGAAGATGCTCTTCCGCTCGCACCACGTGCGTGATGTTCATGGTGATGTCGTCCACCACGTTGGCAATAAGAAACACTGGAGTGCCATTGCCACGCAACAACACAAAGTCTTCAATTGTTGAGTTTTCGAATTCCACTGCCCCGCGCACGGTGTCGTTCACGATGGTCTTTCCTTCGGGAACCCGGAATCGCAAAACATGCCCAGGACCAGGGCCCAGCTTTCGGTCACGCGAAAAGCCGTCGTAGCCATTTAGACCTGCAGCCTTTGCTCGCTCCTGAATTTGCTCGGTGGTCTGGTCGCAGTAATACGCGTTACCCGATTCGAACAACTTGTGAGCCGCAGCGACATGCTCCGCTGCATACGTGGACTGGAAATATGGCCCTTCAAAATGTGGGTCTTTGCTGTCAATGCCTATCCACGCAAGTGCATCAATAATTCCCTGAGTCCACTGTGGTTCGTTTCGGGATTCGTCGGTGTCTTCAATGCGCAACACAAAGGTGCCGTTGTTCTTCAATGCAAGCAGCCAGTTATACAACGCGGTGCGTGCACCGCCTACGTGGAAATAGCCGGTTGGTGATGGCGCGAAACGATAGCGAGGAGTAGCAGACATGTGCTTTCAGGCTATCTGAGCAAAGCACTCACCCTGAGCGAACACTAAGTTGTGGCTCATGACAATTGGAACTCAAGTGAATGTGTATGGCGAACCAATCGAAACATGTTGCACTTCTCCAATGACGGGTTGGTACCGCACTGGATGTTGTGAGACTGGCGGAGACGACACCGGTGTACACACGGTGTGCGCAGTAATGACCGATGAATTTCTTGCGTTCTCCAAGTCGCGTGGTAACGACCTGTCTACTCCAATGCCGCAATACGGTTTTGACGGACTGAAGGCCGGAGATCATTGGTGCCTGTGCGCATCGCGCTGGCAAGAAGCATTCGAAGCAGGAATGGCACCAAAAGTGAACCTACGCGCAACACACGTACACACTCTCGAGTTCGTGAACCTTGCAGACTTAGAAAAGTTTGCGCTGTAGTTAAATAAATTCCATAGCGCGATGCGCGCCTGTTGGAAGTTGTACATCAATCGTGTCGTTTGGCGAAACAATGCCACTAGCCACCACAACGGCAAGCACGCCAACTGGTCGACGGTACGCCCCGTTTTCGTCCTTCTCACGCACTGCAGCGAGCAATCCGTCTTGGAAACCGTTCAATTGCTTACACGGCGTACGAATTCCCGTGAGTTCAATTGCAGCACCACTCGCAAACACCAACCGAGTTCCGTGAGGCAAAGACGTAAGTTGCACTCCACTCGTTGTGATGTTTTCGCCCATTGAGCCTCGCTCAACATTGAAACCTTCCAGGCGCAACTCCTCAATCAGTTCGCTTGCAATGAGGTGAACCTGGCGCAAGTTCGGCTTTTCAGGTTTCTTGCGAAGTAAGTACGAATGTTTCACGGTTGCTCCTGCGTGTGCATCACCCTGCACGCCGATGCCCGCAACCAGCTCGATTGAACTTTGTGCTTGTTTTGTGAATGTGTGTTCAGGCGATGAATGAACGCCGACAACTTGCGTTGGCACGTACTACGCGCCTGTAAGTGCGCGCCACGACATTGGCGTACTTGCGGTGAGTTGCTCTATTGAAAGCTGGTATGTCGTTTCTGGAACGAGACCAGTGATTTCTCGAACTTCGTAATACGAATGCGCAGCATCGCCTACTCCCGAAAAGAGTTCTTTGCGACGTGCAAGCAAATCTGCAGGAACGGAGTCAATAAGCCATCCCCAAATGGTGAGTGCAAACGTAAGGTCGTGCATCACTGGCGCACGTCCGTACATCGAAGCCCTGCGTAACGCAATGCCGATTGATCCGCGAATGGCATCGTCTACCGACTCGCCTGCTTGAACTTTGATCTTGTTTCGCGCAATGCGTGCAAGCGTCAGGATGTAACCCTGATCTGGGCCTTGATTTCCCAGGCTCGCGCCGCGCGGTTGCTTGCCGTCAATTTCACCAGGGCGACCTGGGGTCCATGGTTCAGGAACATGCAGCGGTGATTCGTACGTGCGCGGCGTCTGAGTTGCACTTACTGGAGCAAATTTTGGAGCAGCCATACCCCTGCGAGCCTACTTGGAATGCAAGAGCCCGAAGATGAGTGACTCTTCAAGTGCACGCCATGAGGCTTCAATGATGTTTGACGAAACGCCAATGGTGGTCCAGTTGCGCTCTCCATCTGAGGCGTCCAGCAAGACGCGCGTTACTGCACCAGTCGCCGAACCCGAATCCAGGATTCGCACTTTGTAGTCAGTCAAATGCACACGGGAAAGTTGCGGGAACTTATCCAGCAATGCAGCTCGCAATGCTGTGTCAATTGCGTTAACAGGACCATTGCCCTCAGCAACACGTACCTCGCGGTGGTCGCCGATCCATACCTTCACTGTTGCTTCGGTTGTAAACGTTCCAGCCGATGACTCATCGGTGATTACTCGCATTGACTCAACACTGAAGAAGTTCTGTTGCCAGCCCGATGCACGACGCATCAACAGTTCAAGCGAGGCATCTGCTGCTTCAAAGTGGTAGCCCTCGTGCTCCAGTCGCTTCAGGTCGTCAATCACCTGATTGACCGCCGGACCATCCATGGTCAGACCAAGTTCTTCAGCCTTCATGGTGATGGTTGCGCGACCAGCCATTTCACTCACCAAGAATCGCGTGCCGTTGCCAACCAGTTCTGGCGCGATGTGCTCGTACGCATCTTTTGCACGCGAGATTGCTGAAACGTGAAGCCCAGCTTTGTGCGCGAATGCCGAACTACCAACATAAGGAGCCTGCGGATTTAATGGACGGTTGAGTACCTCGGCAACATAGTTGCTTACTGTTGTCAGGCGCTCGAGTCTGCCTTCTGGCAAACACTCAAAACCCATCTTCAGTTGCAGGTTAGGAATGACAGTTGTCAGGTTTGTATTTCCAGTTCGCTCGCCGAGGCCGTTCAATGTTCCTTGAACATGACGTGCACCACTTTGCACTGCTGCAAGTGAGTTAGCCACTGCACAACCCGTGTCGTCATGGCAGTGAATACCGATTGTTGCATCGTCACCAATGTGCTTCTTCACTTCACCAACAATGTGCAGCACATCACTTGGAAGTGATCCGCCGTTGGTGTCACACAACACCAAGTGCGTAGCGCCGCCAATGATTGCAGCCTCCAATACGCGTAGCGAAAACTCTGGGTTCGATTTAAAACCGTCGAAAAAATGCTCCATGTCCACGAGCACGCGACGATCATTTGCAGTGAGGTACTTCACCGAATCTGAAACCATCGCAATGCCTTCTTCAAGTGTTGTTTGCAATGCGTGTTCAACGTGATAGTCCCATGCTTTAGCAACAATGCATACCGCAGAGGTTTGCGCTTCAATCAAATTTCGTAGCGTTGCATCGTCGTCAACTTTGCCAAGTGGGCGGCGCGTTGAGCCGAAGGCAACAAGCGCCGAAGTAGTGAACGTCAATTCTTTCTTCGCACGGGCAAAGAACTCGATGTCTTTCGGGTTAGCGCCCGGCCATCCACCTTCAATGAAGTGCACGCCCAAGTAGTCCAGCTGTTCTGCAATGCGCAACTTGTCTTCAACGCTTGCCGATACGCCTTCCACTTGCATGCCGTCTCGCAATGTGGTGTCGAATACTTCTACGAGTTGTTGCTTTGTCATCTGCCGCTCTTCTCTTCTGTCGAATTTTGGGGATTAAAAAAGCCGCCCGTTTGGGCGGCTTGGGCGTACGTCGGGTGACGCACGCCTATCGAATAATGATGATCGCAATGCTGGTCTGGGTAGCTCCAAAAAGATTCACGCCTCTAGTCTGACGCCTGAAACGGCGTTCGCCAACCCCCAAGCCCCCGCCCTGTGGGGATACCTGTGGATAAAGCCACGCGGACGATATTCCGCATGTGGAAACGCCTGTGGATGAACCTGGGGGAAACCCCCTCCAAGTCACCCCCGTGTAATACGAGGCCTGTTATTTCGTGTATTCGAGCCAGTCCACATAACGCGGGTCTTGGCCGCGTACAGCCTTGGCGTATGTGGAGGCAATTGCTCGTGTGATCGGACCTGGGCAAGGCACAGGACGATCGTCTACCGAACTTACCGAGCCGACTTCTGCTGCCGTTCCACAAGCGAAGATTTCCTCAGCAATGTACAAATCGCTGCGTGCAATGTTGTCTACGCGCACTTCATAACCCAAGTCGCGAGCAATGCGAGTGACGCTGTTTTGCGTAATTCCCTCAAGTGCTCCGGCCGAAGTTGGTGGAGTCAAAATGATTCCGTTGCGCACAACGAACAAGTTCTCACCTGTGCATTCTGCAACCAAACCGTTTGGTGCAAGCATGATGGCTTCGTCGTAACCAGCCTTCAGGGCTTCAACTTTGGCAAGTGACGAGTTCACATAGTTACCAACTGTTTTTGCTGCTGGTGGCATGGTGTTGTGGTCGTGGCGTGTCCATGAAGAGATCTTCATGCGCACACCCTTTTCAACGGCATCATCGCCCAAATACGCACCCCAAGGCCAGCATGCAATTGCAACATCGGTTTTGCATGGCGTGGTGTTGAGTCCCATTTCGCCGTATCCGTAATATGCAATCGGACGGACATAGCAAGCAGGCAATCCTGTTGAAGCAACGGTGTCCTTCACACCTTGAACAAGTTCTTCAAGCGTGTACGGCATTGGCATTGCCAAGATTTTTGCCGAGTTGATAAAGCGTTGCATGTGTTCGGTAAGGCGGAACACTGCAGGACCCTTGTCGGTTTCGTATGCGCGAATACCTTCGAACACACCAGTGCCGTAATGAAGCGTGTGTGTAAGCACATGAACTTGCGCCTTGTCCCAATCGACAAGCTTTCCGTTCATCCAAATTTTTGGTGTCGTGGTAATTGGCATGACGTCCCCTTATTTACAAATGTTGATAAAACTTAGCGTTACTTGCCCGCAACTCGGGCTGCAATTTCGTCGCCAACTTGCGAGGTTGAGCCCGCACTTGGCTTTTCGCAGGCTGCGCGCAATTTGGCTGCCCCGGCGTTTTCACCCAAGAACTCCAGCATGTGGGCTGCAGACAAAATTGCCGCAACTGGGTTTGCCTTTCCTGTGCCAACAATGTCTGGCGCAGAACCGTGAACCGGTTCGAACATGGATGGCCCGGTTCGCTTTGGGTTCAAGTTGGCAGATGATGCAACGCCAATTCCACCACTTACTGCTCCGCCAAGGTCGGTCAAAATGTCGCCGAACAAGTTGTCGGTCACAATGACGTCATATCGCTGCGGGTCTTGAACGAAGTAAATACATGCCGCATCAACATGGTTGTACGCAGTTCCAACTTGCGGGAACTCTTCAGCAACTTTGTTAAACGTGCGCTGCCACAAGTCTCCTGCAAATGTGAGCACGTTTGTCTTGTGCACCAGTGTGAGGTGTTT
>JACCDJ010491278.1_pt1 | contig 29877 bp, 18 predicted proteins | sample 7444481 | NCBI WGS metagenome assembly JACCDJ01 (sample SAMN15323435, study PRJNA562643) | freshwater metagenome | isolation source: river surface water | place: USA:Blue River Watershed | collected 2017-08-15 | reverse complement strand
GTACAGACATCAAAAATTACCTATCTTTGAATCCCGTACAAATAGATGCTTTAAAGCCTTTTTTGGTCTTTAAAAAATCGAAACCAAATCCATCATGACCAAATATATTTTTGTTACGGGAGGCGTTACTTCGTCTTTAGGAAAAGGAATTATTTCCGCCTCATTAGCCAAACTACTTCAAGCACGCGGTTACCGTGTAACCATTCAAAAGTTCGATCCGTATATCAATATCGATCCTGGAACGCTAAATCCATACGAACATGGCGAATGCTACGTAACCGAAGATGGTGCCGAAACCGATTTGGATTTGGGTCATTACGAACGGTTTTTGAATGTGCCTACCTCACAAGCCAACAACATTACCACCGGACGTATTTACCAGAATGTGATTAATAAGGAACGCGAAGGCGCATATTTAGGTAAAACTGTTCAGGTTGTACCGCATATTACCGATGAAATTAAACGGAATATGAAGATTTTGGGCGAAAGCGGTAAATACGATATTGTGATTACCGAATTGGGAGGAACCGTTGGTGATATTGAATCGTTACCATATGTTGAAGCTGTTCGTCAGTTGCGCTGGGAGCTTGGAACTAATAACAGTTTGGTTATCCACTTAACCTTGGTTCCTTACTTGGCAGCAGCCGGTGAATTAAAAACCAAACCCACACAACACTCGGTAAAACTTTTACTTGAATACGGGGTTCAGCCAGATATTTTGGTTTGCCGAACAGAGCATCATCTGTCTGCAGATATTCGTAGAAAAGTAGCCTTATTCTGTAACGTTGATAACAATGCCGTTATTGAGTCTATCGATGCCAGTACCATTTACGATGTGCCGCTTTTGATGCGCAAAGAAAATTTAGATGGCATTGCACTCAAAAAACTTAAACTTTCTGCAAAAGGTGAACCCGATTTAGAAAGCTGGAAAGATTTCTTAGGCCGACTTAAGAATCCAACTGCAGAAGTAAAAATTGGATTGGTTGGTAAATACGTAGAATTACCTGATGCTTATAAATCCATTAACGAATCGTTTATTCATGCGGGTGCTAGAAACGAATGCAAGGTTCGCGTAAAGTGTATTCACTCGGAAAGTATTACTAGCGAAAACGTTGCAGATAAATTAAAAGGATTGGATGGTGTTTTGGTAGCACCAGGTTTTGGAAGCCGTGGTATTGAAGGTAAAATTGAAGCTATCAAATACATCCGTGAACAACAAATTCCGTTCTTCGGAATTTGCCTTGGTATGCAATGTGCTGTTATTGAATTTGGAAGAAATGTATTGGGATTAAAAGATGCTCACAGTACGGAGATGAACCCTGACACGAAAAATCCTGTGATTTCGATGATGGAAGAGCAGAAGAAAATTAAGAATAAAGGCGGAACCATGCGCCTAGGTGCATACACCTGCGAACTAAAAAAAGGAACCAAAGCTGCTTCTATTTACGGTAAAACCAAAATAACTGAACGTCATCGTCACCGTTACGAATTCAACAATACATTTTTAAGCAAATATGAAAAAGCCGGAATGATTGCTTCGGGTATTAATCCGGAAAACAACCTGGTGGAAATCGTGGAGCTAAAAGATCATCCATTTTTTGTTGCGGGTCAATTCCATCCAGAATTAAAATCAACTGTAGCTAATCCTCATCCGCTTTTTGTTAACTTTGTCGCCGCTGCTTTGGCTCACAGTCACAAAAAATAAACGCAGCATTAAATAAGACTATGGATAGAAATACATTTTGGGGTCTTTTTTTGATCCTGATAATTTTGGTTGGATCAACCTATTTGATGCAACCCAGCGAGGCTGAAATTAAACGTGAAAAACAGGTACAGGATTCAATTGCTCGATTGAAAGAAAATCCTGAAAAGAAAAACAGCACTAAAACCGCTATTGCAGTAAGTACTGAAGCTGAAAAAACGATTGATACCACGACTTACACTGGTCCATTTGGTCGTGCTCATTCAGGAAATGAGGAGCGCATTGTTCTCGAGAACAACTTGATCAAGGTTAATATCAGCACCAAAGGTGGGCATGTTGAATCTGTAGAACTCAAAAAATTCAAATCTTACGATGGTAAACCACTGATCATGTTCTCAGGAGAGCAGAATCAGTTTGGATTAAATTTTACTGCTCAAGGCACCAAAATCAATACACAAGATCTATTCTTTAGTCCGGGCACAGAGAATACCGCTCAAAATGCCGAATTGAGACTATTTGACTCTGAAAACCGCTACATAGCTTACCAGTATAGCTTAGAAAAAGACACTTACAAACTGGGATTAACCATTAAGACCGAAGGTCTGCAAGGCCTGGTTAATCAACAGAAATTAACGCTAAACTGGCAAACACAGCTGAGCCAAAAAGAAAAAGATTTGGCCAGCGAGCAGCGTTACTCTACCGCTTATTTTAAACCAGTTGATGATGATGTAGACCATCTTAGTGTTAGTGAAGACGATAAAAAAGAGCTGAACGAGGGAAAAATTCAATGGATATCGTTCAAACAGCATTTTTTCTCAAACGTATTGGTTGCAAAAAACGGTTTTGACAGTGGTAACTTAAGCGTGAGCATACAAACCACCCCGAAAATTGTAAAAGGCTTTAGCGCCCAAATGACCTTGCCGTTTGATGCAACACAAAGCAATACATTTCCGTTAGAATTCTATTTCGGACCGAATAAGTTCCAAACACTTCAAGCTCAAGGCTACGATATTGAACGTCAAGTTGATTTAGGCTGGGGTCCGTTGAAATACATTAACCGATACGTGGTTATTCCGGTATTTGATTTCCTTTCGGGATTTAATTGGAGCTACGGATTAATCATTTTGGTATTGACCATTCTGTTGAAAGTGGTCTTGTTCCCACTTACCTATAAATCATACCTTTCAATGGCTAAAATGAGGGTATTAAAGCCTGAGATGGATGAGATTAAAGCTAAAGTTGGAGAAGACAACCCGACATTATTGCAACAAGAATACCTTAAGCTTTACAAAAAAGCTGGTGTAAACCCGCTTGGAGGATGTTTGCCAATGCTCTTGCAATTGCCAATCATTATGGCATTCTTCTTCTTCTTCCCTAACTTGTTTGATTTACGTCAGCAGAATTTCTTGTGGATGCAGGATCTATCAACCTATGACAACTTCTTCAATTTCGGGTTCAATGTTCCGTTTTTAGGAAGCCACATTAGTTTAATGTGTATCCTGATGACCATTTCGACCCTAATTTATACGTATTTTAACAATCAAATTAGTGGTGCTACCGGTCAGATGAAATACATTGGTTACATCATGCCAATCATTTTCTTTGGCGTTTTGAATAGTTACCCATCTGGATTGAATTACTACTACTTCCTAGCAAACTTATTAACTTTCGGACAGCAGTTTATGATTCGTCAGTTTGTAGACGATAATAAAATTCATGCTCAAATTCAGGAAAACAAGAAAAAGCCTGAATCTGAGAAAAAGAAGTCTAAGTTTCAACAGCGCATGGACGAATACATGCGCCAAGCACAGCAACAACAAAAAGCCAAACAAGGCAAAAAATAATCTACAAAGGCCTCAAAATAGTTGAGGCTTTTGTATTTTAGAAAATACTATTCCAAAATCATGGCGCTTAATTACGTTTGGATATCCTTTTTCATAATTGCTTTCGCGGTAGCACTTTTCAAACTACTCGTTTTCGGCGATACGGAAATCTTTAAAGTACTGGTAGAAGGCTTATTCGATTCCACCAAAACCTCAGTTATGGATATCGCACTCCCTTTGGTTGGAACCATGGCATTTTGGTTAGGTGTGATGAATATTGGAGAAAAAGCCGGAGCCATCAATTTCTTATCCCGAATTGTAGGTCCGTTTTTTAGCCGTTTATTCCCTGAGGTACCCAAAAACCATCCGGCCTCCGGACAAATGATGATGAACTTCTCGGCCAATATGCTGGGCTTAGACAATGCGGCTACTCCCCTTGGGCTGAAAGCCATGGGAACCCTGCAAGAACTTAATCCAAAAAAAGATACCGCAACTAATGCGCAAATCATGTTTTTGGTTTTGCACACTTCGGGCTTGACCATATTGCCCATTTCCATTATCGCCCAAAGGGCAATTATGGGGGCGCAAAATCCAACCGATATTTTTATTCCGTGTATCATTGCGACCTTCGTAGCAACCATCGCGGCAATGCTTATCGTTTCCATTTGGCAAAAAATCAATCTTTGGGATCGAGTAATTATTTCTTGGCTGCTGGGGCTTACGGCTTTTATCTGTTTGTTGGTTTGGTATTTTACCGCTTACCTCAGCAAAGAACAGATCAGCGAAGTATCTAAAGTGATCAGCAATGTGTTACTTTTTGCTATACCGGTAACATTCATTTTGGGCGCCATCCGTAAAAAGGTAAACGTTTTTGAAACATTTATTGAAGGCGCCAAAGGCGGATTCGAAACCTCGGTGAAAATTATTCCATATCTGGTAGCCATGTTGGCTGCCATCAGCGTGCTTAGAGCTTCAGGAGCTTTAGAATATGTAGTAGACGGCTTTAAATGGGGTTTTTCATTTTTGAATATCGATACTCGCTTTACCGATTCATTGCCAGTGGCTTTGATGAAACCTTTGAGTGGTTCCGGCTCGAGAGCAATGATGCTCGATTCGATGAAAACCTTTGGTCCGGATTCTTTTGTTGGCAGACTTTCTTGTGTATTCCAAGGTTCAGCAGACACCACTTTTTATATCGTAGCACTTTATTTTGGATCAGTAGGCATAAAAAAATCACGTTATGCTATTACAGCGGGCTTGCTTGCAGATTTATTTGGAGTAATTGCTGCTATTTTGATTTCGTATTTATTCTTCGGATAATTCTTGCTGTACCAAAATATCTTTTTAGGAAATAAAACAATTTCTTAGGAAACAGTATTTAGTTAGGAAAATGTAAACCTAACTATGAAAACTCTTTTCGAAACCATTGTTTGCAACCTATGCTTAGGCATGGCTGCGATAACATGTGAAGCACAAAATCTTCAGCTTTGGAACGGAGAATATCCAACTGTTATTGATTGTAATTTTAGTAATGGACAGGCAGATAATTCAAGCCCGAATAGTGGATTATGGGCCTTTAAAGGAAGTATAAACCAATGGAAATCTGCCACCATTAATCTTAAATGCCAAAACAATTGGAGAGTAGACCTCTCTAAATACTCCGAAATTCAATTTTATATTAAATCAGAAACACCGGGCATAGTGCTCAAATTCGGATTATCGGGCTGGCCATATACCAGCAATATGGTTGATATTGCACCTTACATCCAAAATGGGCCAATAAATAACGCTTATAAATTGGTAAAGATTCCCCTGGAGGCATTAAAAACAGTAGAATACAAATTAAACTCTGTTGAACACCTGCGTTTTGAAACTACAGGGACAGATCTTCAGGTAATCTATGCTGATGATTTTATGGCGATAGATTTAAGCCCGAATGAAGTAGATTCAATTAATTTTCTAAATGATCAAGTGGTTAAACTGAATGTGAAAGATCTCTTCATAATGGAAGATGTTCAGCAAAATACGAACTACCAAATTATCAGTACCAACGATACCGATTTTTTACAGGGCCAAAATCCCTCCAAAATAGGCCGACATTTTTTCGTTAAAGAGTTCCCTGAAAATTCTACAAATCCTATCACCAAAAACGAACTCTTCTTACAATTTGATCAAAAGCTAAAAAATGGCTATGAATATCAGCTTGTAATAAAAAATATTAAAGATTTATCAGGGAATGACTTCAGTCAAGCTAAAACTATCGACTTTACATTTAACGATCAACAATTGATCAATCACTCTGTAAAAGTAAACCAGGTAGGCTATTTTACCTGGGGGCCAAAATATGGCTATGTTGGGAATTATTTGGGCGATGCTGGTCCTATGATAATTACACCCACACAATTTAAAATTCTCCATGCAAAAACTAATGAAACGGTATTGACTGGAATTCCGAAATTTAAAGGAAATGACCCGGTTAGAAGTGGTGAAATAGTGTTCGAATGCGATTTCAGCACCTTCAACACACCCGGAAAATACTACCTGTATGTTCCGGGTATTGGTAGATCTTTTAATTTCGAAGTGAGTGAAAATGTATTGGATTCAACGTATTATACCTGTGCAAGAGGCCTATTTTACCAACGTTGCGGCATCGATTTAGTTCCGCCTTATGCCGATGCCAGATGGTCACATCCGGCTTGTCATCAAAACGATGGTATATCACACAGTTCATGGTTCAATTCTCCGCTTTACAACGGCGAAGCAATTAATGCATACATACCCGCTAAATTAGGTTGGCACGATGCAGGAGATTATGGAAAATATACCGTAAGTGGCTGTAGTGCTGTTTACTATCTGCTAAATGTTTTTGATTTGTTTCCAGAAAAATTTGGAGACAAAGAGCTAGACATCCCCGAAAGCGGAAATGGTGTGCCTGATATTTTAGATCAGGCAAAATATGAGGTATCATGGCTAATGAATATGCAAGCTGCAGATGGAGGAGTTTTTGAACGCATTACAACTGTCAATTGGCCTACCACCATGCCGCAAAATGACTTTGCTACCCGATATATTTCAGAAAAAACCACTCCGGCTACAGCCCAATTTGCTGCAGTTATGGCCATGGCCTATCGTTTATTTTTAGCCTATTGGCCAGATCTAGCGAATCAATGCCTCAGTAAATCAAAACTAGCCCTTAATTTTTTATTGGCACATCCTGATGTACTTCCAGCGGGAGGTTACTATGGCGGAAACGTTGGAATAGGTGGCGGTAACTATTCTAGTGTAGGCAGTGATATCGATGAACGTGCTTGGGCTACAGCAGAATTGTACAAATCAACCGGCGATCCGTATTATCATCAATTGTTTGACTCTTATTGGTCACCCAATCCTCCTAATTGGGGTTGGAATCCATTTTTAGACCATCAAATAAACGCATCTATTACGTATGCCACTACCACAAAATACCCAACAGATCCAACTAAAATCAATTCCATTAAAAGTGTAATTTTAGGAAGCGCAACCAATAAATGGATAGACAGATTATCAGTAAGTGATTACCGTAGTGCTTGCGGGCTTGATGTTGGTTTGGGATCTTACGGTCAGTCTTCACGTTATTCGTGGGACTTGATTATGGCCTATGCACTTTCTGGCGATGAAAAATATAGAAAATATGCGCTATTGAGCCTCGATGTACAGCTAGGCAATAACCCACAGAACAAAAGCTACATTACAGGAGTTGGGAGTAATTATCCGATGCACCCTTTACATCACCCCTCCTTACACGACGGCGAGATAGAACCTGTTCCTGGTATACCTGTATTTGGGCCATGTTCTCATTTGGGATGGTCTAATCCTTTCAATATTATTGTACAGGATCCAAAATATTTGTATCCAAGCGGAGAAAAAACCGAAAGCCCCTATCCCATCTTAAGAAGGTATTACGATATCCCGTCAAATCCTGCAATGAGTGAATTCAATGTGATTGATGAAGCAATTACCTCAAGCGTTTTGGGCTTCTTTAAATCAGCAGCACCACAAACTACCATAGAGGAACCCATAACCAAACTGGATTATTTTTTAGGTAAATCTATTGATGACTATGTATTACTAAAATGGGAAATGGCAAGTGAGTTTCAGGTACTATCCTACCAAGTCGAAAGGAGTCTGAATGGAGTGGATTTTACCCATTTCATGAGTTTAAATAGCTGGGGCGACAGTACAAGCCCACAACACTATGTTACTACTGATAAAAATCCTACTGCTAAACTAATTTACTATCGTTTAAGGGTAAATCAACAAGATGGTAGCCATTTTTACAGCACAATCATTTCTATAAATAGATTAGATAATAATAAAATCCATCTGAAACTTTATCCAAATCCAGTTACAGATAAATTACATATTGAATTTTCCAATCCATCCACCCAAAATCTAATGGTAAAATGGAACGTAATGATCAGTGATGTACATGGTAAAATGGTTTTTGAAGATTTTAATAGTATAAATTCGATTAATGAAGCGGTCAATAAATTAGTGGATAAACTCCCACCAGACATCTATATCATCGAATTCAGAAATCAGGATGAAACGATTCGTGAAAAATTCATCAAAAAATAAAAAAGCCTCGACTAAAGTCGAGGCTTTGGTACCCCCAACAGGATTCGAACCTGTGACCCACGGTTTAGAAAACCGTTGCTCTATCCAGCTGAGCTATGGAGGCAATTAATCGCAAAATTAGTTAATCAAACGAATTAATTAAAATTTGTTCGATCCATAAAAAAAGCCCTTAAAATTTAAGGGCTTTTGTGTGGTCGGGGTGGCAGGATTCGAACCTACGACCTCCACATCCCAAATGTGGCGCGATACCGGGCTACGCTACACCCCGATCTTCTTTCGAAGGACTGCAAAGATAGTAATTTTGCAGTTTTTTCAAACAAGGAAGAATTTAATCTTCTTTGTGGCGGAGAGGGCGGGATTCGAACCCGCGGTACCGTTACCAGTACGACAGTTTAGCAAACTGTTCCTTTCGGCCTCTCAGGCACCTCTCCAAGTGTTTCCCTTTCGGGGAGTGCAAATATAGCAATTCGGGGAAGCCTTCAAAAATGTTTTTTATTTCTCTCTTCAATAGGATAAACGAACATGAAAAATACTCATTAACATGGTTTTGAAGATGTCTTTTATCGCTTTAATGTCTTTGAGTGTAATGTCACTGTCGATCAATTGGTTTTGACTTAGTTTGTAGTCAACAATTCGATCTACAAGGGCAATAATCTGTGCTTCATCAGGATTATTCAGGCTTCTGGAAGCAGCTTCTACAGAATCTGCCAACATCAGTACGGCAGTCTCTTTTGTAAAAGGAATAGGACCTGGATACCTGAATATATTCTCGTCGACAAGTTTTTCAGGAAAATTCTTCAAGAAAGACTGGTAAAAGTAATCTACTCGTGTATTACCATGATGGGTTCTAATAAAGTCGACAATTAACTTAGGAAGGCGATATTTCTGAGCAATCTCTACTCCTTTGTATACATGTCGGATGATAATCTGGGCACTCTTTTCATACGAAAGTTGATCGTGCGGATTAGATCCACTATTCTGATTTTCAATGAAGTATTGGGGATTCTCCATTTTACCAATATCGTGGTATAAGGCTCCTGCCCTGACCAGCAAGGCATTACCCCCAATTTTATAAATTGCTGCTTCGGCCAGATTTGCCACTTGGAGTGAGTGTTGAAAAGTTCCGGGTGCCTTAAATGCCAGTTCTCTGAGCAGCGGTGAATTGGTATTACTCAACTCAATTAAGGTAATCTCAGAGGTAATTCCAAAAAGTTTTTCGAATCCGTAAATTAAGGGGTAAGCCAATAAGGTAAGGGTAACGCTAATCAAGAATGGCACAAAATTGACCCATTCGATTTTCGCAAACGAAGCATCTTTAATCAATAAGATACCCAGGTATGCAACAATATAAGTTATTAGTATGACCAAGGCCGAAACGAAAAACTGTTCTCTACGGGTCAATTTTCTTATGCTGTAAATTGCCGACATTCCTGCACAGATCTGTAAAAAAGCAAATTCAAAACTATTGGGCACTAAAAATGAAGCTATCAAAACAACCAGTAAATGAATATTTAAGGCCAAGCGACTGTCAAAAAGTACACGAATAATGATGGCTACAATGCAATACGGAATATAGTATAGACTGGGAATATCGAATTTAATGGCCCAAGATAGCGTAGCTAACATGCCTGTAATAATCAATAGTATAAGTGATAATTGTCGGATGTCCTGGTAAATATCTTTCCTAAAAAGCTTCAAAAAGTATACTAACAACATAATTACTAGACCAACCAGTAAAACTTGACCCAAGAAAAGCCACTGCCGATCTGCTCTCAAAAGTGGGTCACCTTCAAATGCAACACGAAGCGATTCTAACTTTTGAAAACTTTCAGCATTAATTACATCTCCTCTACTTATAATCAGTTCACCTTTTTCTACCATACCTAAGGTTGGAGATATATTTTGATTGGCATCTGCTTCCACTTTTGCGGTCATCTCGTCATCAAACAAAATATTAGGTCTAATTTGCGCTTGCAGCAAATTGGCTAACAACTTTTTATCATTAATTAACGGATCATCGGCTATTGACTGATTGATAAAGGTTATTGCCGTATTGACATCCAGAACTTCAAGAGTGTTTAAATCATGAGATTGATTTTGATCAAGTAAAATAAAATTATAGTTAGGATTGAATCGCTGGTATTTCTTTTTCAGCTCAATAACCCCGTTATTGTAAATCTTGTCCAATAACTGCTGGGCGGTTTTTAAAAAATGTTCTTTTTCAAAATCGCTTAGGCCTAATTGGTCAGCTTCTGAATTAATTGCCACTTTTGAACTCTCAACAGCTTCTTTTGAGACTGTTTTCGCTAGTCGATAAATCGGTTTTACCGATTTGAGTACTTCATTTTCATCTCGATCTAATTGCTCAGGCGTTTTCTGAATAGCAAATTCGAATGGAGAAATCAAGTCTTCTTGGTTCCAAACCTTACCCTTTTCGTACTCGAATTTAAAACGAGCCTGTTTCGGAAGTATGAATGCAATAAATAATATCGTCAGTACAATCATCAGGTATTTAAAACCATCCTGATAAGTTGTGTACAATGACTGAAAAAGGGAACGTTTAGTATTTTTTGCCAATGTGCTAAGATTTGCAACCAAATTTAAACAAATATGGTGAATGCCAATCGGTGTTTACCGATTAGTCCAAATCATTAAATTAGACTATGTTTCACAAGAATTTTACTTGAAGAGTAACCTTAATTAGCTAAATTGCGGGAACAAAATTTATAACGAAAATCTATGAAAGAAGTTGTAATTGTTTCTGCTCAAAGAACACCTATTGGCAGTTTTGGAGGAAGTTTAGCGTCATTTTCAGCCACTCAGCTTGGCGCCATTGCTATAAAGGCTGCAGTTGAAAAAGCTGGCATCAAACCAGAACAAGTTGAAGAAGTATACATGGGCAATGTATTGTCGGCAAATATAGGTCAGGCCCCGGCTACACAAGCCGCAAAGTTTGCTGGATTACCCAATATTCCAACTACCACCATCAATAAGGTTTGTGCATCGGGAACCAAAGCCATTATGTTAGCTGCTCAAAGCATCGCTTTGGGTGATAAAGAAATTGTGGTTGCTGGCGGTATGGAAAGCATGAGTAATGTGCCTTATTATTTAGATAAAGCCCGCAACGGCTATCGTTTAGGTAATGGTGAACTAATTGATGGTTTGGTTAAAGACGGACTTTGGGACGTTTACAACAATTACCACATGGGATCGGCGGCCGAATTGTGTGCTGCAGAATGCAACATAAGCCGCGAAGAACAAGATGCTTATGCCATTGAATCGTATACCCGTAGCCAAAAAGCGCAAGCTGAAGGAAAATTTGCTTCTGAAATTATTCCCATAGAACTTAAGGATCGTAAAGGAGAAGTAACTCTTTTCCAAGAGGATGAGGAAGTGAAGAATGTGAAATTTGAAAAAATTCCTGGGTTAAAACCAGTGTTCAAAAAAGAAGGTACGGTAACTGCAGCTAATGCATCTACTTTGAATGATGGTGCCGCTGCCTTAGTATTGATGAGCAAACAGAAAGCTGAGCAATTGGGTTTAAAACCTTTGGCACGCATTGTTTCTTATGCTGATGCACAACAAGCCCCGGAATGGTTTACCACTTCCCCATCAAAAGCTATTCCCCTAGCCTTGCAAAAAGCTGGATTAGGAGTTGATCAGGTTGACTTTTTTGAAATTAATGAGGCCTTTTCGGTAGTTTCGATTGCGAACAACCAGGCTATGAACTTAAATCCTGCCAAAGTAAACGTAAATGGCGGTGCAGTTTCCATTGGCCACCCGCTTGGCGCTTCAGGTGCCCGAATTGTGGTTACCCTGCTTCACGTTTTAAAACAAAATAAAGGCAAAATTGGTGTTGCTGGCATCTGCAATGGCGGTGGCGGTGCAAGTGCTTTAATTATTGAGAATTTGGATTAAGTTAATGCGATTCGGATTTGCACTTGCTTTCTTTTTACTACTGAGTTGCTCGGTATTTGCTCAAGCTAAATCAGGTGCTGAGAGACAACTTAAGCGATCTACTTTACAAGATAGCCTAGTTAGCCTGAGTAAAAAGTTTGTAAATCACGAATTGGAACCCGAACGCTACAACGCCAATTATCAATTCATCAAAACCTTGGTAAGTGCACTCAAAGAGCCTCGATCGTTCGATCTAAGTTTCGACTCTTTGAGTGCAATTTCTATTCAAACATCTCCCGATAAACAATTCCGCATATTTAGCTGGCACATTATGAACGATGATGGCTCCTACCGATTTTATGGTAGTATCCAGTTAAACACAGCCGATGGTAAACTTAAATTGTTTCCTTTGCTAGATAATACGGCTTTGATCAAGCATCCGGAAGATACGACATGCACTCCCGACACATGGTATGGGGCTCAGTATTATCAAATTATTCCGGTAAATACCTCTTCTAAACAAGTGTATTATACCTTGCTGGGCTGGAAAGGCAGTAGCTCGAAATCGACTAAAAAAGTGATTGATATACTCTATTTTAAAGATGGAAATGCGTACTTTGGATTACCGGTGTTTACAGGTAAAACCCATGATCAAGAAGAGAAAAGAATCGTATTTGAATACTCCAGACAGGTAAGCATGCATCTAAACTTTATTCCCGATCAGCAGAAAATCGTGTTCGATCATTTGGTTCCGATGGACACAAAGAGCAAAGAAGATTTTTCAAAATACGTTCCAGATATGACTTTTGATGGCTTCCAGTTATCAAATGGACTATGGAAATTTCAAGAAAATTTGACCCTGAATAATGTACCATCCAAGATGGACGAGTACTACAATGACCCTAAGAAATTAACTAACAACCCAAGTATTAAAAAAAACAATTCATCAAAATAATCACTCATGAAGAGAATTCTTATTTTATTACTGCTGCTTAGCAGCTTCAGTTTCGCACAAGAAGGCAAAAAGGACTATAGCCTTGAAGATATATTCAAAAAAGGCACATTTAGCGCCCGTGGAATTAGAGGGCTTCGGTCTATGCAAGATGGTAAAACCTATTTATCTGTCGAAACCGATCCTCAAACCAAACTCAGGTATGTGGCCAAAAACAATTATAGCGATGGCAAGCTGAATAGCATTCTTTTCAGAGAATCTGATTTGATTTACAAAGGCGATACACTGCCGGTGAGCATCGATTTCAACAGCGATGAAACAAAAGTTTTAATACCGGTTGGTGAAGAACAAATTTACCGACGCTCGTCTAAAGCGAATTATTTTGTTTTCGATTTAAAAAGCAAACAAATTACCGAAGTTTCAAGCCGCGGTAAGCAGTTATTTCCTAGCTTCTCTCCAGACGGTAATATGGTAGCTTTTGTTAGAGATAATAATTTATTTATCAAAAATTTGAGCTCTGGAGAAGAAAAACAAGTAACTCTTGATGGCAAGAACAACGAAATCATCAACGGCCGTTCAGATTGGGTTTATGAAGAAGAGTTTTCATTTGCTCAGGCCTTTTACTGGAGCCCTGATGGTAAGCATATTGCATATTATAAATTTAACGAAACTGAAGTTCCTGAATACTCCATGACCATGTTTGAAGGGCTATACCCCTACGACTACCGTTACAAATACCCTAAAGCTGGTGAAAAAAATTCGGTGGTGAGCATTCATATCTATTCTCTGGAAAATAATGCAACTAAATCCGTGGAAATAGGTTCTGAAAAAGATCAGTACATTCCGCGTATTCGTTGGACCCAAAATGCCAATACCTTATGTGTTTTACGCATGAATCGTCATCAAAATAAATTGGATTATTTATTAGCCGATGCAGCCAGTGGGAATAGCAAGTTGATGATGAGTGAAGAAGACAAGTATTACATTGACATTGAAAAGGAACAATTGACTTTCTTGACTAACGGCAAGCAATTTATCAATGTAAGTGAGCGTGACGGCTATAACCATTTGTATTTATACGATATGAATGGAAAACTGCTTAAACAGATTACCAAAGGAAATTGGGAAGTAACCGACATTTATGGTATAGACCAGAAAAAGGGTTTGATTTATTACCAATCTACCGAAAGCTCTCCATTGCAAAGGGATGTGTATGCAATTGGCCTAAACGGAGCCGCTAAACGAAAAATAAACACTTTGAGTGGCACAAATTCGGCATCTTTTAGTACCGATTTCAGTTATTTCATTCTAAGCAATCATAGTGCAAAATCTCCTATTTACGTGTCACTGCACGAAAACAGCGGAAAAGTAATCCGTGTATTGGAAGACAACGCCAAAACCAAGAAAACATATGCTGAATACCAAATTAGTCCGACTGAGTTTTTTAGTTTCACAACATCAGAAGGTGTAAGTTTAAACGGTTACATGATTAAGCCGGCAAATTTTGATGCTTCCAAAAAATATCCAGTATTCCTCTATGTTTATGGCGGTCCGGGTAGTCAAAATGTGGCCGATACTTGGGGCGGAGCCCGAAATGTTTGGTTCAATTATTTAGCACAAAAAGGCTATATCGTTGCTTGTGTTGATAATCGTGGAACCGGTTTTAGAGGTGCGGAATTCAAAAAAATGACTTACCTGAATTTGGGTAAATACGAAACTATCGATCAAATTGAAACCGGTAAATGGTTTGCAAAACAATCGTATGTAGATGCAAGCCGGATTGGTATTTGGGGTTGGAGCTACGGTGGCTACATGTCTTCTTTGTGTATAACCAAAGGGGCCGATGTATTCAAATTGGCTATCGCGGTTGCACCTGTAACCACCTGGAGATTTTACGACAGTATTTATACCGAACGTTACTTGAGAACACCGCAGGAAAACAAAGCCGGTTACGACGATAACTCCCCTATCAATTATGCAAAATTGTTAAAAGGCAAGTTTTTACTAATTCATGGTACAGGAGATGACAATGTACATTTCCAAAACAGCGTAATGTTCTCTGAAGCCTTAATTCAGGCCAATAAACAATTTGAACAGGCTTACTATCCAAATAAAAACCACGGTATATCTGGTGGAAATACAACTATCCAACTGTACCGTAAAATGACCGATTTTGTTTTAAACAACCTTTAACCAATTCTAAAACCTAAACCAAAAATCAAAACATGAGTACTCCATCAACTCCATCAACAAGTCACCCGAAAGGCCTCTATGTGCTTTTTGCAACCGAAATGTGGGAGCGCTTTAGCTACTACGGTATGCGTGCCATATTGGTACTTTTCATGACCAAGGCTTTACTGTACGATAAAGTATTGGCCTCCAACCTTTACGGAAGTTATACCGGCTTGGTGTACCTTACTCCGCTTGTGGGTGGCTATGTAGCCGACCGTTATTGGGGCAATCAAAAGTCAATCATTACCGGAGGATTATTGATGGCTTTAGGACAGTTCTTACTATTTTTCTGTGGTAGCACTTACCAAAGTGCTCCCGAATTGTCAACTGCATTATTTTTTGCAGGATTAGGATTTCTGATTGCCGGAAATGGCTTCTTTAAACCAAACATTTCGTCGATGGTGGGTCAGTTGTATGGAGCCGGCGATAAACGGGTTGATGCCGCATACACCATTTTTTATATGGGTATTAACTTGGGTGGTGCATTGGGGCCTATAGTTTGTGGATTAGCCGGAGATACCGGTAATCCTGCTGATTTCCGTTGGGGATTTATGGCTGCAGGTATTGGTATGCTGCTGAGTGTTATCATCTTCAAACAGTTAAAAGATAAATATGTGGTAGATCCGCAGGGCAAAACCTTAGGATTGGTACCTGGAGATAAAAAAGAGATCAAAACCTCTCAAATTTTAGCTTATGCTGGATTATTCGCTTTTTCTTTGGCCGTTATAGGTTTACTCTATGTAGATGCCCGAGTTTTTGGAATTCTTTCGTATTTGCTGGTTGCTTCAGTATTAATTATTGGATTTATGATTATATCCGATAAGACTTTATCAGCAACAGAAAAACAACGGATTGCGGTAATTTTTATCGTTTCTTTCTTTGTAATCTTTTTCTGGAGTGCTTTTGAGCAGGCTGGAGCTTCCTTAACTTTCTTTGCTGAAGAGCAAACACAAAGAGATTTGGGCTTTTTAACCGTTCCGGCAAGTTTATTCCAATCCTTGAATTCTATTTTCGTGGTATGCTTTGCTCCTATTGTTGCCTGGTTATGGATTAAATTAGGCAACCGCAATGCTGAGCCCTCATCACCTACCAAAATGGCGGTTGGTTTATTCTTGCTGGCTTTAGGCTACCTGATTATTGCCTTTGGTGTTAAAGGAGTACAACCTGGCGTTAAAGTGAGCATGATGTGGTTAACCAGCATGTACGCCCTGCATACCTTAGGTGAATTGTGCTTGTCGCCCATCGGACTATCGTTAGTAAATAAATTGGCACCCTTCCGTTTTGCTTCTTTATTGATGGCTGTATGGTTTTTAGCCAATGCAGCGGCCAATAAATTTGCAGGCGTATTGAGTGCGCTATACCCCGAAGCAGGTAAAACACCTCAATTTTTAGGTTACCAGATCAATGGTTTATATGAATTTTTTATTCTGTTTGTTCTGATGGCCGGTGCCGCCTCCTTAATTTTGTTTATGGTGACCAAAAAATTGCAGAAAATGATGGCTTAAATTTAAGCAGCCAACACTGGAGAGCCCATAGCCCAAAAGCTATGGGTTTTTCTTTATCTGATTTTAACGCTATTTTTGAAACAACATGACAGTCCAGCATTCCGACAGCATCGTACTCATCCCTACCTATAACGAAAAGGAAAACATAGAAAAAATCATTCGTAAGGTGTTCTCTTTAAGTGTTCCCTTTCACGTACTCGTTATTGACGATGGTTCGCCGGATGGCACTGCACATATTGTAAAAAGCCTGCAGCAAGAATTTCCGGAGCAATTATTTATTGAAGAGCGAAAAGGTAAACTTGGTCTGGGTACTGCCTATATCCATGGATTTAATTGGGCTTTAAAGCAGCATTACGACTATATTTTTGAGATGGATGCCGACTTTTCGCATAACCCTGATGATCTTCCTCGATTACGAGAAGCCTGTGTTGAAGGTGCAGACCTGGCTATTGGTTCCCGTTACATCAAAGGCGTAAACGTGGTAAACTGGCCAATGGGCCGTGTGTTGATGTCGTATTTTGCCTCGGTTTATGTACGATTAATTACCGGAATTAATATTCAGGATGCTACGGCAGGTTTTAAATGCTACCGTAGCCTGGTTCTACAAACCATTAAACTGAATAAGATCAAGTTTGTAGGCTATGCTTTTCAAATTGAAATGAAGTTTACCGCCATTCAGCACGGTTTTAAGGTGGTAGAAATACCCATCATCTTTACCGACCGCACCGAAGGTACTTCTAAAATGAGTCCGCGAATTTTCAGAGAAGCTTTTTTGGGCGTTATCCAATTAAAGGTTGGTTCTTGGTTCAGAAAATATCCGAAACCAAGAAACACCTAATCATTTCAAATTATATAATTGTGTAACTTCTTCTTGGGTTAAAGCCCGATTGTAAATACGCAATTCGTCTATACTTCCTTTCCAATAAAAATCTAGGTCGTAGCCAATCTGTAGAAAATCATCGAAACCCGTAAATTGCGTATTTCCTGTATAAACTATGCTTCCTTTAAAAGTACCATTCAAATAGAATTTAATTGAGGTACCATCGTAAACCCCAACTATATGATACCAACTATTCATTTGAAAGGATGAGTCAAAGTATCCATCGAAACCTGGCAATGCTAAAAAAAATCCAATTAGCTTATCTTTTATCGCAAATCCAAAACTACCGCCATTTTGTTGTTGAAAGTAAATGGGATACTTTAATCCGGGGTCATTACTATTTACCCAATATGAAACACTAATTTGATTACTTATTATAGGAGCATTAGACTTAAAGTTAACGAACTGATTAATTCCGTTAAACAATAGTGCTTTGCCATATTTTCCAGGTATATAGGCAATTGCACTTCCACTAAAAACACCATCATTGCTATAGGACTGTTGATCTTTTAAATTATCATCAAAATTAAAATACGAAATAAGGCCCTTAGTGATATCAGGTGGGGTACTTTTATCTTTTTTACAACTTATTGCTACAACCAATAGCAACATAGTTAATACTAATTTTTGTTTCATATAAACTAACAGCGGTAAAACAGTGCTATTGGTATCATCCAACAAAGTATATGTGGCAAATCATGGTAAGCTTATGCCAAAAACCATACCTAATCAGTAATATTGATACAATTGCTGAACTTCTTGAGCATCTAAAGCCCGATTGTAAATTAATAGCTCATCAATTGTCCCCGTCCAGTTGCTTTGGGGATTAAAATTTCCGAGTAGAATAGCTGAGTTAAAGCCATCAATTGGCTCTAATTGTACCACAGATTCCTTCAAGACACCATTTACATAAATCTTAATGTTCGTACCATCGTAGGTACCTACAATGTGTTTCCATTCACTTCCTACTCCATCTCCAGATACCTGAACATCTATAGGGGTAACAATCCTGAACAGAAAATTATTCTGACTACCAGCAAATGCCCAGGAGCTTGCATTGGAGTTGTAATAAATAAAATACGTACCAATTAGATCTGTAGATTTAACCCAAAAAGCAATGGAAATACTCGTACTGGATTTTGGAATTTTAGGAGTAAATGTGAGGTATTGATCGGCAGCCGTGAAAGAAATAGCCTTACCCAATTTACCAGTTACAAAAACAGGGCTACCTGTTTTGATCCCGTCACTGCTGTAACCGTTCAAGTCTTTAAAATTATCATCAAAATCAATGTGTGATACTAAGCCTATGGTTGGATACGTGCGGGCTTTATCTTTTTTACACGTTGCTAGAAAGCATATGCCTGGAAGCAAAAGGAAGAGTATTATCTTTTTCATAGTTGGTGTTTTTTTAATGTTATAACGTTTGGATCTTTAGCATAGTATAACATTCCCTGATTAAGTTTTTGTAATTTAGCCTTATGCTTAACGAAAACCTGGATCCGAATCCTGAACATCTTTCTCCTGTTGACCGTGATATTGAAAAAGTATTGCGTCCGCAGGCTTTTGAAGATTTTACCGGGCAGCATAAACTGCTGGAAAATCTCCGCATTTTCGTTCAGGCGGCCAAACAGCGTGGTGAAGCCTTGGATCATGTATTGTTGCATGGCCCACCGGGATTGGGAAAAACTACCCTCTCACACATTATTGCCAATGAGATGAATGTGAACATCAAAATCACCTCAGGGCCTGTTTTGGATAAACCTGGTGATTTGGCGGGTTTGTTAACCAATTTGGAAGAGGGTGATATTTTATTTATCGATGAAATTCACCGATTAAGCCCTGTGGTTGAAGAATATTTGTACTCGGCCATGGAGGACTTCAAGATTGATATCATGCTGGAGACCGGCCCTAATGCCCGTTCGGTACAAATTTCGCTGAATCCGTTTACCTTAGTGGGTGCCACTACCCGTTCGGGTTTATTGACAGCTCCATTACGAGCCCGTTTTGGTATCAATTCACGCTTAGAATATTACGATGCGAAATTGTTAACCACCATCGTTTTACGCTCTGCATCTATACTTAAAACTCCTATCAGCGATGAAGGTGCTTATGAAATTGCTCGACGCAGCCGTGGTACGCCCCGTATTGCCAATGCCTTATTACGCCGTACCCGCGATTTCGCCCAAATTAAAGGTGATGGCACCATCGATACACCGATAGCAAAAGTAGCATTACATGCCTTGAATGTGGATGAACATGGTTTGGATGAGATGGATAATAAGATCTTGAGCACCATTATTGATAAATTTAAAGGCGGACCGGTAGGCTTAAAAACCATTGCCACAGCCGTTGGTGAAGATGAGGGTACTATTGAAGAAGTGTATGAGCCTTTCTTAATTCAAGAAGGTTATTTGATGCGTACCTCCAGAGGACGGGAGTGTACCGAATTGGCTTATACCCATTTGCATAAAGTTAAACCCGGCTCCAATCCTTCTTTGTTCTAATTCGAGCAATCTGATGCTCCAAAAAAGCAATGTATACAGCCAATTGATTAAAGAGGAAGCTAAACGTTTAGGCTTTCTGTTTTGTGGTATAGCTCCTGCTGGCTTTTTGGAAGAAGAAGCTCCTCTATTGGAAAAATGGCTCAAATCGGGTTACCATGGCGAAATGAGCTATATGGAAAATCATTTCGACAAACGCCTCGATCCGCGTTTATTGGTTGCTGGTGCTAAATCAGTCATCAGCCTTGGGCTCAATTATTATACGGAAGAAAATCAAGTTGATCCGGAAGCTCCCAAACTTTCGATGTATGCCTACGGCGAAGATTACCATAGTGTGATCAAAAGCAAACTGAAAACCTTGCTGGAGAGCATCAATGCGCAAATTGGCGAAGTACATGGTCGTGCCTTTGTAGATTCGGCCCCGGTGTTGGACAAGGCCTGGGCAAAAAAAGCGGGCATGGGGTGGATAGGCAAGCACACCAACTTGATTAGTAAGCAAAAGGGATCTTACTTTTTTCTGGCTGAACTGATTGTTGATCTAGAGCTTGCCTACGACAGTCCGATGCTAACGGATCATTGCGGTAGTTGTACCCGTTGTATAGATGCATGCCCTACCGAAGCCATTGTTGCACCTTATGTGGTAGATGGCAGCCGCTGCATTTCTTACCTCACTATCGAATTGAAAAATGAGATTCCGACCGAATTTCAAGGTAAACTGGATAATTGGATGTTTGGCTGTGATGTTTGTCAGCAGGTTTGCCCTTGGAACCGATTTTCAGTTCCACACCAGGAAAGCGCTTTTGAACCTCAGTTAGATCTGTTGGGTATGAATAAACAGGATTGGGAGGAAATTACCGAAGAGGTTTTTTCAAAAGTGTTTTCAAAATCTGCGGTGAAGCGGACTAAATTTAGTGGCTTGAAGCGGAATATTGCGTTTTTGAAAAGCAGTGGTGAACTGGATTAATTGGTTGTAAGTACGATGAACGAGATTAAGCTTAGGAAAATTGGACCGGCCGAGGTTGAAGATTTGAAAAAAATTAGTGAGCAAACTTTTTCGGAGGCTTTTGCGGCAGCGAATACGGAGCAAAATATGAACTGGTATTTTGAAACTGCATATGCTGTTGAGCAATTGCGTTTTGAACTGATGGACTTGAACTCTGAATTTTATTTTGCGGAGCTTAACGAACGGGTAATTGGTTTTTTAAAGCTGAATTCGGGGATGGCGCAAACGGAATTGCAGGAAGAAAATGGGCTTGAAATTCAACGGATTTATGTTTTGAATGAGTTCCATGGCAAAAAAGTGGGTCAATTGTTGTTTGAAAAGGCACTGGATGTTGCCCGATTGAAAGGTGCAAATTATGTTTGGCTGGGCGTTTGGGAACATAACCCAAAAGCGATTCGTTTTTATGAGAAAAACGGCTTTGTGGCATTTGACGAACATACGTTCCGTTTTGGTGATGAGGACCAGCGTGATATTATGATGAAACTGGTTTTGGACTAAAACTATTTGCTGGTGATGCTGTACTTTTTAGTAGTGCTACTGCACTCTTTATAGTTTCTTTTGCACGATTTGTAAGTACTTCTGTACTTTTTAAAAACTCTTCTGCACTATTTATACCTACACCTGCACTATTAGTATGTTCTCTTGCACTTTATATAATCAGTGCTGCACTTTTTACAATTTGCCCTGCACTTTCTAATTTTAGAAATGAACTGATTACAACTACTTGTGCACTTCTTATCAATCAATTTGCACTTTTTATTGGCTGGCCTGCACTTTAGCAGGATGAACTTGCACTCTTTATGATAAAAAAAGCCCCGAGGGTTTCCTCGGGGCTTTTTGGTTTTTTATTGGATCGGCTTGTATTCTTTAAAGAGGGAGACTTTTGTTTCTTCTACCTTTTTGCGGAAGGCTGGCCAATCTTTGGTGAAATAGGCATTTACCCGATCAATGAATTGTTTACTCAATTCTTCGGCTTGCTCTACTAGTTTCACTTCCTGGGCACCGGGTGCTACCGGTTTTGCATTGATGGTACCTTGTGCCTCGTTCAGTTTTTGGAGGGCTGTTAATTGGTATGGACGACCATAGCCTTGTTTTTCTAAACGTTTGCCATTGAGCATTTCTTTGATGGTTTTGATGCTATCTTGTTGCGCTTTGGCTGCCTTTAAAAGCTCTTTGGCTTCTTTGGTATCCACTCCCGTTAATTGTGCAGCTACTTTAGTGGCAATATCGTTGCTTTCGTCTAGTTGATCGGTGGCTTGGGTTAATTTTCCAAAGGTTTTAGCCAGGCGGTCAATTAGACTGCGTTTAGCTTGGTACACTTCTTTAGAGAAGGGTACTCTTGGATCGGCCATGAATTCTACTTGTACCGAATCTTTGAAACTGCCGTATTGTACTACTGCTTTGTATTGACCAGGCATTGCTGCTAGTCCACCTATTTCATCGGCTTGACCTCTAGTTCTTTGTCTTCCCGGATAACGAACACCTTTTTCGTCTAATCCCCAATCGATGAAGTTTAAACCGGTATCTATTCGGGTATCGGTTAGGGTTCTAATCAGTTTACCTTCTTGGGTATAGATACGTGCAAACAGGGTATCAGCCTTAGCTTTGGCATTGGCTGGCTTTTTTACATCATTTGCTGGGGTTTCGGCTTTTGCCGGAACTTTAACCAAGTATGGAATTCGGGCAAAACCGTTTGGACGATTTGGGGCTTCGTAGGTTGCGTCTGCTGCAAATTCTACACCTACTGGGGCCAAACTTCCTTTTACATCTACTGCCATTGCTGGATCAAAGAGCATTACATCTTTGATGCCTTGTGCGGCGATTTTGCGTAATGGTTTGATATCGTCTAGAATCCAGATACCACGACCAAATGTCGCGATAGCTAAATCTGATTCGCGTTCTTGAATGGCTAAATCCATGGTTGATACGGATGGATAGGCATTTTTGAATTGGGTAAAGGTTTTACCTTCGTCTATACTTACCCAAAGGCCATTTTCGGTTCCGGCAAACACCAATTTAGGCTGAACCGGATCTTGCAAAATACACAATGCATAGCCTTTTACTTTTTTCTCGTCGAGTACACGCTCCCAGGTTTTACCAAAATCTTTGGTGCGGTAAACATAGGGTGCAAAATCGCCCTGACGGTAATTGTTGGCTACCACCCAAGCTTCGGCGGCATTGTAGCGTGATGCCTGAATTTGAGGTATCCAGCTTTCTTTTGGTAATCCTTTAATGCTTGGTGTAAGGTTAGTCCAGGTTTTACCACCATCGCGGGTAAGTTGTACGTTACCATCGTCGGTACCTACCCAAATTACCTGGGCATCCAGTTTACTTGGTGCAATGGTTAAAATGGTGTTGTGATTTTCGGCTGCGGTAATGTCGATTGTTAAACCACCACTTTCTTCCTGTTTTTGTTGGGCAGGGTTGTTTGTGGTTAAGTCTGGGGAGATGATTTCCCAGCTGATGCCTTTGTTGTTGCTTTTGTGTACAAACTGACTTCCATAATAAATTGTGGAAGTATTGGTGGGATCTTGAGCCAGGGCTGCGTTCCAATTAAAGCGCAGGCGTGTTTTCAAATCGGGCGCCGGCGGACGGATGCTGTAGGTAAATCCGCTTTGTTTATCGTAACGGGCCAATGCTCCTCCTTGTGACATGGCATAGCCGTATCGGCTATTTTCCGGATCGGGCAAGACATCAAATCCATCGCCACCTAAAACGGTTTGCCAATAGGCGTTACGTATTCCACCTTCTCTCCAGATGTATGCCGGACCTGTCCATGAACCGTTATCTTGTAATCCGCCGTATACATTGTAAGGCATTTCATTATCTACATTGATGTGGTAAAACTGGCCTAATGGTAAGGATTCTACATAGGTCCATTTTTTACCTCGATCGTGGGAAATGGCAATACCTCCATCGTTTCCATCGATAATGTATGAGGGATCTTTAGGGTTGATCCAGAAGGCATGGTGATCTGGATGCACGCCTGAGTATGGGATAATTACTTCAAAGTTTTTTCCTCCGTCTTCGCTACGGGCTATCATTTGGTAGATGTTGTATAAACGGTTTTCGTTTTGCGGATCTACGGCAATGTCTTGAAAATAGAATGGACGGTTATTTACCCATTGTGGATCGGTATTGATTACTTCCCAGTGGTAGCCTCCATCGTCGGAGCGGTAAAGTGCATTTTTGGAAGATTCGATCATGGCGTATACACGATCTGGATTGCTGGCTGCAATGGCGATACCAATTCTACCTAGTTCACCTTCTGGTATACCGTTGTTTTTATCGAGTTTAGTCCAGTTTTTACCACCGTCTACCGTCATGTAGAAACCTGAGCCCGGTCCACCCGATTTGAAATCGTAGGGTGTACGGCGCATTTGCCACATGTTTACGAAAATTTTATTCGGATTGGTTGGATCCATGACCATGTCGCCTACACCTGATTTTTCATTGGTGTAGAGAATCTTTGTCCAGGTTTCTCCTCCATCGGTGGTTTTGTAAACACCACGTTCTTGATGGTCGGCAAATGGATTTCCGAGTACGCCTGCATATACGGTTTGCGGGTTTTGCGGATCAATTAAGATGCGGTGGATGCTTATTGATTTCTCCAGACCCATGCATTTCCAGGTACGCCCGCCATCTAAACTTTTGTAAATGCCCTGCCCCAGATTGATGGAATTACGTGGGTTTCCTTCACCAGTGCCTACCCAAACGGTGTTGGGGTTATTTTGTTGAATGGCTATGGCTCCAATATTCACCGTGGCATTTGCATCGAAGATGCTCTTCCAGGTTGTCCCCCCGTTATCTGATTTCCAAACGCCGCCAGATGCTGCGCCAACGTAAATAATATCTGGATTTTGTTCTACTGCGGCAATGGCTGTTACCCGGCCGCTCATGCTACCGGGACCGATGTTACGCGGTTTCATGGCTTTAAGCAGACTAAAATCAATTTGCTGAGCTAATGCACTTAGTGAAAGCATGCTCAATACTAGTATACCCAAGTATTTTTTTCTCATGACAGGTTTAAGATTGGTGTGCTTTGAAATTGTGAATTATATCTGAATTTTACAATAAAGCCCGTGTATTATCACGGGCTTGTTACAGTTAATTTGGAAATGAATCGGGTTCAATATTTCCTTTTGTAATTGAGTCAGCAAGTTTTCATCAGCCTAGGGCTCTGAACTGAAGATGTCGTTTATTCTTTTTTGAATTTATTCTGCAATTCGTTGAGCAAATCTGATGTGAGTGGCTTATCGCTTTCAGCGCTGTTTAAATCGAGTTTTGCCTGCTGACCTGGATTGTTTTTTTGCTCGTTCCAGCGTTTCCAAATTTGCTCTAATTTGCGTTTGGTGGAAAGTGCAAAATCGCCCTGCATCATCCAGGCATAATAGCTTGGCTCTGATTGGAAGACATCAACACAGGTGCGGCCTTTGTGTTTGCCAAAATTGAAACATTCCTGATTTTTATCGTTCATGACCAGGCGGCCGGCAAAATCGACCCATTTGTTCTGGCTGGTAAAGGCATGCAAGGCTGGTACATCATTTTGTACCGGTATGCTTTTGTTTCCTTTACGGTCTTCCCATTCTTTGTTTTGGTAGCGTTCTATCTGGGCCAAGAGCACTTCGTAGGTTGCCTTGATATCTGCCTCGGCTGAGTGTGCATTTTCGAGATTTTTACCACAATAAAACTGGTATGCGGCTTTGAGGGTACGTTGTTCCATTTGGTGGAAGATGTTTTGCACATCTACAGCATGGCGACCATCGGTAGTGAAATCTATACCGGCACGTAAGAATTCTTCTACCAGCATCGGGATATCGAATTTGTTTGAATTGTATCCGGCTAAGTCGCAATCGTCTAGAAAGCGGGCCAATTCTTCGCCAACCTGCTTGAATGTTGGTTCGTGTGCCACATCTTCATCGTAAATGCCGTGTACCAATGAGGCTTCTAATGGAATTGGTACTTCAGGATTGATTCGCAGGGTTTTTACCTGCTCGGTGCCATCGGGCATGGCCTTGAGTATGGATATTTCTACAATGCGATCTGAAGCGACATTGATGCCGGTACTTTCGAGGTCGAAAAAGGCCAATGGCCGCTTTAAGTTTAGTTTCATGTTTTTTTATTGTTTGAGGATGCGTTGTATTTCATCCAGTTTCATTAAGGCTTCAACCGGTGTTAGGGTATTGACATCGAGGTTTTGCAAGATGTCGCGAATTTCGACCAAAATGGGGTCTTCGATGGAAAACATCTGTAATTGATAGGCCTGCTGCTGCACTTTCTTGATGCTGTCTTTGATGTGTTCGCCTCCGGTACGTTCTTGCTCTAGTCGTTTTAAAATCTCGTTGGCACGGGCTACTAATTTTGGCGGCATACCGGCCATTTTGGCTACGTGGATACCAAAACTGTGTTCGGATCCGCCCGGAATTAGCTTACGTAAGAAGATGACTTTATTGCCTACTTCTTTAACAGAAACGTTGTAATTCTTGATGCGGTTAAAAGAATTACTTAGTTCGTTTAATTCGTGGTAGTGGGTAGCAAACAGGGTTTTTGCTTTGGCATTTGGGTGGTTGTGCAAAAACTCGGCAATAGCCCAAGCAATGGAGATACCATCGTAGGTGCTGGTTCCCCGTCCAATTTCATCGAGTAATATCAGGCTGCGATCGGACAGGTTGTTCATGATGCTGGCCGTTTCGTTCATCTCTACCATGAATGTGGACTCTCCGGATGATAAATTATCGGATGCCCCTACCCGGGTAAAGATTTTATCGACCAAGCCTACCTGTGCTGCCGTTGCCGGTACAAAAGAGCCCATTTGCGCCATGAGCACGATGAGACCCGTTTGACGTAATAAAGCGGATTTACCGGCCATGTTTGGTCCGGTAATGATCATGATCTGCTGCGAATCGCTATCCAGGTAAACATCGTTGGTGATGTAGGCCTCGCCAGTTGGCAGGTTTTTTTCTATGACCGGATGTCGGCCGCCTTTGATATCGAGTATATTGGATGTATCTATTTGCGGACGTACATAAAAGTTTTTGATGGCGGTATTGGCAAAGTTGAGCAATACATCTAACTGGGCTAGTAGTTGTGCATTTAACTGAATTGGCTTGATGTATTCAGTTAGTGCAAACATGAGCTGATTGTACAATTGGGTTTCGAGAGCCAGAATTTTTTCTTCGGCTCCTAAAATTTGCTCTTCGTATTCTTTGAGTTCGGGTGTTATGTAACGCTCGGCGTTTACCAAGGTTTGCTTGCGCAACCAATTTTGGGGAACTTTATCTTTATGGGTATGCGTTACTTCGAGATAGTAGCCAAATACGTTGTTAAAGGCTATTTTGAGTGAGGGAATGCCTGTGGCTTCTGCTTCTCGCTTTTGAAGTTCTATGAGGTAGTCTTTACCGCCAAAGGCGATTTTGCGCAAGCGATCTAATTCTTCATTTACGCCATCGGCAATCACACTTCCTCTTGCCAATTGAACCGGTGGATCGGCTTGGAGTTCTCTTTCAATGCGCTCTCGCATGAGGGCACAGGGATTCAATTGTTCGGCTATGACGTTTAATGAAGCACTTTGGGCAGTTTCACAGAGGGTTTTGATCTGTGCAATGGCCAGCAATGCTCTTTTCAATTGGACAATTTCTCTTGGATTGGCTTTTTGTAGCCCTATTTTAGAAATTAAACGCTCTAGATCGCCAATTTGCTTGAGTTCGGTTGCCAGCTGTTCGCGTAATTCTTCGGCTTGCACAAAGTACTCTACCACTTGTAGTCGATCTTCGATGGGTTGCTGGTCTTTTAAGGGCATTACGATCCAACGACGCAATAAACGTGCCCCCATTGGACTGAGTGTGTGATCGAGCACATCAACTAAAGTAACCGCATTCTCATTTGCTGAACCAATCAATTCGAGGTTACGGATGGTAAAGCGGTCGAGCCACATGTAGCGGTCTTCCTCAATACGGGCTAGACCCGAAATGTGGGCCAGATTGCGGTGTTCGGTTTCGTTGAGGTAATGTAAGGCTACACCTGCAGCAATAATGGCTGCGGCCATTTTATCAATTCCAAAGCCTTTGAGTGAAGTGACCTCAAAATGCTTTTGAAGGGTTTCGGTTGCATAATCGGTCGTGTATGGCCAATCTTCTAAGCCGTAGGTATAATAGCGGTCGCCAAAGGTTTCGATAAAATCGCGGTTCCGACTTCTGGGAAAAATGACTTCGCTGGGCTTGAAACTTTGCAAAAGCTTATCGATATAAGCCGCATTGCCCTGTGCTACTAAAAATTCGCCGGTAGATATATCTAGAAATGCGATTCCGTATTGGTTCTTCTCCTCAAAAATAGAGGCTAAGTAGTTGTTGGATTTTTGGTTGAGGATGTTATCGTTAGTAGCTACCCCGGGGGTGACTAACTCGGTTACTCCCCTCTTGACAATGGTTTTTACTGTTTTTGGGTCTTCCAGCTGATCGCAAATGGCTACACGCTGCCCTGCACGTACCAGTTTGGGCAAATAGGTTTCTAGAGAATGGTGCGGAAAGCCTGCTAATTCAATGTGTGAGGCTGCTCCATTTGCTCTTTTGGTAAGCACAATTCCCAAAATCTGAGCAGCCTTAACGGCGTCTTGGCCAAAGGTTTCGTAGAAATCGCCCACGCGAAACAAGAGCAATGCACCAGGGTATTTGGCCTTGATGGTATTGTATTGCTGCATTAAAGGGGTTTCTTTCGAAGTACTCTTTGCCAAAATTGTTTAATTAGAGACTCGTAAAAATAAGAAATCGGCCAAATGATACGAGTTGTGTGGAAAGAATTTAGCTTTTGGTGCTAAAACGGTAAATGGTTTGGTGATTGTAGGTTTCTCCGGGCTTTAAAAGCGTATTTGGAAAGTGAGGAATATTGATTGCATTGGGATGCACTTGATCTTCTAAACAAAATCCGGAAAATGGCTGGTAGATCTGTCCACGTTTGCCTTTGATGGGTACCAGGTGTTTGGATGTGTAAAACTGAATTGCCGGACGGTTTGTAAACAGTTCTAGCTGGATACCCGTTTGTGTAGAATAGGCAAGTGCTGCGGCTTGGCTCAGCTGCGTTTCTCTTAGGATAAAGGCTTGGTCGTAACCGTTTTCAGGATCCCAGTCATGGCCTATTTGTTTTAATTGAGTGAAATCTTTTGGAGTGCCTTTTACAGGTAGCAGTTCGCCGGTGGGTAAAAAATCAGCATGTTGCGCCAAGTACTGATCGGCATGTAGCTGCAGGTAATGTGATGAAATAGCGCTTCCATCACCATTTAAATTAAAATAACCGTGATGGGTTAAGTTAATGGCTGTTTCCTGATCGGTAGTGGCCAGCATTGCTAGTTTCAGCTCGTTCTTGTTGGTAAGGGTGAAGTTTAATTCAATCTGCACATTTCCAGGAAAACCTTCTTCGCCATCAGGGCTGGTATAGGTCAATTTTAATTCGGGTTCGGGAGATTGTGTCAAACTTTTAATCGTCCAAACTTTTTTATCGAAGCCCTCTGTTCCTCCATGAATTTGGTGAGGGTCTGCATTTACGGATAAATTGTAGGTATTTTCCTGATAAGAATAGCTAGCCTGGCCTATTCGGTTGGCATAGCGACCAATGATGGTTCCGAAATAGGGATAGTTAGCCAGATATTCTGTAGAGAAATAGTCGGAGAGATTATCAAAACCCAAAACCACATCTACAGGATGCCCATTTTTATCGGGCACATACATCGATTTAATCAAACCGCCATAATTGCTCAACTCTACCTGCATACC
>JACCDJ011691670.1_pt1 | contig 29986 bp, 27 predicted proteins | sample 7444481 | NCBI WGS metagenome assembly JACCDJ01 (sample SAMN15323435, study PRJNA562643) | freshwater metagenome | isolation source: river surface water | place: USA:Blue River Watershed | collected 2017-08-15 | reverse complement strand
AGCTTATGTAGATTGTATTGATGGGATGGGTGCATCCGGAAGAGGAGCTCATGCCGTGGGAGAAACCATTCATTTAAACGAACTTCCTATCTTAATTAAAAGAGCTGCTTTAACAATGCATCGTTTGACAAGATAAATTATTGAAAATCAATACTTTATGAATTATCAACAATAACATTATTTCCCCCATAAATGCTTGATTATTTGAAGCTTATCTTGTAACTTTGTAATTCCCCCAAGAATCTAAGTTTTTTAACTTTAATTATCAGATATATTTAAAGTTAAAATAAGTACATTTTATACGCGATTTGTTATTTTTGTCGTATATTATTGTCGCTTAATGCATTCATTAAGAATAACTTAGTCCTATTCTGGGACTAAGAAAAGCGGAGCTATATTCAATAATTTAATTTAACAATAAATGTTTAAAAAATTTTCATTTCTTCTTGTTTTTGGGCTTGTATTGTCATTAACTTTTTTACATGCACAAACATCTGGCAACATCTCTGATGCTCAATTAATGCAGATTATTACTACAGCTAATCAAAGAGGTATGTCACAACAAGAAGTGTTAATGTATGCAAAGTCAAAAGGATATTCAGATGCCGACATTAGTAATTTGATGCAAAAGGTAAATTCAATGAATAAATCAGCCACAGCTGTTACTGGGCAATCTTTAAATAACAGTATTGCTCAAAGACAAATGGTACAATTTGTTAATAATGATTTATTGAGAACTGAATCTGACTCTACTATTACATTGAGCAATGAAGAAAGAAAAATATTTGGATACGAGGTTTTTCACAATAAAGGTATGAGTTTCACTCCCAACTTAAATATGGCTACTCCTAAAGATTATGTGGTTGGACCTGGCGATGAATTGGTTGTGCAAATTTATGGTATTGCACAAGCTACCATAAATCTAAAAGTTAGCCCAGAAGGAAAAGTTGTTATTCCAAATGTGGGAGTGTCACATGTGGGTGGGCTAAGTATTGAAGCAGTAAAAGCATTGTTAACTCAAAAAATAGGCACTAGGTATGCAGGGGTGGGAGGTGCTTATCCAAGTAGTTTTTTAATGGTTACTTTGACTAATATAAGAAGCATCAAAGTGAATATAGTAGGAGAAGTGAAGACTCCAGGCACATATCAGTTGCCAAGTTTTACCACAAGTTTTAATGCATTATATGCAGCAGGTGGTCCAACAGTAAAGGGTTCTTTCAGAAATATTCAAGTGTTTAGAGGTAGTAAGCAAATTGCAGAAGTAGATTTGTATGATTTTTTATTAAAAGGGAAAACGGACAAAAACATTCGTTTAGAAGATAATGATGTCTTATTGGTTCCTCAATATAGTAAAAGGGTGGAAATTGTAGGCGAGGTAAGACGTAATTTGTTTTTTGAAGTAAAAGAAAAAGAGATGGTAGCAAACTTGGTAGAGATGGCTAATGGGTACACTTTTAATGCTTATCGAAAAATGCTAACCATTCAAAGAAATAATGGGTCAGAAAAATCCATTTTAAATATAAACGAAAAAGAACAAGCCATTACTCCTTTATTAGACGGAGATTACGTTATTGTTGGTAAATCTCCAGATACTTATAAAAATAGAATACAAATTGTTGGTGCTGTAATGAGAGAGGGTGATTATGAATTACAAAACAATATAACTATTAGTGAATTAATTAGTCAAGCAGGTGGTTTAAAAGTCGACGCCTTTAAATCAAGGGCTATTTTGTATCGCACAGAGAATGATTTACAAAAAATTGCTAAAAGTATTGATTTAAACAAGGCTTTAGAAAAAGATCCTTCTCATAATTTATTATTGAATAAAGAGGACTTATTGGTAGTATCAAGCATATATGATATTAAAGAAAATTATTTTGTAACTATTCAAGGCGAAGTGAATCAGGTAGGTACCTTTCCCTATTCAAAGGGCATGACTGTTTATGAATTGATTTTACAATCTAAAGGATTTAAAGAGGCAGCTTCTGGTTCTTCTATTGAAATAGTTAGAAGAGTGAGAGATAATAATAATGAAATAGCAAAAATTATAAAAGTGGATATCAATAAGGATTTAACTATTAATCCGAATGATAAAAGTACTCTTTTGGAACCCTTTGATCAAGTTTTCGTGAGAGCTTCAGTAGGTTTTCGAGAATTAAAAAAAGTATATGTTCAAGGCGAAGCTAATTATACTGGTCAGTTTGTAATGGATAAGGCCGCCATGACAGTGGGAGACTTGGTAAAACGTGCAGGAGGCCTCTTGCCAAGTGCCAATGTAAATGGTGCTTTGTTAATTAGAAGAACAATCTTTTTTAAAAAAGATGGCAATGAGGATGAATATTTAAATAAATTATTAGAACTAAGAGTAAGGTATGAAGATTCTACTCAAAGTGGATTTACCGCATCGAACAAAATACAATTAGCTCTAATAAATAACCAAATAGATAAATTAAATTTGAAAAAATTCAAGAACGAGGAAAAGACAAATGATATTGGTAATCTAACAAGTTTAAATTCTGTATTAACACCCAAACAAGATTTTTTGAATAAAAAAGAAAGTGTAAAAACGGAACAAGAAAATATTGTAGAATTAAAGACGGCTTTACAAGCAAGGGTGTTTAAAAATTTGCGTGATGTAACAATTAATGAAGATCAGTATCAATTTGTATCTCTTAATTTAGGTAAAATTATTGATCAGCAGTATGTGAGTAAATATGATTTACAATTGCAAGAAGGTGACATTTTATATATTCCCACTTTTAATGAAACGGTTGGTGTAAGTGGTGATGTATTATACCCTGTAGCAGTAAAATATACTCAAGGAGCTTCCTTAAAAAATTATGTAAGCCAAGCAGGGGGCTTTAATAATACGGCATTAAGGGGCAGATCTTATGTAGTTGAAGCAAATGGTGCAGTAAGAAGAACACATAGTTTTTTTGGGGTTAAATTTTATCCTATTGTTCCGCCTGGTTCACAAGTGTTTGTTCCAAAGAATAATAAACCCATGTCTAATTTTAGTGTTGATAGAGTATTAGGCCTGGTTTCAAGTTTGGTAACAACGTATTTATTAGTTAAAAATTTATCTAAATAATCTATGACACTTAAAGAACTATTCAAAAAAGATGAATTTTCAATAAACGATTTTTTAGTAATAATAAAGAGAACAATAATTCAACTAAAAAAAGCACTATTATTAATTATTGCAACATTTTTTATATTATCTGTTGTTGCATATTCTTTCGACGAAGTAACATATGAAAGTAAAGCAACTGTTTTAATCAATCAAAGTGTAAATAATAAATCAAATCCAGGATTAAGCTCGCTTTTAGGTGTGACATCTCCCGATATTAATAGAAATAATATTTTTGGACCTGAAATGTATAAAGAAATAATTCAGTCAAAAGTATTCACAAACGAATTATTAGAGTCTTTGATACCCTTTGATGAAAATAAGACAATAACGGGAACATTAGAAGAATATTTGCTAAACTTTAAAACAAAAACTAATTTCCAGAATTTAATTCAAAAGAATAGAAAAAAAAGTCCAATAAAAATTAAAAGTAAAGACATTCCTGATCAGCTTTTATTAGATGATTTGCCTGTAAAGAAAAAATTAACACCCGAATTAGTATTTTCAAATAAAGTCCCACCTATTGTAGAATTGAATCCAACTAGAGAGGCCTTAATAAGCCAAATAAAAGACAATATAAGTATCGAAAACAAGGGAAATGTTTCATCAGTTATAGTTCAAGCGAATGACGCTTTTATAAGTGCTGTTATGTCAAAACTAGTTTTAGAAAAATTAATAGATTACATAACATTATATAAAACAACAAAAGAAAGAGATAATATTCAGTATTTAGAAGATCGTTTGAAGGAGTCGGAACAAGAATATCAAAATGCACTTATAAAATCTGCTAGTTATAAAGATAAAAGTTATGGTGTCATTTTTCAGAGTAGTCAAACTAAAGAACAAATTTATAATAACGATGTTAATTTGAAATTCAATTTATATAATCAATTTAAGACTCAGTTAGAGCAAGCAAAAATTGATTTAAAAAAAGAAACTCCACTTTTTACTGTACTTGACCCTATAACTATTCCATCAAATACATCTAATCAAAGTTATCTATTGTACATTATAAAGTATTTATTTGGAGCATTTCTGTGCAGCCTAATTCTTATATTATATAAACTTTTCACAAAAAAATAAATTAGTGATGCAGCAAGATAGAGATTGGGATAATATAATAGAACCATCTGTCGGATTTTTTAATATAAACCTTAAAGAAATTTGGCGATATAGAGATTTGCTTTTTTTGCTTGTAAGAAGGGATTTTGTAGCATTCTATAAACAGACTATTTTTGGCCCGCTTTGGTTTTTTATCCAACCTGTTTTCACAACTATAACTTTTGTGCTTATATTTGGGAAACTTGCGGGTATAAGTACAGATGGTTTACCACAGCCCTTGTTTTATCTCGCCGGAATTACGGCCTGGTCATATTTTTCTGAATGTTTAATTAAAACATCGACGGTTCTTCGCGATAATGCAAATATATTTGGTAAGGTATATTTTCCAAGAATAATAATGCCAATAAGTATCGTAGTTTCTAATTTGGTGAAATTCATGGTTCAATTCTTACTATTTATAATTGTTTTAATTTACTATTTTTTAGCCGGGAACAACTTTAAAATAGATTATCATATAATGTTACTTCCTTTTTTGGTAATATTGATGGCAGCACAAGGACTTGGCCTAGGTTTAATAATTTCATCACTTACTACAAAATATAGAGATTTAGCATTGCTGTTAGGATTTGGAGTACAATTATTTATGTATGCAACACCAGTTGCATATCCATTGAATAGTATTAGTGGAAAATTAAAAACTGTAATTCAATTAAATCCAATAACATATATTATTGAGGGCTTTAGAAAAAGTATATTAGGCGTTGGGGACTTTGATTTATATAAATTCGCCTATATTTTTATTGTTAGTATTATAATTCTTTTTATAGGAGTTTTAATATTTAACAAAGTTGAAAAAAATTTTGTAGACACAATTTAAATTATGAGTTTAGCAATAAAAGTCGAAAATTTATCGAAAGCCTATCAATTAGGAACGTTTGGTACAGGTACACTGAGTCAAGATATTGAGAGAAAATGGGCAAAAATTAGAGGTAAAGAAGACCCGTTTTTAAAAATCGGAGAGGAAAATGATAGAACAAAAAAAGGAAATTCAAATATTGTTTGGAGTTTAAAGGATATTAACTTCGACATCGGTCAAGGAGATGCTATAGGAATAATTGGTCGAAATGGTGCTGGTAAAAGTACTTTGCTTAAAATCTTAAGTCAAATTACATACCCAACCCAAGGGAGGGTTAAAGTGAAAGGTAGAGTTGCGAGTTTACTTGAAGTTGGTACTGGCTTTCATCCAGAATTAACTGGTAGAGAGAATATATATCTAAATGGAGCAATTCTAGGAATGAGTAGAAGAGAAATAGCCAATAGATTTGATGAAATTGTTGACTTTTCGGGTGTTGAGAAATACTTGGATACTCCAGTAAAGCGTTATTCTTCAGGAATGTATGTTAGACTTGCATTTGCAGTTGCAGCTCATCTTGAGACTGAGATATTAATAGTTGATGAAGTACTTGCAGTTGGAGATTTAGAATTTCAGAAAAAATGCCTAGGCAAGATGGGTGACATAACTTCTAATTCTGGTAAAACAGTTATATTTGTTAGCCATAATATAAATGCAATTAAGTCATTATGTAGAAAATCTATCTATTTAAAAAATGGTTTATTGCATGAATATAATGTAACAAATAAAGTGATTAGTAATTATCTTGGAAACGATCAACAATCCAATATTAAAAGTAGGGAACTTGATGAATATGAAAATGATAATATTAAATTCATTAATGCAGAATTATCTACTTATGAAAAAAATAATAATGAGCAGTTTTCAATAAGTGATAATTTGAAAATATCAGTGAGATATTTAATTAAGAGTTTACATAATGGAATTGGGTTTACATTAATTGTTTATGATGAAAATAATGAAATAATTTTTGGCTCAGTTAATGAATTTGAAAAGATGTATAAAATGAATTTAAATGTTGGCGAATATATTACATCAGTTATAATTCCGTCAAATCTTTTAAATGATAAAAAGTACTTTTTTGATTTAAATATATTTGATGTATCATTTCAAATAATTTTCTCACTAAAAAATTTATTTGTGATTACTTTAGAAGATTCATTGGAAAATCGAAAAGATTTTCTTGGTGAATACGAGGGGACTATAAGACCGTTTTTAAATTGGGAAACAAAAAAAATAGGAATAAATGAATAAGCACGAAATAGAATATACAAAGCTATTTGATGACCCTAAGTATAACTTGCATTCAAATAACGAGTTAAGATTTAATTTCGTTATAAATTATATTAAAAATAAAAAATTAAAGACGTTAATAGATATTGGGAGTGGCAGGGGCAATCTTATAAAAAAGCTGTTAGAAGAAAAAATTAGTATTGATATAACATCTGTTGATTTAAATAAGTTTCATGAGCTTAATGTTCCATTTTACAAATTGAACATAATGGATGAATATGATAGGCAAAAATTATTAAAAGAAAATTTTGATTTATTAACATGTTTGGATGTAATGGAACATTTAGAGAAAAATTTTACAGATGATATTTTTAAATTTTTCTCTAAAATTTCAAAATTCCAAATACTTACTATAGCAAATCATCCTGATATTCAAAACGGTAAAGATATCCATACTATACAAGAAAATTTGACATTTTGGATAGATTCAATAAAAAAATCACTAAATATAATTGAAATTAAAAGAGTTAGATTTTTTTCTAATCCAGACGAATTTCCAGAGCTGAAGAGATTCAACTATTTATATATATTTATAACTTCCTCAAAATCAAATGTATGTCAAAAAAAAACCATTGAATTGTTAATTTATAAGTTAGTCGACAACTTCCTTAACTTTTACGACAAAATGATCTTGAAATTCAAATAAACTGATGAAAGTTTCAATAATTATCCCTGTATTTAATGGTGCAAATTATCTTGATGAAGCTATTTCAAGTTCTTTGAACCAAGATTATGAAAATTTCGAAGTTCTTGTTATTAATGATGGTTCAAATGACGGAGGGCTTACTAGAAATATTGCTTTAAAGTATGGTGAAAAAATTAAATATTTCGAAAAAAAAAATGGTGGGGTAGCTTCAGCTTTAAATTTTGGAATTAATCAAATGAATGGAGATTTTTTTTCTTGGCTAAGTCATGATGACACCTATGAAATGAATAAACTTTCTTCACAGATTGATTTCATAGAAAAAAATCAAATTGATTATAAAAATAATATAATATTTTCTAATTATTCTTTTATAAATAGTAAATCTAAAAAAATAGGTAAAAGTAATTTAATGCCATACAATGGTACAAAATTTAAAATATGGCTAAGCTGTTACAGTGAACTAAACGGATGTACACTTCTAATTCATAAATCAATCTTTGATAGAATTGGTTACTTTGATGAAACTTTGAAACATACACAAGATTATAATCTTTGGTTTAAAATGGCTCTTAAGCATAATTTTATTTTTATTTCAGATCACTTAATCTGTTCAAGACAACATGATATGCAAGACTCAAGAGCATATTCCTCACAAGCATTTCTGGAAGTTTCTAAATTGAAATGTTTTTTTTTAAAAAATATGCCCTTTTCTGATTTGAATAAAAATAAAACGGAATTATTCAAGTCACTATTTAGTCAAAAATTTTACTGGGCTATATTTCTATTATTGTATAGATTAGTATTGCAAAGAAGATGAAAAAAATTGTAGTAATTGCTTTTAATAATAGTATTCATACTACTAGATGGATAAGTCAAATTAATCTTGATAATTTCAAAATTTACTTAATTCCATCTAGATTTAATTTAGAATGGAATTACTCGATTTCTAAATGTGTTAGTCAGATTCTTCCGTTTCCGCTTGGAATTTTCTCTAAATTTTCACGTTCTTCTAATAAGTCACTAAGATTCATATTTCATATAGCCACACTTTTTGGTAGTGTTTTATTAAATAAAAACAGATATGAACATTTTGTATACAGAAAAATTAAACAACTTAAACCTGATTTAATTCATAGCTTAGAAACACAAAGTTCAGGATATTTAGTTTTAGATTTAAAAAATAAATATTACAATAATTCAAGATTTCCCAAATGGTGGCATACTAATTGGGGTAGTGATTTTTATTTGTTTTCTAATTTTCAAGAGCATAAAGTAAAAATAAATGATTTATTAATTAAAATTGACTACTATTCTTGTGAATCAAATAGAGACAAATTACTAGCAGAAAAATTAGGATATAAAGGCATTACACTGAGTACATATCCTAATACAGGGGGGTTTGACATGGAATATTTAAAATTTTTAAGACAACAAAATGGAATAAGTCCTTCAGAAAGGAAATTAATAATGATCAAGGGATATCAAGGATGGGCTGGAAGAGCTTTGACAGTTTTAAGTAGTTTAAGATTGATTTCAAATGAATTAAAAAAATTTCAAATTAAAATATTCTCTAACCCAGATGGAAATGATGTAAAAATCTATTCTCAGCTCTTAATTGCACAAGAGGGGCTTAATATTGAGATATTGCCACATCTGTCACATGAAAACATGTTAGAATATTTTTCTAAATCTCGAATTTATATAGGAGCGAGTATAAGTGATGGCATATCTACTTCTTTTTTAGAATCAATAGCTACCGGATGTTTTCCTATTCAATCAAATACATCGAGTGCAAACGAATGGGCAATTAATGGCACAAGTGCATTATTTTTTAATCCTGAAGATCCTAGGGAAATAGCTGAATGCATTAAATTAGCAATATTAAATGACAATATGGTAAATAATGCAGCAATTATTAATTGGGATACTACCCAAAAACGACTCGATCAAAAAGATTTGAAAAAACTTACAAATCAGTCTTATAATAATATTTTATATAACAAAAACTAAAAAAAATGAAAAAAAAAGTACTTGTAGTTGGCGGTGCTGGTTATATTGGTGGTGAAACTGTTGACCAACTTTTAAATGATGGCAATGATGTTGCTGTCTTCGATAAATTAATTTATGAGTCTCGTTATTTAAAACCAGTTAAATTTATTTATGGAGACATAAGAGACACAAAAAAACTAGTTGATTTAGCTAATGATTATGATGTAATAGTTTTAATGGCTGCTTTGGTTGGAGATCCAGCTTGTTCTGTAGATGTTAAATTAACAGAAGACATAAATTATACTGCAATCAAGAACTTTTGCAATAAAATTAACAAGAGTAAGCATATAATTTTTATGTCCACTTGTTCAGTTTATGGAGCTCAAGAAGGAGTTCTAGATGAAGAAAGTCCAACAAATCCACTTTCATCTTATGCTGCAACAAAATTAGGAGCTGAGAAGTATGTAAAAGATTTAAACGGAACTATTTTTAGACTTGGAACTGTTTTTGGATTAGGAGATAATTTTTCAAGATTAAGAATGGATTTGGTTGTAAATGTTTTAACAATGAAAGCTTATTATGACCATGAAATAACAATAAATGGTGGTGAACAATGGAGGCCGATTATTTCGGTAATTGATATTGCCAAATATATTACTGAGTCAGTAAGAAAAGAAATTAGAGGAACATATGTTCTTGGATATGACAATGTTATAATAAGAGATTTGGGAATTAAAATTGCTGAGCTTGTTCCAGGAACCAAAACCACGTATGTTGAAATACCTTTTCAAGATGCAAGAAATTATAGAGTCTCAAATGCAAAATCACTAAGAGATTTTGAACATAAGCCTTCTGTTTCAGTTGAGCAAGAAGTAAGTAGATTTATAAAATTATTTAGTGAAAATAGAATTGAAAATCCATTAGATAATGTATATCATAATGGAGCCCACATAAAAAATATTAAAGAACAATTTTAACTTTATAAAATGAATACACCAATGTTAATTAAGGGGGGGATAGCCACCGATGATAGGGGATCTCTAAGATTTATCAACGATTTTAATTTTGAGGGCGTAAAAAGGTTTTATCAAATAGAAAATCACAGTGAAGGATATATTAGAGCTTGGCATGGTCACAAGATAGAATCAAAGTTTTTTTATGTAAATCAAGGAACAATTTTAATTGGAGCTGTTAACATGGAAACAAACGAAATTTCAAAATTTGTGTTGAGTGCAAATTCGCCAAGTGTATTATATATACCTGCTGGATATGCAAATGGATTTAAAAATTTAAAAGAAAATTCAATTATTACTGTTTTTTCTACTACAACATTACAAGAAAGCTTGAATGATGATTATAGATTTCCTCATGATAAATGGGATATTTGGCAAACTGATTATAGATAAAATTTAAAAAATAATATATTATGAAAATTTTTGTTTTTGGCTCAACTGGTATGTTGGGTAATTATATTTCTACATATCTAACTTCAAAATATGAGGTTGTGAAAGTTTCAAGATTAGAAATCGATGCATCAACAAGTAACGACAAAGAAATTACTAATTTTTTAATACAAAAAGGAATTACGAAAGAAGATGTTATTGTTAATGCGATTGGTACAATTAAACCAAGGGTCGATGAATTGGGAGATTTGAATGCAATTCTTGTAAATAGTGTTTTTCCTCATTACTTAGCAAAAACAGCAGAGAATCTTCAAGTTAAAATGATACACATTACAACCGACTGTGTTTTTACTGGCAATAAAGGGTCTTATTCTGAAACTGACATTCATGATATTTCTGATGTTTATGGAAGATCAAAATCTTTGGGTGAACCTCAAAATTGTACAATTATTAGAACATCTATAATTGGAGAGGAAAAAAACACAAAGCGCTCTCTGGTAGAATGGATTAAATCAAATAAAGATAAAAATGTATTTGGATTTACTAATCATTTTTGGAATGGACTAACATGTTTACAAGTTGGAAAGGTTGTAGAACAAATGATTGAGAAAAATATTTTTTGGAACGGCGTTAGACATGTGCATTCTCCAAGAAGTTTAGATAAACAACAATTAGTTCAGCTAGTATCTGATGTTTATGATTTGAATATTACTGTCATACCTAAAGAGACCGATACAAAATGTGACAGAACATTATCCACCAACAATCCAACATTTGAAATACCGGATTTGAGTATTCAAATTCAGGAGATGAAAAATTTTCAATTGTAAAAAATGAAAGTAATTACACTTTTAGGCACTAGGCCTGACATTATAAGATTGTCTAGAGTGATGTCTAAACTAGATCAATATTTTGATCATATAATGGTACATACTGGTCAAAATTATGATTATGAATTAAATGCTATTTTCTTTGAACAACTTGAAATTAGAAAACCAGATTATTTTTTAGACGTTGCTGGAGGTAATCTAGCAAAGACTATTGGAAATGTTATAATTAATTTCGACGAGGTGTTGGAAAAAGAAAAGCCTGATGCGATATTGATCTTAGGAGATACTAATAGCGCCCTTGGTATTATTCCAGCCAAAAGAAGAAAAATTCCTATATTTCATATGGAGGCTGGTAATAGATCATTTGATCAAAGAGTTCCAGAAGAAATAAATAGAAAGATAGTTGATCATTTGGCGGATATCAATTTACCATATACGCAAATTGCAAAACAATATCTGAAAGATGAAGGATTTCCAATTGATCAAATAATTGTAACGGGAAGTCCTATGAGAGAAGTTTTAAATTATTATAGCAACAAAGTTAAATTATCTAACATTTTAAATGATTTGAAATTAGAACATAATAAATATTTTATCGTAAGTTGTCATAGGGAAGAAAATGTTGATCAACCAGAAAACTTAAAATCAATTTTGTCTGCTCTAAATCAATTATGTGATATATATGAATTTCCAATAATTTTTTCTACACATCCGAGAACTAGACAAAGAATATTTGATCTTGGATTTGAATTAAATAATCTGATTAAATTTGAAAAACCATTTGGATTTATAGATTATGTTAAGCTTCAGATTCATGCAGCTTGTGTTATTTCAGATAGTGGTACTATAACTGAAGAAACTTCAATTCTGAATTTAAAATCTGTAAACTTACGAAATGCACACGAGAGACCAGAGGGCGTTGAGAAGATGACTGTTATTATGTCTGGATTAAAGGAAATCGACATCCTCAATTCTGTAAAAATTTCGATGAAAATATCTGAAGAGCGAATCAGAGAAAATTATAAACAAATTGTAGATGACTATCAAGAAACTGATGTTTCTTCAAAAATTATTGGAATAATTCAATCTTACACTCATTATATAAATAGAAAGGTTTGGAAGAAGTATCTATGATAGTAAATGATTTTCCCTTTTTTTCTGTTATAATACCAGTTTATAATGGATCAAATTACCTAAAGCAGGCTATTGATTCTGTTATAAATCAAACATATAGTAATATTGAAATTATTGTTATTAATGATGGTTCTTGTGATAATTTTGAAACTAGAAATATTGCACTAAGCTATGGCAATACAATACGTTATTTTGAGAAAGAGAATGAAGGTGTTTCAAGTGCACTGAATTTTGGTATATCTAAAATGCGAGGCATTTTTTTCTGTTGGCTAAGTCATGATGATATGTTTACTCCTGATAGACTAAAATCAGACTATGATACAATCAGTAAATATAATTGTGAAGTTGTTTTTACGGATATTGATGTTATAGACGAAAACTCGAACATTCTTTATACTACTGAATGGGACTCTCTAATTAACTCCCCTTTTGTCTTATTAAAAAATGAATGTTTACATTTTTGTGCAATAACAATAAAAAAAGAACTAATTATTGAAAATAATTTATTTGATTTTAAGAATAGCTCTACACAAGATGTACAAATGGCACTATTGATATCCCAAAATTATAATTTTATTAAAAATTGTAATGCTAGGACTACAATTAGGATACATAGAAAAAATAAAATGGCTCATACTAAAGATAATTTATTTCAGAAAAATGACCTTGTCTATTTAGCTAATGAAATTCATGAAAAAATTAGTGTAATTGATTTTTCAAGACATTTGGCCTACATTTCCGATATTGATTATATTAAATGTGATATAAATTATGCAAATTTCTTTTTCTTTACAAAAAATAAAAAATTGTATAGATTGTATTTAAAATCTGCATTTAATAAATGTTTAAAAAACATTTATAAGAGAGGAGTTTTAATTCTTTTTTTGAAAACTATTAAAGGGCTAACATATAATAGCCAATTACTAATATAATGTGTGGAATATTAGGTACAATACCTGCGACAAACGAAATTGATTTCAAACAAGCATTAGATAAAATGCTGCACCGAGGACCCGATGGTTATGGTGTATGGACTTCTTTGGAAAATGACATTACACTTGGACATCGAAGGTTATCAATATTAGATCTTACTGAGGCTGGCAAACAACCCATGCATTATTATAATGATAGATACACATTGACTTATAATGGTGAAATCTATAATTATATTGAGTTGAGAGAAAATCTGAAAAAAGATGGGTTTGTATTTTTGACAAATACTGACTCAGAGGTGCTTCTTGCATCTTTTGTTAAATATGGGATTAATTGTGTAGAGAGATTTAATGGTATGTGGGCTTTTGCGATATGGGATAAACTAGAAAAAACTCTTTATTTATCTAGGGATCGTTTTGGTAAAAAACCATTATTTTATGTTGATATACAAAGAGCAGAAAATAAATTTATTTTCGCATCAGAAATGAAAGCAATTTTCCCTTTTTTAAAAGATATTCAAATTTCTACACATTTTGATTGGATTAAAAACAACCTCTTTTATTATGAATCAACAGAAAAATGTCTAATAGAAGATATAAAACGATTTCCTGCAGGTCACAATGGAATCTATAAAAATGGAAAATTAATCATAAAACGATATTGGAATACATTAGATCATATTGAAACAAATAATGATTCATATTCTAAACAAATAGACACTTTTAGTTCTATATTTGAAGATGCTTGTAGGATTAGATTACGAGCAGATGTTACTTGTGGATCTGCGTTAAGTGGAGGCTTAGATTCTAGTAGTATTACAGCTTTCTTGTCTAAAATTTTAAGAGAGGACTTTGGTGATACAAAAAAGCAGAGGGCATTTATTGCTTCTTTTCCTAAAACACAAATCGATGAAACTATTTATGCTAAAAAGGTAACAGATCATTTGAATATTAATGCAACATTTTGTGACATTGATCCACTAAAAAGTGTTTCTGATCTTGAAAAATCTCTTTATTCTTTCGAAGAATTATATATTACTAGCCCAATTCCTATGATGGAAGTTTATAGTAGAATAAAAGAATCTGGTATTACCGTATCAATAGATGGTCATGGAGCGGATGAACTCTTGTGTGGATACAATGAAACAATTTTAAATTCTTTGTTTGACTCATGGAATAATAAATCAGATACAAAAAATATATTAAATGCATATTCAAATATTAATCCTTCAATTCAAAATAGCCAAATTAAACAAAATGTATATAAATTTATTGTAAAAGATCTTGTAAAGAGAATTTTAAGATATGGTTATAAATCTTATGATTTTAAACATCCTAATTTTAAACAACTAGACAGTTTAAATAAGCAACTATATATTTTAACACATGAGACTATATTACCTACTTTATTAAGAAATTATGATAGGTATTCTATGAATGCTGGAGTTGAAATAAGAATGCCATTTCTTGATCATCGGCTAGTTGAATTTCTTTTCAGTATTCCTTATACTTCTAAAATTAAAAATGGATTTACAAAATCTATTCTTAGATCTGCCGTGTCACCACTTTTGCCAAATGATATTGTATTTAGAAAAGATAAAATCGGATTTAATTCTCCTATGACAGAATGGATAAAAGGACCATTAAAAGAATATTTTTTTGATGAAATGTCTTCTATTTCATTTATTAATTCATCTGTAATAAATCCGCCTGAAGTAAAAAAAATATTCACAAATTTAATTAACAAGAAATCGCCTGAATATATTGATGGTCAAATAGCATGGACTAGCATTATGCCATATTTATGGGAAAAATCTATTTTAAAATTTAAATAATTTGAGTTTAGCACCAATTGTTTTGTTTGTTTATAATCGTTTAAATCATACATTTCAAACGATAGAAGCCTTAAAAAAGAATAACTTAGCAAAGGAATCTGATTTATATATATATTCTGATGGAGCAAGGAATGACGATGATTTATTTCAAGTTAGGTTAATTAGAAATTATCTAAAAGAAATAACTGGTTTTAAGAATGTTCATGTAATTGAAAGAGAAAAAAATTATGGGTTAGCTGATAATATTATTGATGGTGTTTCTGCGATCGTTAAAATATACTCTAAAGTGATTGTTTTAGAAGATGATATTATTACAAGTTCTTATTTTCTTGATTTTATGAATGAATCCTTAGATATTTATGAACAAAATGAAAAAATCATGCATATATCTGGATATATGTATCCAATAGACACAAAAGAACTACCCAATTTTTTTACATTGTGTCAAGCAACTTGCTGGGGATGGGCGACATGGGATACTTCTTGGAGCAAATTTTATAATAATATCGACATTATATTAAAATCTATAAAACCCAATAAATATAGCTTTAATCTTGATGATACTTTCCCTTTTTATAATCAATTGGTTGCAAATAAAAATAGAAAAATAAAAACTTGGGCAATTTTTTGGTATTCAACGATTTTTTTACATAACGCTGTGGCTATTCATCCTAAACTATCTTTCACACAAAATATTGGTCATGACAATACTGGGCAAAATTGCCATGACACGGATTTTTTCACTGCTAATCTAACTAAGCATTATGATAAAATATCTTTAACGAAACTAGAATTGAGTGAAAATTTAGAAGCCAGAGAATCATTAAAGGTTTACTTTAAATCTTTTAAAAAAAATTTTTTATACAGAGTCCAAAAAAAAATAGATAAAATGTATGATATTTATATTAATAGATTTCATTAAAAATATCCTTAAATATATTGTTAGAAATTCATTCAGAGAGCAGATGTATCTGAAATCAAAATTATTTTTCAAGAAGAGATATCAATTAGTTGAAAATTTAAAATTTGATAATTATAAAATAGATATAATTGATGCGAAATCTTTTTTAGCTCAATACGATGAAATTTTCGTCAACCATAGTTACCAATTTAAAACTAAATCTCAAAACCCTATAATAATCGATTGTGGTTCAAATATTGGATTGTCAGTCCTATATTATAAGAAAGCTTATCCTAATGCGATAGTGCATTCGTTTGAGCCGGATCAGAAAGTTTTTATGACTTTATTTAATAACATCAATAAAAACAATTTACAAAAAGTATATCTAAATAATTGTGCGGTCTGGGTAAAGAATGGAACTATTGATTTTTTTCATGAAAATAGCGATGGTGGACATTTAGTAAATGATGATATATCTGAAGGAAATATTAGTAAAGTTGAATGCATCTCGTTATCAGATTACATTTCTAAATTTGACCTCATTGATTTTCTCAAAATAGATATAGAAGGAGCTGAATATGAAATTATGATGGACTCCTCTATGTATATCAATAAGGTTAAATATTTATTTCTCGAATTTCATTCTAAAGGTAATGATGAATGGAAGCTTATTGAAATATTAGAAATTTTATCTAAGAATAGATTTTCTTTTAAAATAGAAACATCACATCAATCAATAGATCCGTTTGGTAAGATTAATATTAAACCATTTAATTTTCAACTTAATATTTTTGCAATAAACAACAATTTTTAATTTGAAAATAAATAAAAAATGAAAATTGTAATTTTAAGTGACTCGGATTCTGGTGGTGGAGCTGCTATTGCGGCATTTAGGTTTCATCTAATGCTTAGAAAAAATGGAATAGATTCTTTTTTAATTGTTCGGCAAAAAAATACTTTAGATAAATATGTTATTGCGCCTTCTTTTCTGATTGATATAGTACTTTCAAGGTTATCTATTTACATTAATAGAATTTTTACTAAATTTTTTACAAGGAACAAGCATACTCTTTTTACGTATAATTTTTTTTCTTTATGGTGGATTAAGCATACAATAAAGAAAATTAACCCAGATATAGTTAATATTCATTGGATTAGTGAAAATCTGCTTTCATATAAAGATATTTTAAATATGAATCGCCCTGTAATTTTCACATTGCATGACATGAATTTATTCACTGGTGGTTGTCATTATAATAATCACTGTGAAAATTTTTTATTTGAGTGTAAAAACTGTCCAATTATATGGAAAGATAATTTATTTCGAATTGCCTCACATTTGCAGCAGAAGAAAATAGTTTATTTATCACAAATTAGTAATTTGTTGGTTTTAGGTCCAAGCAAATGGATATGTAGCGAAGCTAAAAAAAGTTATATTTTACAAAATATAAATGTCGCTAATCTACCGAACCCAATAGATGTGAATAAATTTTCTCCTTCATTGACTTTGAAAGCAGGTAAAAAGAAAATTTTATTTGGAGCTATTAATTCATTAGATGATAGGCGAAAGGGATTAAAATATTTATCTGATGCTCTAAGTCAACTAGATTCAAAAATCTATGATTTAGAAATATTTGGGAATAAGAATAATTACATTGAAGAAAACATTAAAAAATTCAAAATAAATTTCCACGGACATTTAAACAATGAAAATGAAGTGATAAAATTATATAGAAAATGTGATGTTTTTGTGGTACCATCGATTCAAGAAAATTTTTCAAATGCAATTCTAGAATCTCTGTCCTGTGGATTACCAGTTGTGTGTTTTGATATTGGTGGAAATTCAGACATGGTTATTGATAGGTTTAATGGATATCTTGCCAAACCTTATGAATCTACTGATATTGCAAATGGAATTTCTTGGTGCGTCAATAATTATAATTTTTTAAGTGTTAATGCCACTAAATTTGTTATAGATAACTTTTCAGAAAATCTTATTTGTAATCGATTCCTAGAAATTTTAAATGAAAATGATTTTCCAAGTAAATAATTATAATTTTAAATTCAAAGAATTGATCAAGACCTTTTTCTTGTATTCTGTTTTATTTCCGTTCGTATGTATTCCCACTTTTAATACGGATTTACAACCACTTGCCGGTCTATTCGCGCTATTTCTTTTCTTTAGTTTTTCTAATAATAAATTTAATTCAAGGCAGCTAGTTATTTTAATATTTTTATTCATTTTTCTACTTACAACAATTGCATTTATTTCATATGAAATAATCTTTTCTAAGAATTTTAATTTAAAAGTATTTCAACTATCTAAATTGATTAGTGTGTTTTATGGATTAATTATATTTTATGTTTTTCAGTCAAAAAAGGTTTTTTTTTCTAGAAAAATTATCAACAACACTGTTCTAATATATACTTTTTGTACATTATTATTTATTCTTTTCGGAGAAAATTATTTGACTTTTCAGTCATACATTGTGAATCAGAGAATGGGAGAAGCATTTATTTCTACATTAGGTTCATACAGAGGCATATCAATTCTAACTCCCGAGCCTTCTGTTTTTAGTTCGATTATAATATTTTTATTAGTAATGAACGAGTATTTTAATTTTGAAACAAATAAAAAAACTTATATACTTAATTTAGCCTTGTTAATTTCGATGTTAATTTTGAGTAAATCAGCGACTGGCTTTTTGTTATTATTTATTTATTTATTATATAAAATATTTTCGAAGAGAAAATATTTTATACGCTCATTTAGCTTAATCCCTATTTGCTTTCTTTTTTTTTCTAATTCCACATTTAGTAACAATAATGAAACTAATAGGGCAATGAGCTTTTTTTTCTCAATTTTTTATAATTTAGACAAATTAAATTTATATGAAATTTTGAAAATAGACGCTTCATCTTACAAAAGATTTTTAGATTTTACAATCTCCTTTTTTAGCTTTAAAAATCATTTTTTTGGAACAGGTTTTTCAGGTTTTTATAATTCTTTAAATGAAGTTGCCTTACAGAATTACAATTATTCTGAATATTATAATACTGAAATTGGTACGGGATTAGTTTCTCCATTTTCTTTTGGGTTAATGATTTTTGGTATTAATTTTTTACTTTTTTTACTCTATATATTATCATTGAAAAGCATTAATTTCTTTCAAAAATTCTTTTTTCTTTTTCATATTTGCTTTTCAATTTCATTTGGATTACCAATTACATGGATTATTTTAACGTATAATAAAAAACAACTTTTATGAAAAAAACAATTTTAGTTTGTGGTGGCGGTGGTTTTATTGGAGGTCATTTGGCAAAATATTTTAAACAAAATGATTATAATGTTATCATTGCAGATATCAAGGATCATGAATTTTTTAACAATTCTGAAATTTGTAATCATTTTTATAGAGGTGATTTAAGAAACCCTATATTTGTTGAAGAATTATTCCAGAATAAAATTGATGAAGTATATCAATTAGCTGCAGATATGGGCGGTGCTGGATATATATTTACAGGGATGAATGATGCGAATGTAATGCATAATTCAGCTTTAATAAACTTAAATATTATTCAAAGTGTTGTAAAACACGGCGTAGAAAAAGTGTTTTATTCTTCTTCTGCTTGTATGTATCCCGAACATAATCAATTAGACCCCCATAATCCAAATTGTGAAGAATCAAGTGCATATCCAGCAAATCCAGATAGTGAATATGGGTGGGAAAAATTATTTAGTGAAAGAATGTACCTTGCTTTTAACAGAAATTATAATTTAAATGTAAGGATTGCTAGATTTCATAATATTTTTGGACCTTACGGTACTTGGAATAATGGTAAAGAAAAAGCACCCGCTGCTTTATTACGAAAGGTTGCACAAGCTTCAGAAGGATCTTCTATAGAAGTATGGGGGGATGGTTTACAAACAAGATCTTTTTTATATATTGATGAATGCATTGAGGCAATAATAAAATTGATGAACTCTGATTTTATAGGACCCGTTAATATTGGATCTGAAGAAAAGGTGACTTTAAATGAACTTGCAGAAATGGCTATAGAGGTTTCTGGCAAAAATTTAACTGTTCAAAATATTTTCGGAGAGGAATTTGAACTTAAATATGGATTTAGATGTCCTCAAGGTGTAAGAGGGAGGTGTTCAGATAATAGATTATACAAAGAAAAAATTGGATGGGAAGTTTCAGATACGTTAATTACTGGTTTAAAAAAAACTTATCCTTGGATACAAGAGCAAGTAAAAATTAATGACACAAAATGATTGATGTAATAATACCTTCTTATAATGACATAAGAATTCTTAGAACAATTAAGTCACTTAATTGTTCTAAGAATAGAAATATTTTAAGATTGATAATAATTGATGGGGGCTCTTCATTGTTATTATTAGAATTAATTAAAAATCAGCTGAATGGTTTAGATATACTTCTATCTGAAAGCGACAGTGGTATTTTTGATGCACTAAACAAAGGTCTTAATTTAGCAAGTTCTGATTATATATATTGGCTTGGGAGCGATGATTTTATTAATGTTGAATATAATTTTTTGGATATTATAGAACAATTTAATAAAAACCAAAAGTTAGATTGCATCTGTTCAACTACAATTTTTTTTAACAAAAGCAAGGCAACTAGAGTGTTTAGCATTCGTAATGCAAACCTTTTTTTGTATAAAAATGGCATACATTTACCTCATTTTTCAACTATATGGCGTAGAAGTTCGATCGATGATATTCGGTTTGATCTAAACTATAAAATTGCATCAGATTACGATTTCTTTTTTAGAATCTTTTTAAGTAAAAATCCTACTGTTCAAGCAGACCCCAATATCTTGGTTTACATGGAAGAGGGGGGGAATTCAACAGCTAGTTTTACCCAAAGATTAAAAGGGCTTAAAGAGGTATTTTTAATTCACAAAAAACACACTAATATATTTCAATCTTTTTTCTCAATATTAGTAAGATATATTTCAAAATTTTTTGAAATATTAAATAGAGAAAAAGCACAATCGATGATAGTAGATAATCTTACAAAACTAATATTAAAGTAACGATTTGGAAAATAAAATAACAATTATAACAATCAATCTAAATCAAAAGAACGATTTAGAAAGTACAATTAGATCAGTTATTTCACAAAACTATTTAAATCTTGAATTTATAGTTGTTGATGGTGGAAGTACAGATGGAAGTATAGATGTAATTAAAAAATACTCTTCATATATAACTAAATGGATAAGTGAAAATGATAAAGGTATTTATGATGCAATGAATAAAGGCTTAAATTTGTCTACTGGCGATTGGATAAACTTTAAAAATAGCGGGGATGTTTTTTTTGATGAAAAAATTCTAAATTCTATAGATTTTTATAATCACAAAAATAGTGATATAATTTTTGGTCCATCAATAAATGATTATGGTTTTATTAAAGTAGATCAACCTAGAGTATATCATTTAAAATTAAATCAATTATACCTAGGAAGAGTTATGCCTCCTCATCAGAGCACTTTTTCACGATCTTTTCTATATGATAATTATAGGTTCCCAACAGAATTTAAAATAGCATCAGACTATGATTTCATACTTAAAATGTATTTAAGTGGTAAAAAAATAGTCTTTGATCAAAATATAAAAATAATATTTAAAATTGGCGGTGTATCGACAAAAAATGAACTTATTACCGTTAAGGAAAAATACACAATTACTAAAAGATATATTGATAATATAATTGTTGATTTGAATTATACTTTATTAATTTTTATCGTTTATTTTAAGGGTTATTTAAAAAGAAGCAAATTTATATATATGATGGTAAAAAAAATCCAAATTAATGTTTTTAAAAAGTAAGGTACTTGTACTAATTATTCCATTTATTGATGATGGAGGTGTGGAGAGATTAGTCGCAAATATGACCAATTATTTGGATAATTCAAATTTAGAAGTTGATGTCTACGTTTATTCAATTCGAAAAGGAAACGGATTAGGTAAAGCTTTTTTCGAAAAAGATCATTTTATATCATTTTTTGAACTATTAAAATTATGCTTTAAAAAAAGAAAAAAAATTGTGTTGTTTTCAGCATTAACTCCAGCAAATTTTTTCGCAACTTTTTTATGTATATTTTTTCAATTAAAATTTTACCCATCACATAATTGTGTGGTATTTAAAAAATCCAAATTTAAATGGTTTTTAATAAAATTAATATATAATTTTATTAATTTTTTTGCTTATAGATTTATTGCTACAAGTCACGGCGCACTAATTAATTTACAGGAAATTTTATTTAACTCAAATAAGGTAGTTAATTATTATAATCCAGTGCTAGAGAAGTTATACCGTCCATTTGTATACAAAGAAATTAATTTTGTCGTAAAATTTTGTGTTCTAGGTAGATTAAGTTATCAAAAAGGTTTTGATGTTATAATAAAAGCATTTGCCAAAATAAAGAACAAAAACATTAACAATTTTCAATTGTTTATTGCAGGAAATGGAGAGGAACTCATTTTTTTGAAAAATTTAGTAAAAGAATTACACTTAGAAAGTGAGGTACATTTTGTAGGATTTACAAATGATTTAAAATTGTTTTATGAAGACAAAGATTATTTTCTCTTTCCTTCTAGGTATGAGGGCTTAGGTTTGTCATTAATTGAGGCTATGAATTTTGGATTGCCAGTTATTTCTTCAGACTGCTTATCTGGTCCTTCTGAAATATTATTAGGAGGTGAGTTGGGTATGTTAATTAAAGATTTTGAAAATCCAGATATTTGGGCGAATAAAATATCAAATATTTTAACTTCCTTGCCTCTAAATATCGATGTTAAATATCAAAATAGTTTAAATCGTTTCCTAATTTCAGAATATTTATTTAAAATACTTGAATAATATTAAATTAACATGAGATTTTCGGTTATCATCCCAACATATAATCGTGAACATTTTTGTATGAGAGCCGTTAAGTCTGTTTTGAATCAAAAAAATGTAGTTATAGAGTGTCTTGTAGTTGATGATTGTTCCACGGATTCAACAATTTCTAAGTTAAATGAAATTAAGGATAGTAGATTAAAGATTTTGACTACAAATATGAATTCTGGAGGTTCTTCAAAACCTATAAATATTGGTATAGCAAATGCAAAATATGAATATATTGCGTTTCTGGATTCAGATGACTACTGGAACGATACTAGATTGTATAATATTTCTATTTTACCTTTAAATGAGTTAAATGAGTATCAAATATTTTATACTAGCTCAATAATAACTATAAAAAATTGTCTTCCAAGAATTGTTACTGCTAGTATAAAGGGTGATGTCTCAAATCTAATTTGTTCAAAAAATATATTAGGAATAGCCTCTAGAGTGATTGTAAAAAAAAGTTTGTTACAATCAATTGGAGGATTTGATGAAAGTAGATATATGGATAACGACTGGGAGTGCTGGATGAGAATTTGTCAACATTCTAAAATTTATTCAGTTTTAAGCCCAAGTGTTTATTATTTTCAAAATCCTTTTTCTATTTCAAGTGATGTCGAAAAAGTGATTAGCGGGAGATATAAATTATTAAATGAAAAATTTGGAGAACAGTATATTTTAAAAAATGATAGGCAAATAAAAATTCAAATTTGTAATTTATTACTTACAAGAGGAAATAATCTAGCTGCAAGAGAAATCATAAAAAATATAAACAATATATCACTTCAGACATTTTTTTTGTTTTTTATAACATTTATAAATAATTGGTTATTGCAAAATTGCTTTTCAATTCTGTCTTATTTGATTTATGTTTCTAAAAAAATAAAAGCGATTTTTTATAATACAATATGAAAAAATATTTAAAATATAGAAATAAGGTTAGATGTTTATTAATAAATCCAGGTATATTATTTGAAACATTGGTTAGAGAAATCGATTTTAAGTCGGAATTTTCTTTTTATCAAAATACCTTTAAATTTCAAGAATTAAACCAATTTATTGAATTGACAGATTTTGATCTTATTCTGATTGATCATACTGGGCAGGAATTAAGTAATGAGCAAATATTACATTTGATAAATAAATTAGGAAAATATAATAATTTGAAAACATTACTTTCCTTCTATGAATTGGTTTTTAAAAAAATTCCATTGATACATCTAAATAACGATTGGATGTTGAATGAAAATATTCTTCATGAGAAAATTTTCGAAAATCAACATTTGCTGTTTAAGAGAATCTTTGATATTTTTTTCGTGTTATTTACATTGCCTATTACTTTACCCCTTTTTCTAACTGGAGTAATATTAAATTTATTCTTTTCAAAAGGTCCAATTTTATTTAATCAAGTTCGTGTAGGTGTCAATGAGCAAGAATTTAAATTATTTAAAATAAGGACAATGACGCCACATAATTTAAATAACAACTTTACAACTGATAATGATGAGCGTATAACTTTTGTTGGTAAGTTTTTAAGAAAATCAAAAATTGATGAGCTCCCTCAGTTATATAATATTCTTATTGGAGACATGAGTTTGATTGGCCCAAGACCAGAACGAGTTGACTATGTGGTAGAGTATAACAAAATGAATCCTTATTATCATATTAGACATAAAATTCGACCTGGTATAACTGGATGGGCACAAGTAAACAATCCAAAAGCTACACCTGAAGAAAATTTAATAAAGCTAGAGTATGATTTATTTTATATTAAAAATATGTCTTTTAAAATGGATATGATTATTATTTTACGTACTATCAAAGTAGTCTTAACTTTTAATTCTTTGTAATATGGTTTATGATTTTATTATAGTTGGCGCTGGAATAGTTGGTTTGGCAACAGCGAAAAAAATTTTAGATACAAATCCTAATATAAAAATACTTGTAATTGAAAAGGAGTCTAGTGTTGCTAAACATCAAACATCAAATAATTCTGGAGTTATCCACTCCGGATTGTATTATAAGCCTGGCTCATTAAAAGCTATTAATTGTTTAAATGGATATAATCAATTAGTTAAATATTGTAAAGAAGAAGAGATCCCTTTTGAAATTACTGGTAAAATAGTTGTAGCGACTAAAACTGAACAATTGAATCAATTAGATATTTTATTTAATAGAGGTATAGAAAATAAATTAGAAGGCATTAAGTATCTGAAAAAAGAAGAACTGAATGATTACGAACCCTATGTTTCTGGAATTAAAGGGTTATGGATTCCACAAACGGGGATAGTTGATTATTTAAATGTTTCAAAATCTTTATTAAACAATATAATAAAGAAAAACGGAAAAATTACTTATAATGAAAAGGTTATTAAAATCGAAAAAACAACTAGTGAAGTTAAATTAGTTACTAATATTAATAACTGCTATTATGGTAAATTAGTAATTAATTGTGGAGGTCTACAATCTGATGAAATTACAAAATTATCTGACTCTAAATATAATGATGTTCGAATTATACCGTTTAGAGGCGAATATTACAAATTAAAACCAGAGAAGGAATATTTGGTTAAAAATTTAATTTATCCTGTTCCAGATCCTAATTTTCCATTTCTCGGAGTTCATTTTACAAGAATGATGAAAGGTGGAGTGGAAGCGGGCCCAAATGCTGTACTTGCATTTAAAAAAGAAGGGTATAAAAAACATTCTTTTGACTTTAATGATACATATAAAATTTTTTCTTGGCCAGGTTTTCAAAAAGTAGCAAAAAAATACTGGAAAACAGGCTTCGGTGAATTTTATAGAAGTTTTTCAAAAACAGCTTTCACCAAAGCATTACAAGAGTTAATTCCGGAAGTTCAGGAATCGGATTTGGTTCATGGAGGTGCAGGTGTAAGAGCTCAGGCTTGTGATAAAAATGGCGGTCTGCTTGATGATTTTTCAATTGTTCAGAGCGATAAAATGATTAATGTAGTAAATGCACCAAGTCCGGCGGCAACATCCAGTTTATCAATTGGCGAATCTATTTCAAAATTAGCATTTGAAAGATTTTGAAAAAAATTAAAATATGAAAAAAGCAATTATTACAGGCATTACTGGTCAAGATGGTGCTTATTTAGCAGAATTCTTGTTGAACAAAGGATATGAAGTACATGGAATAAAAAGAAGGTCTTCTTTGTTCAATACTCAAAGAATTGATCATATTTATGAGGACCCGCATATCCCAGATAGGCATCTTAATTTACACTATGGAGATTTAACGGACAGTACAAATTTAATTAGAATCATACAAGAAGTTCAACCAGATGAAATTTACAACTTGGCTGCTATGAGTCATGTTCATGTAAGTTTTGAAGAACCAGAATATACAGCAAATGCAGATGGCATTGGAACCCTTAGAATTTTAGAAGCTGTTCGTTTACTAGGATTAACTAAGAAAACAAAAATATATCAGGCATCTACGTCTGAATTGTATGGATTAGTACAAGCTGTTCCACAATCTGAAACCACTCCGTTCTATCCCCGTTCTCCTTATGCAGTTGCAAAACTCTATGCTTATTGGATTACAGTAAACTACAGAGAGGCTTACAATATATATGCTTGTAATGGAATTTTGTTTAATCATGAATCTCCACAAAGAGGAGAAACTTTTGTAACAAGAAAAATTACTAGAGCAACCGCAAAAATTGCTTTAGGTATAGATAGTTGTTTGTACTTAGGAAATTTAGATGCTAAAAGAGACTGGGGTCATGCTAAAGATTATATTGAAGGAATGTATTTGATTTTGCAACAAGAAAAGCCTGAAGATTTTGTTTTAGCAACTGGTATTACTACCACTATTCGTGATTTTGTTAAAATGAGTTTTGCTGAATTAGGCATTGAATTAGCATTTAGAGGGAAAGATGAAGCTGAAGAAGGATATATTGTTAAGAATAATAGCGAGTACAAATTAGAAGAAGGTAAAGTAGTTGTAAAAGTAGATCCTAAGTATTATCGACCAACTGAGGTTGATTTATTAATTGGTGATCCAACAAAAGCAATGACCAAATTAGGATGGAAGCCTAAATATGATTTAGTAGCATTGGTTAAAGAAATGGTTGCTAGTGATATTACTTTGTTCAAAAAAGAATTACATATTAAAAATAGTGGATTATAAAATGGAACAATCTGCTAAAATATATATTGCTGGACATAGAGGAATGGTAGGGTCTGGCTTAGAACGTAAATTAAGAAAAGAGGGATATAATAATATTGTTACAAGAACATCTGCAGAGTTAGATTTAAGAAATCAGCAAGCAGTGAATGAATTCTTTGAAAAAGAAAAACCTGCATATGTAATACTTGCTGCAGCAAAAGTGGGAGGCATTCATGCTAACAACACTTATAGAGCAGAATTCATTTATGACAACTTGATGATTGAAGCCAATATTATTCATGCATCGTATTTGAATAATGTTAATAAACTTTTATTTTTGGGTTCTTCATGTATTTATCCTAAAATAGCTCCGCAGCCATTAAAGGAAGAATATTTATTAAGTGGTTATTTAGAGCCAACTAACCAACCTTATGCAATAGCTAAAATTGCAGGAATTGAGATGTGTGATAGCTATAGAGCACAGTATGGGTGTAATTTCATTTCTGCAATGCCTACGAATTTGTATGGCACAAATGATAATTATCATCCGGAAAATTCACATGTATTGCCTGCATTGATTAGAAGAATTGTTTTAGCAAAAAAGAATAATGAGCCTAATGTAACAATTTGGGGTACTGGAACACCAAGAAGAGAATTTTTACATGTAGATGATTTAGCAGATGCTTGTTATTTTTTATTAGAAAAATATAATGAACAAGAATTAGTGAACATAGGATGTGGAACAGATGTTTCAATAAAAGAGTTAGCCGAGATGATAGTTGCAGAAGTTGGATATGAAGGAAAGCTTGTATTTGACACCACTAAACCAAACGGCACTCATAGAAAATTGATGGATACTAGTAAAATTAATAATTTAGGCTGGAAAGCATCAATTGATTTAAAAGACGGAATTTCAAGAACTCTAAATGAAGTTAAAGATTTTTTTAAATGAAAATAGCAGTAGTAGGAACAGGTTATGTAGGATTGGTAACAGGAACTTGTTTTGCTGAGACGGGTAATAAAGTGACTTGTGTAGATATTGATCAATCTAAAGTGGAGAAGTTAAGTGGTGGTCAAATCACTATCTATGAACCAGGCTTAGAAAAGATCTTCTTAAGAAATATTAAAGAGAGTAGATTAAAATTTACCACACAGTTAGAAGAAGCTATTGAAGATGCAGAGATTATTTTTTTAGCATTACCAACCCCTCCGGGTGCGGATGGTAGTGCTGATTTAAAATATGTATTGGGTGTTGCAGATCATTTAGGTAAGATTTTAAAAGGGTATAAGGTAATAGTCAATAAGAGCACTGTTCCAGTGGGTACAGCTGATAAAGTAAAAGCAGCAATTCAAAATAATTATAAGGGCGAGTTTGATGTAGTGAGTAACCCAGAGTTTTTAAGAGAGGGTGTTGCGGTGGATGATTTCATGAAACCAGACAGAGTAGTGGTTGGTACAAGATCTGATAGAGCTAAAAAATTAATGAGTGATTTATATGCGCCATTTGTTAGACAGGGTAATCCAGTGATCTTTATGGATGAGCGTAGCTCAGAGTTAACGAAGTATGCAGCCAACAGTTTCCTTGCCACTAAGATTTCTTTCATGAACGAGATTGCACAGTTATGTGAAAGAATGGGTGCAGATGTGGACATGGTAAGAAGAGGTATTGGTAGTGATGACAGAATCGGAAAAAGATTCTTATTCCCAGGTATCGGATATGGTGGAAGCTGTTTCCCAAAAGATGTGCAAGCTTTAATTAAATCTTCAGATGAAGTGAACTATGATTTTGAGATATTAAAAGCGGTAGAGAAAGTCAATGCGAATCAAAAACTACATTTAGTAGAGAAGATCAAATCCTACTATAAAGGAAATATTCAAGGCAAGCATTTTGCTTTATGGGGCTTAGCCTTCAAGCCTAATACAGATGATATTAGAGAAGCACCAGCATTGAGTATCATTGAAGCATTGACCAAGGCTGGAGCAACTATTACTGCATATGATCCAGAAGCGATGGCGAATGTAAAAGGACAAATAGGGGATAAAATCAAATACGCTGAGAATCAATACCAAGCCTTAGAAAAAGCGGACGCATTGATTATTGCTACAGAGTGGAGTGAGTTTAGAACACCCGATTTTGAACTAATGGATCAACAGTTAAAGCAAAACAAGATTGTTTTTGATGGCAGAAACTTGTTTGATGTAGCTAAGATGAGAGAGTTAGGATATTACTATGAAAGTATTGGAAGACAACAAGAGTAACATGAGTCAAAAAAGAATTTTAATTACAGTAGCAGCTGAATTTTTGTAGAAGAAGTGTTGAATCAGATTGGCTCGAATGTGAAGATTGTATACAAAGATTTACCAATAGATGAACAAAAGCAAAGATAACCAGATATCCCTAAGGAAAAACAATTTTGGGATGAGAGACAAAGTAGATCGTCCAGAAGGGTTTCAAAAGACCTACGATTATCTTTAAGCATTGGCACCAATTGAGTGGACAAAACAACCTAAAGAATTTACTTCAAAATAATAAAAATATTTAATAAAAATCATCAAATTAAATACACTTTCTAGCTCTAGAAAAAGTAATTTTTTATCATCAGAATAATTATTTTAAAAACATTTTTTGAATTCAATTATATAATATAAACTATTAAAAAACCACCTATGGTGGTTTTTTAATATAAATTCAATTATAAAAGCTTATTAAATATGTTTTTTAAATTCTTAAACAAGACTCTAGATTATTTTATATTACTTTATATAATTAACATATTATTAAGTGCCTTTTATGCTCTTCAATTAGATCGACCTATTTTTTATTATGAGTATTTATTTATTCCTATAATATTTAGTTTTT
>JACCDJ010313568.1_pt1 | contig 30021 bp, 31 predicted proteins | sample 7444481 | NCBI WGS metagenome assembly JACCDJ01 (sample SAMN15323435, study PRJNA562643) | freshwater metagenome | isolation source: river surface water | place: USA:Blue River Watershed | collected 2017-08-15 | reverse complement strand
CATCATCATGCCACTACTCGGCATTGCTGCTAATGGCGGTTTGGTGGTGTCAACGCCACGATAAGGACCGTACTCGCGGTTTTGTTCGACTAAATTATTATGCGCATTACGGGCATAGTCAGGCAATACTGAACCGACCGCAACGTGTTGAGCGCAATTGTTCATGCAAGCCGTATTTTTGATATCGGGCACACCCTTAATAGTCCACATGCCATGCTTTTGGGTCATGCCGTTGCGATTCGGCATCTTAGCTTGAACCTGCGCAATATTTTTATTGGACAAGACAAAATCATCGGGCACGACTTCGCCAAGATTCAACATGAATGCCACCAATGCATAGGTCTCATCAACCGTGAGTGTGCGCGGTGCATTCCAGGGCATCGCGCGATATACATAATCCCACAAGGTTGATACCGTTGGCACCTTCATCAAGGTTGTTCGTTGAGGCTGTTTATCGCTAGTTAGAGATGCAACCCTACCGGTCTTCATATCATCTTTTGTTGTACCCCCAGCAATTGGAGTAAAGACTTCATTGGATTCACCAAAGATGCCGTGGCAACTAGCGCATTTTTGCTCCCACAAAGCTTGACCTTGTGAGACAGATCCTGAGCCGACAGGTAAGCCTTTGAAGTCAGGACGAACATCAATATCCCATGCCGCAACTTCTGATGCTGTTGCATTACGTCCGATGTTCATATAAGTCTTTGGTTTACTAGCCGCAGGAGCGGTTTGTGCAGCAACCGGTCGATTCAATAAAAGTGTTGTTGACACAACAACCATTGCTAGCAATCCAGTATGTAGCAGTGATTTCATGATGGGTGAATTAGCCGACTTGTACATTGCTGACCTCCCCATTGCTATCCACCTTCCATGATTGAATCGCATTGTTGTGATAAATCGAGCGCGTACCACGCACGGTCCGTAATTGACGAATGGTAGGTTGGACATAACCAGTGTCATCAATAGCGCGTGACTGCATAATGGTTGGTGAACCATCCCATACCCAATCAATATTGAATCGTGTGAGTGCCTTGGTCAAAATCGGGGTCTCAAGGCGCGCTGTGCGCCAATTATTACCACCATCAAATGACACGTCCACACGTTTAATCTTACCGCGACCTGACCAAGCCAGACCGCTCACGTTGTAATAGCCCTTATCAAAAAGCTGTTGCCCACCCGAAGGCGATGTGATGACCGATTTGCATTCCTGAATCGAGGTGTATTGGCGGTGTAAACCATCGGGCATCAAGTCAATGTAGTGAATTGCCTCGTCTTTAGTGCCATACGGCATATCGCCCACTTCAATGCGACGCAGCCACTTCACCCAGCTAACACCTTGTACACCCGGCACAACTAGACGAAGCGGGAATCCATTCTCAGGGCGCAACATCTCACCGTTCATTCCCCAAGCCACCATCACATCATCGAGGGCCATTTCCATCGAGATTGTGCGAGTCATTCCAGAGCCATCACCACCCTCGGCCAATATGTATTTACCCTTCTTCAGATCTGCCCCACAAATATCGAGCAAGGTTGAGAGCGGTACACCCGTGAACTCGCAGCAAGAGAGCATACCGTGGGTATATTGCACAGTAGGTACCGCTACATTGCCCCACTCAAGTCCGGTGTTTGCGCCGCACTCAATAAAGTGAATTCGGGAGACCGATGGCAAACGCATCAAATCGTTCATAGTGAATACTTTTTCATTCTTCACCAGTCCGTTGACCATCAAGCGATGCTTGTTAGGATCGATGTTGTACCAACCTTGATGATGGCGTTCAAAGTGCAAGCCATTGGGAGTAATGATGCCAAACAACCCTTGCAAGGGGGTAAATGCGACCGATGCAGCCGATACCCGAGTCAATCCGGGTGACTCACGACGGACTAAGTTCTTTTCATAGATGGATGGTGTTCCATAGGGCTCGGTAGCAACATTCTTGCCAAGCGTGGTTTGCCAAATTTGCTTTTCCAGAATCGCTGGGTCACCCTGCGGATTTGCCAAGGCAAGGCCACTGCCAACAGCACCAGCGCTTCCGAGAGCGGCCATAAAACTCTTACGCAGAAATCCACGACGCTTTTCATCGGCGCCATGCTCATTAATTTCGGCAATGACGTCCTGCGATAAAAAATTCTCTGGCGCCTTTTTAATTAAATTAGCGCTATCAAGACTCGATTGGGTTTTGGTTTGGTTGCTCATATTAATCATCGATTAAAGGTTGAACAAAAAATTTCAAATGGATTTACTCAAATAGACCATTCGAGATTCGGCCACATACTTGTTGGCACATCTCAAGGGTTACTTCATCACAAATTGAGTAATAAACAGTCGTACCGACTTTGCGTCGGCTCAAAATACCAGCTTCATGCAAGCTGCCTAAGTGTCGTGAGACGTTGGCTTGACTTGATCCAGAAACTTCAATGACTTGAGAGACGGACTTTTCGCCTTGGCAAAGTGCATACAGAATTCGCAGTCGTGATGGCTCTGCAAGAACAGCAAAGAATTGGGATACTTTTTCAAACAAAAGCTCCATTTGCTTGGGGCTTAGGTTTTTTTGAGACAAACTGATTGCCGGTCCTGTTTGTGCAGGCTGTTTTGCGGGACTGGTTGAAGTAGACATAAATATGCGTTTGTACGCATATTACACCTAAAATTTGTCAGGAGAAATATACAGATATACCCTGATCAGCCACAAATCGAATAAGATCCGTTGGAATCCATGAATCAAGTTATTTTCTAGAATTATTCCCTAACAATCTGATTTCTATAAGAATTATCAATTGCTCGATACCCAAGCCATCTTTCTATCATTGCAACTGGCCTTTTGGACCTTGGTGGTCTTAATCCCCGTTGGGATTGCGGTGGGCTACTGGCTCGCCCAAGCCGGTTCTTGGAAATCCTGGGCCGAGGCTGCCTTGGCTCTCCCCTTAGTGTTGCCTCCTACCGTTTTGGGCTACTACTTTATTGTGGCCTTTGCGGGACAAAGTTTGTTTGGTGAGCCCTTAGTGTTTTCGTTCACGGGGCTTTTGGTCGCCTCAATCATTATTAACCTGCCTTTTGCGATTCAACCGATTCAACGTGCCTATGAGGCAATTCCATCCGAGATTAAAGAGGCAGCCAAGGTAAGTGGGCTTAGCACTTGGCAGCGCTTTCGTTTGATTGAGCTTCCACTGGCATGGCGAGGGATTTTGAGTGGCGGCGCCATGACCTTTGCACACACCTTAGGTGAGTTTGGCGTAGTTTTGATGGTCGGTGGCGCAATTCCTGGAGAAACCAAAACAGCATCAATTGCTATCTATGACAAAGTGCAAACCTTTGATACAGCCGGCGCTGGCGCTCTATCACTGGTCTTATTACTGATCTCACTAATTGCAATTGCTATCTCGTATGGATTATTGGCACAGAACCGTATGGGAGTCCGTCGTGCTTAGGGTTCAGATCCAACAAACCGTACCCAATCCCCTACTGCTTCAATTAGAGGTTGCAGCTGGCGAAGTACATGCTTGAGTGGGTCCATCAGGGAGCGGCAAAACTAGTGTGCTACGTTCCATCGCGGGCTTGCATCATCCTGAAACAGGATTTATTGAGTGCAACGGCGACGTTTGGCTGAATCGAGATTCCGCACGCGGGTCATTGGTTGCGCTACCTGCGAATCAGCGCTCGTGTGGATTTTTGTTTCAACAATATGCGTTATTTCCACATTTGAGCGCGCTGGAGAATGTTTGCATCGCGCTTTATAACCAAATACCCGATTCAACTGCTCGAAATCAAAAAGCGCAGGAGTGGCTCGATCAACTGAGTATTGGTGAGCTCTCAGCGCGACTACCCAAACAGTTATCTGGTGGACAACAACAGCGTGTTGCCCTGGCTCGAGCCTTAGCACGCTCACCCAAGATTTTGCTATTGGATGAGCCCTTCTCTGCCATTGATATCCCAACTCGACAGAAGCTCTATCAAACTCTTGCGTCACTGCGCAAACAACTGAATATCCCAATGATTTTGGTAACGCACGATTTGCGAGAAGCCAATTTATTAGCTGATCAAATTACGGTGATTGACCAAGGTGTTGGTCTCCAAACTGTGAACCCTCAGGCTCTGTTCACTAGACCCCGTAACGCCCGCGTGGCACAACTCGTCGGGATCCCTAATTTATTTCATGGGGTCTTTAATACCGGTACATTAAGCTGGGGTTCGAGCCCGTGGGTATTTCAGATTAAAGATAAAGGGAGGATTCCTCCGAACTCCCAAGTGGCTTGGGTCATTCCTCAAGAAGGTATCAGCGTACACCGCGACTCGGGACCACAACGCATTGCCTGTCAGGTCAAACAAATTAGCGCCTTAGGTCAAATTGCTTTAATTGAGTTCAGCATTGAGCAGATTGCAGAGACTCTTACTTGGGAGGCCTCTGTAGCAGAGGTTAAGCGTTTGCAATTAGATAAGGATATTGCAGCATTTTTAGAGTTCGAGACCGAACAGATTCATATCATGCCCTTGCGGCCGATTAATGATCCGCGGCGCTTCATGAGCGCATCACAAGCAACCAGTTAGAGATCAGAATTACTTTTTAAGACCGGCCTGAAGATCTCGCTTGAGATCTTCGACATTCTCAAGACCCACTGCAATCCGAACTAAGCCATCTACAATACCGGCCTCTTTGCGAGCTTGTGGAGTAATGCGGCCATGCGTGGTGCTAGCAGGATGCGTAATTGTGGTTCGAGTATCACCGAGGTTTGCGGTAATTGAGCACAAACGGGTTTGATTAATCAAACGATAGGCAGCTTTCTTACCACCCTTAAGTACGAATGACAAAATTGGACCACCCGCAGTTTGTTGACGTTTTGCCAATGCGTGTTGCGGATGACTCTTCAATCCAGGGTGATAAACCTTTTCAACCCCAGTTTGCTTTTCTAGCCATTGAGCAAGTGCTAAGGCGTTCGCACTCTGTGCTTTCATTCTGAGCTCAAGCGTTTCTAATCCTTTGAGAAACACCCAGGCATTAAAGGCAGAGAGCGTTGGGCCCGCGGTTCGTACAAATGGAAATACCTTTCCCATAATGAACTCATGACTGCCAACAATTGCGCCGCCGACCACACGCCCCTGACCATCGAGATACTTGGTAGCTGAATGAATCACAACATCAGCGCCCAAAGCAAGGGGCTTTTGGAGTGCGGGTGTGCAAAAGCAGTTGTCAACGACCAACAGAGCTTTTGCTTTCTTGGCCAACTTTGCTAACGCCGCAATATCAGCAATCTCGGTTAAGGGATTGGATGGGGTTTCCAAATAGAACAATCTGGTGTTTTTCTGAATCGCTGCTTGCCACGCTTTGGGATCATCAATTGCAACATAGCTTGTGGTAATCCCAAAGCGACTCAAGATCGAAGAAAACAATTGAGTTGTGGCACCAAAAACAGATTTGGAGCAAATCACATGATCACCAGCTTGCAGGTGAGCCATCGCTGTGGTCAAGATCGCAGACATCCCCGATGCAGTAGCAATACAAGCCTCACCACCCTCGAGAGCTGCAAGACGATCCTGAAACATACTGACCGTTGGGTTGGTAAAGCGTGAATATATAAAACCTTGATCGGCGTTAGCGAAGCCATGCTCCGCCTCTTCTGCTGAATTGAAGCAAAAACTTGAGGTTAGAAACAGAGCTTCAGAGTGCTCCTGGTAATCCGAGCTACGACGAGTCCCAGCCCGAACGGCAAGGGTCTCGGGAGCCAAGTTCTTAAAATTAGGGGTTGGGCGAACAGTTTTTTTCATCTTGGTATAAGTTTGACAGGTTCATCAGAGCCTGTCACGCACGTCGTGTTTGGTAAACCACAGTAATGGCTTTAAATCTTATTTGCTTGCACTAATCTCCATTAGTCACCATTGGCAAGCTGAAGATGAAGCTGGGAGCGTGCGAAGTCACTGGAATCCTTTTTGTAATCCTCTTCTTTGGCAGTATTGCGAGCTGCCTCGAGCGCATCAAGGTACGCTTCAGTGATATCACCTGTAATGTATTGACCATCGAAACAGGAAGCCTCAAAGTTTTTAATCCTTGGATTAATGTCTTGTACGGCTTTCTTCATATCTTCAACACTTTGATAGATCAATTGATCGGCACCAATCAATTTATTAATCTCATCATGTGAGCGTCCATAAGCAACCAGCTCACTGCGGGTTGGCATATCAATGCCATAGACATTCGGAAAACGAACTGGAGGGGCCGCTGATGCAAAGATTACTTTCTTAGCGCCTGACTCTCTGGCCATTTGTACGATCTCGTATGAGGTTGTTCCACGCACAATTGAGTCATCCACAATTAATACCGTTTTGTCTTTGAACTCAATCCGCATCGCATTTAACTTCTGACGTACCGACTTCTTGCGTACTGCCTGACCTGGCATGATGAAGGTACGACCAATATAGCGATTTTTAAAGAAGCCCTCGCGATATGAAATTCCTAAGCGTTTAGCAACCTGTAATGCGGCGGGTCGACTTGAATCCGGAATCGGCATCACCACATCAATCTTACTAACATCGGTCTCAGCCCGAATCTTCTCTGCTAAGTAATCACCCATTCGCATACGCACGTTATAAACCGTCACACCATCAATGGTTGAGTCTGGACGGGCCAGATAAACGTATTCGAAGATGCAAGGATTAAGGCTTGGATTGCTTGCGCATTGACGCGAGTGGAAGTTGCCATCCAGATCAATGTAAATGGCTTCGCCAGGCTCAACATCTCTCACAAAGGTATAGCCTAGACCCTCAAGCGCAACTGACTCGGAGGCTAGCATCCACTCAGGCCCCTCAGGGGTGTCAACTTTGCCAATACAAAGTGGCCGAATTCCAAATGGATCCCGAAATGCTAAGAGACCAAAGCCAGCAATTAATGAGACAACTGCATAGGAGCCCTTCACACGCTTATTTAGACCAACCACCGCCTTGAAAATAGAGTCATCATCTAAAGCCGCGCTGTTCGTTTCTTTTTGAAGCTCATCGGCAAGCACATTGAGTAATACTTCTGTATCCGAGCTGGTGTTGACATGGCGACGATCACGATAAGCCATCTCACTGCGCAGAATGGGCGCATTGGTTAAGTTGCCGTTGTGCGCCAGAATAATTCCAAATGGAGCGCTCACATAAGACGGTTGCGCCTCTTCTTCACTGCTCGCTGAGCCTGCAGTGGGATAACGAACCTGACCAATTCCTGCATTACCCACCAAACTGCGCATATTGCGGGTTCGGAATACATCTCGTACTAAGCCATTGGCTTTATGCATTGCAAATGAGTTGCCATGCATGGTTGCAATGCCTGCTGCATCTTGACCGCGGTGCTGCAGCAATAGCAAAGCGTCATAAAGCAATTGATTAACAGGTCGGTGTGAGATGGTTCCAACAATGCCGCACATAGTTAGCTCCCTGATGACCGTGTTGAGCCGGTCATCGACACAGCATCTAATTGTTTAGCCCAGTTCTCTGGTAGCCAAGAGCGAATCAAGCCACTGCCCTTCTCCAAAACCGGACGAATTGCTGCCGCTTGCCACGCTTGAGTTTGTTGAGCACCGGTAAGCGCCCCCAGTGTTGAGAGCACCACTAGCACCAAAGCGCCCCGCGCAAATCCAAATAAGAGACCAAAGAAGCGGTCAACGAATGTAAGACCTGCAGTTGCAAGAACGGATTGCAATAAGCGCGCGAGTAAACCTGCGGCAATCAAAACCACCACAAAAATGATTAAGAAGGATGCTGCTAGACGGGCGGGCTCATTCGATATAAATGCAGAAAGCCACTCACTCGATAAGTAATTACAAAAACGATACGACAGATACGCCGCGATAAACCAGGAAGCTAGAGCAATAATCTCCCGAAAGAATCCGCGCCACAATCCAACCGCCCCAGACACAATCACGATTCCCAGCGCAAAGTAATCCAGTGTAGTTAGATGAATAGAGCTTAATTGTTCCATGGTTAGCTCTTATTCAATTCAACTAAGCGCGGGCTTAGGCCAAGAGAACGAATGCGCTTCTCAGCCGCCTCTGCTGCCTCACGTTCGGCAAACGGACCAGCCCGCAACACAAATAATTTGACGCCCTCAGCATTGTTGCGCGTTAAGACGTAATACGGAATTTTGTTTTCTTTTAATTTACTAACCCAGCCATTCGCACGTTCTTCAGAAGCAAATGCGCCAATCTGAATCACAAACTTACCGTTACTGGGCGCTTTATTTTCTGGTGTGGTGGGACTGGTGCTCACCAATTCTTCGCCAGGTGCAAGACCCAAACTTTTTGCTGCTGGATTGGAACTGCCTGAAGATGCGGGTGGAGGGGCAGAAGTTACCGGTTTTGCAGTTTGGGTAGCTGCATTATTTTGTGCAATGGGCGTCGAGGGTGTTGGCGGTGTTGGAATATTCGCTGATTTGGTTTCAGTTTTTGGTTCTGGTTTTGATTCTGTCTTTGCCTCGGACGAAGATTTTTTCTCAGGCTCGGCATTCAAAATACCCGCTGCTGGATTAGGTAAATTACTCACAATCTGAACGGTGATGTCATTAGCAACCGGTTTTGGTTTGTTATCCAAGATTTGCGGTAAACCAATCACAGCAATGAGAACTAAAGTTGCTGCGCCAATTAAGCGATGTCTCGCTCGTTGCTTCTCTGGGTCCTCGGTTAACGCTGGATCATCAGCGGACTCTTCGGCTTGTTTGGAGCGTTTTGGGAACGGACGGCGAGCCAAGGGCTCAATTTTTTCGGGGTCAGGCTTACGTCGAAATAGATTCGATAAGAAGGTCATGGATCAATGTGCCTGGTTGTTTCGATAAGCCATCACGCCTGCAACGGTATAAAAGGATCCGAAGACCATAATTCTATCACCCTCACCCGCTTTATCCAAAGCACTTTGGAAGGCTTTGCCCGGTTCAGAAAATACCAAGGCTTCTTTACCCATTGATTGAATGCGTTTAGCCAAATCTTTTGCCGAGGCAGCGCGTGGCGTTGGTAAGTCCGTGCAATACCAGTAATCGACCAAATCGATCATTGGCTTAAGAACGCCATCGATATCCTTATCGGACATGGCTCCAAAAATGGCATAGGTGTATGGGTGATAAGCCATCGCCTCCATACTTTGCGCAAGTGTTGCCGCCGCATGCGGATTATGAGCAACATCCAAAACCACGGTGGGTTTACCCGGTAAGACCTGAAAACGCCCAGGTAACTCAACGAGTGCTAAACCATTACGAATATCTTGAGCGCTCACCGGCAAACGGTCACGGATTGCCATCAAAGCCGCAATGACTGCCGAGGCATTCAGAAGTTGATTGGCGCCACGCAGTGCCGGATAACTTAAACCACTGAATCGTTTACCCCGTCCATGCCAACCCCACTGCTGTTTATCGCCCTCAAATGAATAGTCTCTTCCCATGAGCCATAAATCAGTACCAATCGCATTCGCATGATCAATTAAGGTTTGAGGTGGAAGTGGGTCGCCACAAATAGCGCTTGCCTTGCTCCTGAAAATACCGGCCTTCTCAAAAGCAATCGCCTCGCGGGTATTTCCAAGATAAGCCATATGATCCAAATCAATGCTGGTAACAATGGCGCAATCAGCATCAACGATATTCACGGCATCTAGTCGACCTCCCATACCCACTTCTAAGATCACCACGTCGAGATTGGCATTGGCAAACAAATCCATGATGGCCAAGGTTGTGAACTCAAAGTAGGTTAAGGTTGGTGCATCGCTAATTCGGCAGCGAGCTTCCTCAACTCGGGAAAACGCTTTCAAAAGCTGTGCATCCGAGGCCGATTGACCGCTCATCCGAGCTCGCTCATTAAAACTCAAAAGATGCGGCGATGTATGGCAGCCCACGCGATAGCCCGCAGCCATCAAGATACTCTCTAAAAACGCACAGGTGGAACCCTTCCCATTCGTACCGCCGACCGTGATCACTGGACACGCAAAATGCAAACCGAGGGAGTCTTTCACACGATTGATACGGCTTAAACCCATATCAATACCTACTGGGTGGGCAGTCTCTAGGTGAGACAACCACTCATTGAGATTATTGAATATAAATTTTTTATTGAGATTGGGTTCAAGCACGACTTAGCTCGAACTACCAGTTTGTTGCAGTTGCTTAGGTAACTTCTCTGCTGGAATGTTTTGCAAGAGCGCCAGTAATCTTGCAAGCTCGGTTCGCATTTGGCGACGATCAACGATCATATCGACGCCACCCTTTTGCATCAAGAACTCGGAACGTTGAAAGCCTTCGGGTAATTTCTCGCGCACTGTTTGCTCGATCACGCGCGGTCCAGCAAAACCAATTAAAGCTTTGGGTTCAGCAATCACAACATCGCCCATAAAGGCAAAGCTTGCTGAGATGCCGCCCATGGTTGGGTCAGTTAGAACGCTAATGTATGGCAGACCCGCTTGTGACAATTTGGTCAACATTGAATTGGTCTTTGCCATCTGTAATAAAGAAAGCAAACTTTCTTGCATGCGAGCACCACCAGTAGCAGTAATACAAATAAAGGCGCACTTTTTATTAATTGCCTCTTGCACACCGCGCACAAAACGCTCACCCACCACAGAGCCCATCGATCCACCCATGTACTCAAACTCAAAACATGCAATCACGGCAGGAATCGATTCAATCTTGCCCGCAACAACAACGAGAGCCTCAGACTCACCCGAGACATCACTCGCTTGTTTTAAACGATCCGGGTATTTTTTACTGTCTCTAAACTTGAGAGCATCGACTGGGTAAATCGATTCACCGATTTCTGAGCGGGGCTTGGGATCAAGGAGATTATCAAGTCGTTTACGCGCATTAATGCGCATGTGGTGGGAACACTTGGGACATACCGAGAGATTGGACTCAATATCGTCACTGTAGAGAACCGCCTCGCAGCCCCCACATTTGACCCATAAACCTTCAGGGACAGACTTGCGATTAGCCGGATCGCTTTGTTGGATCTGAGGCGGCAGTATTTTGTCTATCCAGCTCATGGCGCTATTGTAACGGTCTTAGTTCGTATGCCCGATTAGTGATCTAAAGCTTGTCGGATCTCATGGATAAAGCGCTCCAGCACCTCAAGTTCTTGCCCAGACTTTGCTTCCTCGAGAAGTTGTACGATGCGGCTTCCAATTACAACTGCATCCGCAGTTTGGGATACCGCTTTAGCACTTTGCGCATCCCGAATACCAAAACCCACCGCAACGGGTATCGAGGTCTCCTGACGAATCAAGGGCAATACATTCGCTACGTCTTGCGTGTTCAGATTACCCGCACCGGTAACACCGCGCAGAGAAACATAGTAAATATAGCCAGAGGCAATTTGTGCGGCGTGATGAATACGTTCTTTGCTTGATGTTGGTGCCAACAAAAAGATAGGATCAATGCCGTTATTACGCATGGTCTTTGCAAAGTCTTCACACTCTTCGGGTGGGTAGTCAACGACTAATACACCATCAACACCAGCGGCTTTGGCTGCAGCAGCAAATTGCGCATGACCCATTTGTTCAATTGGATTGGCATAACCCATCAGCACCACCGGAGTGTGTTGATTGCGCTCCCGAAATTGTTGAACGTTTGCCAAGCATTGCTTGAGAGTGACGCCTTGCGCCAAGGCCCGCTCTGAGGAGCGCTGAATCACCGGGCCGTCCGCCATTGGGTCGGAGAACGGAACGCCCAACTCAATCACATCTGCCCCACCCTTGACTAAGGCGTGCATCACATCCACTGTTAATTTCGGATGCGGGTCACCAGCAGTAACAAAAGGAATCAAGCCCTTCTTATTGTTTGCCTTCAGATTGGCAAACAATGCAGCGATCTTTGACATAAATTAACCTTCAGAACCGGTAGCTTGCGCAACCGTATGCATATCTTTGTCACCGCGACCGGAGAGATTGACCAAAATGACTTTGTCTTTACTCAAGGTTGGGGCTAATTTGCAGGCATAAGCAACCGCATGCGATGACTCTAGCGCAGGAATAATTCCTTCAATACGGCAGCAATCATGAAAGGCTTTTAGTGCATCGTCATCAGAGATCGCAACATACTCTGCCCGCCCTGAATCTTTCAACCAAGCATGCTCGGGTCCTACTCCGGGGTAGTCCATGCCTGCCGATACCGAATGGGTCTCGGCAATTTGACCATTCTCATCTTGTAATAGATAAGTACGATTACCGTGTAACACGCCAGGCTTACCAGCACATAACGCTGCTGAGTGCTCACCAATCTTCATGCCACGACCAGCTGCCTCAACGCCAACTAGCTTAACGTTCGGCACATCAATATAGGGATAGAAAATGCCCATGGCGTTCGAACCACCACCGACACATGCCAATACATAATCGGGTTGACGACCGATCATCTCCGGCATTTGGGTCTTGCACTCTTCACCAATCACACTCTGAAAATCCCGAACCATCATCGGATATGGGTGTGGGCCGGCAACAGTACCGATGATGTAGAAGGTGTTCTCCACATTGGTAACCCAGTCACGCATTGCTTCATTGAGTGCATCTTTGAGAGTTTTGCTACCGGATTCAACAGGAACAACTTTGGCACCCAGTAATTTCATGCGGTAGACGTTTTGGGCTTGACGGGCCACATCGACCGACCCCTGATAGACCGTGCAATCTAATCCGAAGCGAGCACAAATGGTAGCAGTTGCAACTCCGTGCTGACCTGCACCGGTTTCAGCGATGATACGAGGCTTACCCATGCGTTTAGCCAACATTGCTTGACCAATTACGTTATTGATTTTGTGAGCGCCAGTGTGATTGAGATCCTCGCGTTTGAGATAAATTTGCGCACCACCCAATTGTTCACTTAAGCGCTTTGCGTGATACACCGGAGATGGACGACCAACAAAGTGTTTAAGCTCGTAACGGAACTCTTCTAGAAACTCTGGATCGTTTTGATATTTTGCGTAGGCTTCCTTGAGTTCATTGAGGGCATACATCAATGTCTCAGAGACAAAAATCCCACCGTATGGACCAAAGTGTCCGCGTTCATCTGGTTTATCGTACATAGAAACCTCTACTTCATGTTCACGCACTAGGCGTATCGATTAAATATTGGTTTGTTGAGCCATTAGGAGCTTTTAGAATCAGCTTCTCGGACTGCCTCAACAAACTGCTTGATCAATCCTGGGTCTTTCACCCCTTTGCTGATTTCAACTCCACTAGAGATATCAACCGCGCAGGGATGCAGACGAGCAATCGCCTCGCCAACGTTGTGCGAGTTCAACCCACCACTCAAAACGACCCGATGCGCGTTTGCGTTTGCCCATGTACTTGGTATTAGGTTCCAGTTAAAGGTGTTGCCACTTCCACCATAGCCATCCGCTAGGGTATCTAGCAAAAAGCCGGCGGCATCCGCATATTGTAGGGAAAATTCAGGAAAGTTGAAGGTTTGACCGATTCGGGCGGCTTTCATCCACGGTAAGCCCCCCGCTAGGCGCCTGCACTGCTCGGGGGTTTCATCGCCATGGAACTGCCACAGCGTAATAGCCGCATTCGCCCGAATTTGCTCCATTTGGTTGGGGGTTGGGTTCACCACCAAGCCGACTGCATCCATACCCTTGGGCAATTGGGTTACTAAAACCCCGGCATCCTCGGCTGAGATAGCCCGTGGGCTGGGTGGATAAAAAACGAATCCTACCGCATCCGCCTTTGCTTCAACCGCCGCGGCAATATCAGAGGTCGTGCGCAATCCACAGATCTTGATTCTGGTTTGCTTCGGTGTGTAATCAAGTAATCCCATGATTTATACCGAGAGCATAAGCTCTTTTGGTAATCCTGCGTTCTGGATGTGTGGCTTCGGAATTTCGAGTTCATCCGGATAGGAAACTTCGACCAAATACAAACCGTCAGGGGAAAACGTTGGCGCTGCTAGATCACGGTTTTTACCTTGCAGTACGGTTTTTATCCATTCACTGTTTTGGCGACCCTGACCAATATGCAAAAGACTACCCACCATGTTGCGAACCATATGGTGAAGGAAGGCATTGGCTCGCACCTTGAAGTACAAAAACGGTTGATGATCAACAATGGTGCATTCATATAGATGCTTAATGGGCGTCTTACTTTGGCATTCTGAAGCTCGAAATGATGAAAAGTCATGCTCACCGAGTAAATGATTTGCCGCAGCGCGCATTTGTGCCACATCAAACCATTGCCCCGCCGGCATCATTTGATATCCATAGCGTTGATGCAAGACGGGTGAGCGCGTTGGCCCTGCAAAAAGTGCATAGATATAAGTTCGTGCTTTTGCACTAAAACGCGCATCAAACTCATTGGGTACTTGCTTAGCCCAGCTCACAACTACATCAGAAGGTAAAAAGGTATTAATACCTCTAATCCATGACCACGAATCACGCTCGACTGCCGCATCAAAATGCACTACTTGGCCCAAAGCATGCACACCCGTATCCGTTCGTCCTGCTGCAGTAACACGAACTGGTTCGGCATTACCAATGAACTTAGTAATTGCATCTTCTAGAATAAATTGAACGGTTGGTTGGTTTGGCTGAATTTGCCAACCGCAATATGCGCTCCCGTCATATTGCACACCAAGGGCAATGCGCATCATTTAAGAGTCGCTTCGTTGATTAATTTCTGCCATTAAGCCCCGCGCACTAATCGTAATTTGAGGATCCACTTGATTGCTCACCAACAAGATCTCCTCGAGGGCTTTACGGGCTGCGACATAATCTTCAATGGTAATGTAAGCGCGGACCAAATTGAGTTTGACTCGCAGGGCATCAGCGGCTTGGTCGCTCTGATTTAAATTGGGGTCGAGATTAAGATCCAAGCTCGATAAAATCGCTGCTGCTCGGGGTGGCACAGACGACGGTGATTGGGTAGATGTTTGGGCTGTCGCTTGCGCTGGTGAATTTAGACCATGTTCCTGTACTTCAGCTCTGCGGGTATAGCGGGCGAGCGACCATAGCAACACACCAGTAATAGTAATCAGACCAACACCAACAAGAGCCGGTCCCCATTGATCCATGAGTGATTTAGGACTTGAACCTGCGGTACCTTGCTTCTCTTGTTTCTGGGACTCTAGTAGTTTTTGTAGGTCAGCAATATTCTTCTCAAGTTCTGCCACTCTTGCTTTGCTCTGAGCAAGTGCCTTCTCTTGTGCAACCATTTCTTCCACATAACGACGTGTATCTGCCTCTGTACCAGTCCCTGGACCAATACGCAGACGATCCTCTCCAACGCCTTGTGCTTTCGCTGAAGGGGTTGAATTTACATTAGCTGTTTTGGGTGCCGATTTTGCAGAATCGCCACTTGGCTGACCTTGTTGTTCAAGCCATTGGCGGTTAGCCTGAATCGCAAACTCTTTGGCTTCCGCGGGAGTAATAGACCCAAGAAGATTGACGCTTGGTTTATTGAGTTCAACGCCAGCCTTAAGACGATGAATACTTCCGCCAATAAATGCATCGGGATTGGCTTTGTAAAGAGCCAACATCGCCTCATCCATATCAGCACCGCCTAGTTGCGGGCTAATTTGCGATGCAATCTCGCTTAAGCTTTGACCAGGTCTCACAACTACCTTGCTAACATCACCAACCATCAAGCTATACGTTTTTGCGACACCCCCATTGGTCCATTTCAAACCAAGGATCACATCCACAAATGGGTCTTTATCAGCCTCAACGGGATTGGGTGTTGCCACTGCAATCACGAATTGTGTTGGGCTGATGCGTTTGAGTGTGATGCTGGGTTTGTACTCGAGGATGCGGGGTGAGATTCCTAAACGATCATAATCAGCGCGCTCAATCACATCAATCTGAAATGACTCAAGGTAGGGCTGATCCTCTGCTCCAATACGAACTGGTATCTCAGCACGCAGTGGCTCTTTTGGTTTGGAGAGGATGATCGGTGAACCAAGAGTAACCGCTTGCGCAGTTGGCCACATAAAAGCGATCACGATCGCTAGTACAAACCAATTAAAGAGCGTTTGGAGGATACAGCGCCAAGGCATATTATTGGTTTATCAGGATTCGTAACATACGACGCAAGGGTTCAGCAGCACCCCACAACAACTGATCGCCCACTGTAAATGCGCCTAGATACTCAGGTCCCATTGCCAGTTTATGTAAGCGACCAATTGGGATGGTCATCGTGCCACTGACAGCTGCGGGCGAAAGCTCACGCTCTGTTTGTTCACGATCGTTGGGAACAACTTTGACCCATTGATTGTCATTAGCCAACATTTTTTCAATTTCTGACAACGGAATATCTTTCTTGAGTTTGACCGTTAATCCTTGTGAATGGCAGCGCATTGCCCCAACCCGCACACAGATTCCATCAATTGGAATACTTCCAGGTGAACGAGATGGTGGATTACCCATAATCTTGTTGCACTCGGCACCAGCCTTCCACTCCTCTTTAGTTTGACCATGTTCGACCGGGACATCAATCCATGGAATCAAACTACCAGCAAGCGCCGTGTTTCTGAAATTGGTTTTTGGAAAATCCGCCGACCGAATCGTTTGCGCCACTTTGCGATCAATATCGAGGATCCATGATGCTGGATTCGCAAGTTCAGTAGCAACGCTTTTATGCAAAGCACCCATTTGCTCGAGTAACTCGCGCATATTCGCGGCACCAGCTCCTGATGCTGCCTGATAGGTCATGGCGCTGATCCACTCGACCATACCGGATTTCAGTAAACCGCCCATAGCAAGCATCATTAAACTTACTGTGCAATTACCGCCAATCCAGTTTTTGCCACCCGCATTCAGTGATTTATCAATCACCGGACGATTAATCGGATCCAAAATAATCACTGCGTCGTTTTCCATCCGTAACGCACTGGCTGCATCGATCCAATGGCCCTGCCAGCCCTGTTGACGTAACGAGGGATAAATCGCCTTGGTGTAATCACCGCCCTGGCATGTCAGAATCACATCGCATTTTGCTAACGCCTTAAGATCATTGGCATCCTGTAAGCGAGTTTCGGTCTTACTAACCCGTTTGCCATTAATCAGTGGTACTTCGCCTCCTGAGTTACTGGTACTGAAAAAGATTGGTTCAAAGTGAGCAAAATCGTTTTCGTCTTGCATGCGTTGCATCAAGACACTGCCAACCATGCCGCGCCATCCAACTAGACCAACCACGGGATTTACTAAAGGTGAATATGCCATATCAAAGTTTAATTAAATAATTTACGAATAATGTATGAGTAATAAAAATTACGAACTAAGCGCCGCTACAACAGCATCGCCCATTTGATCAGTGGACACCTTTTGGGTTCCATCGGTATAGATGTCAGCGGTGCGATAACCTTTTGCTAAAACAGTCTGAACTGCAGCTTCAATACGATCAGCTTCTTTAGCCATATTGAGCGAGAACCGCAACATCATTGCTGCTGACAATATGGTAGCTAAGGGATTAGCAATGTTCTTACCAGCAATATCGGGTGCCGATCCATGACTAGGCTCATAGAGACCTTTGTTATTTTTATCCAACGATGCTGATGGCAACATACCGATCGATCCGGTCAGCATCGCTGCTTCGTCAGAAAGAATGTCGCCAAATAAGTTACCAGTCACAATCACATCAAATGATTTTGGGGCACGCACAAGTTGCATCGCTGCGTTATCCACATACATATGGCTTAACTCAACGTCGCTGTACTCTTTTGCAGTTCGGGTCATGACCTCGCGCCAGAGTTGTGAGGTCTCCAAGACATTTGATTTATCCACACTGCATACTTTACGGTTACGCTTACGGGCTGCGTTAAAAGCGACATGCGCAATCCGCTCAATCTCAGGTTCGCTATAACGCATGGTGTCAAACCCCTCGCGCGCACCAACAAATAAACCGTCTGGCGATTGTCGTATCCCTTTAGGGGTTCCAAAATAAATATCACCATTGAGCTCGCGCACAATCAGAATATCCAAACCACCCACGATTTCAGGTTTAAGACTCGATGCCGCTGTTAACTCTTTGTAGCAAATCGCTGGACGAAAATTCGCAAATAAGGCAAGGTGTTTACGTAAACCCAAAATTGCCTGCTCGGGTCTTAACTCACGAGCCAAGGTATCGTATTTCCAATCACCAACTGCACCAAACAAAATTGCATCGGCGGCTTTTGCTAACTCGAGGGTCGCAGGTGGCAAGGGGTGCCCCGCAACATCATAAGCGGCTCCACCCACTGGAGCGGTCTCCAAATCAAGCGATAAATTCAGCGCCTTCAGAACCTTAACGGCCTGCGCAACAATCTCCGGGCCAATGCCATCACCCGGCAATACTGCAATTTTCATATGTAACCTTTATGAACTGGTGCTATGCAAGTAGCGCACCATACCCACAATACTCAGGGGAGCTGAGTTGCAAGCCATGGCATCCGCAACAAGCGTTCTGCCTCAAAAGCCTTTATTTTATCGGCATGACGCAGGGTCAAACCAATATCATCTAAACCGTTGATCAGGCAATACTTGCGAAAAGGGGTCACTTCAAACGAATATGTGCGTTGATCCGGTGCAATTACTTCCTGCCGCTCAAGATCAATCGTTAACTGATATCCAGGAAAAGCCTTGGTCTCATTGAATAGATGGTCAACCTCTTGTTCTGAGAGAACGACGGGTAATAAACCGTTCTTAAAGCAGTTATTGAAGAAGATGTCCGCAAAACTAGGCGCAATGATTGCCCGAAAGCCGTATTGCATTAACGCCCATGGAGCGTGCTCACGAGAGCTGCCGCAACCAAAGTTTTTGCGAGCCAGCAAAATGCCTGCTTCTTTATAACGCGCTTGATTGAGCACAAAGTCAGGATTAATGGGTCGTTTAGAACAATCTTGACCAGGTTCACCATGATCTAGATAGCGCCATTCATCAAATAAGTTTTGTCCAAAACCGGTTTTCTTAATGGATTTCAGAAATTGCTTTGGAATGATTGCGTCGGTATCTACGTTATCGCGATCCAATGGGGCAACGATGCCCTTGTAAACAGTAAAGGCATCCATCTTATTTAACCGGTGTCACAGTAACGTCTTTGGTATTGGTATTGGAAGAACTGTTCGGAGCTGGAGCAGTCTCAGGAGGTTTTGCCTGCGGATCCATCTTTTTACCCATCTCTTGCAAATCCTTACCAACCCCAGTCCAGGTGTTACTGCATGCGGCCAGAGCAAATGCAAATCCCAATATAAAGATGCGTGTCATTGTTTTCATCAACGTATTTTAGAAAACCTTAAGCAATCTTGCGAACATCAACAAAATGACCCTCAATCGCCGCTGCGGCAGCCATAGCAGGGCTAACCAAGTGCGTGCGACCCCCAGCGCCTTGGCGACCCTCAAAATTACGGTTCGAGGTTGATGCACAACGCTCTTCGGGCTCTAATCGGTCTGCATTCATGGCTAAGCACATGGAACATCCAGGCTCGCGCCATTCAAACCCAGCGGCTTTAAAGACTCGATCCAATCCCTCGCGCTCAGCCTGAGCTTTTACCAATCCAGAACCCGGAACAACCAAAGCCTGCTTCACACTTTGGGCAACCTTTTTACCCAAACGCTCAACCACTTTTGCGGCAGCACGTAAATCCTCAATGCGACTGTTCGTACAAGAACCAATAAAGACTTTATCGACGTAGATGGTTTCAATCGGAAGATTAGGTTCAAGACCCATGTATTGCAACGCACGTTCCATGGCTTGGCGTTTAACGGGATCACGCTCACGCTCTGGATCAGGTACGCGGCCATTAATGGGCATTACCATCTCCGGTGACGTTCCCCAACTCACTTGAGGAACAATTTCTTCTGCCCGAATCTCAACTACTCGGTCAAAATGCGCATCGGGATCAGAGTGCAACGTTCTCCAATATTGCAACGCTAGACGAAGCGCTTCACCTTTCGGTGCATAAGGACGACCTTGGATGTATTCAATAGTGGTCTCATCAACCGCCACAAGTCCTGCACGTGCGCCGGCTTCAATCGCCATATTGCAAATGGTCATGCGGCCTTCCATTGATAAACTGCGAATCGCTTCACCGGCAAACTCAATGGTGTAACCCGTCCCGCCGGCAGTCCCAATTTTTGCGATGATCGCCAGAATAATGTCCTTGGCAGTAGATCCTGGTTGCAGGCGTCCTTCAACGCGTATCAACATGTTTTTGCTCTTTTTCATGAGCAAGGTTTGTGTTGCAAGGACATGCTCCACTTCAGAAGTACCAATACCAAAAGCAAGAGCACCAAAGGCACCGTGAGTGCTGGTATGAGAATCTCCACAAACAACGGTCATGCCAGGTAATGTTGCACCCTGCTCCGGCCCGATCACATGCACGATCCCTTGACGTTGGTCGTTCATTTTGTATTGGGTGATACCAAAACGGTCACAGTTTTGATCAAGAGTGTCGACTTGTAATTTGGAGACCGGGTCAGCAATTCCTTCAGAGCGATCGGTCGTTGGCACGTTGTGATCAGACACTGCCAAATTGGCTGAGGTGCGCCACACGGGGCGAGTTGCCAGAGTTAAGCCCTCAAAAGCTTGGGGGCTAGTTACCTCGTGGAGTAGTTGCCGATCAATATAGATGGTCGCCGTGCCGTCTTCTTCGACGTGCACAACGTGGTCATCCCATAATTTGTCATAAAGCGTGCGCATGCATAACCCTTCAAAGCAAAAGCAATTAAATGCTTATTTTCGCTCAGAAACGGCTGGGACATTGCGCGGCGTGGCACCCACAAATAATTGGCGGGGACGACCAATTTTGTACTCCGAGTCAGTAATCATCTCTTCCCATTGAGCAATCCAGCCTACGGTTCTAGCTAAGGCAAAAATACAGGTGAACATCTCTGTAGGAATACCCAACGCGCGCTGCACGATACCGGAGTAGAAATCAACATTGGGGTAGAGTTTGCGACCTACAAAATAATCGTCCTCTAGAGCAATTTTTTCTAGGGTCATTGCTAGTTTAAAGAGCGGGTCATCTTGCAGACCAAGTTCTTTAAGGACTTCATGGCAGGTCTCGCGCATCAACTTGGCACGGGGGTCGAAGTTCTTATAAACACGATGACCAAAGCCCATCAAACGTACATTGGAGTTTTTGTCTTTGACTTGCGTAATGAACTCACCAATTCGTTCGACTCCGCCACGGGCCTGTAATGAGGTGAGCATCTCAAGACATGCTTCATTGGCACCACCGTGAGCTGGACCCCATAAGCAGGCAATACCAGCCGAGATTGCTGCAAACGGGTTGGTCCCCGATGAACCAGCAAGACGAACCGTTGAAGTTGAAGCATTTTGCTCGTGATCGGCATGCAAAATAAAGATCCGATCTAATGCACGAACTAAAACGGGATTCACTTTATATGGTTCGCATGGGGTTGCAAACATCATGCGCATAAAGTTCGCGGTATACGACAAACTATTATCGGGATACATAAACGGTTGTCCAACCGAGTATTTGTACGACATCGCGACCAAGGTAGGCATTTTTGCAATCAAACGAATTTGGGCAATCTCGCGGGCCTTGGCATCGCCATAATCAATCTCATCGTGATAGAAAGCTGCCATCGCGCCAACCAGTCCGGTTAAAACCGCCATTGGGTGGGCATCACGACGGAATCCCCTTAAGAAGAATTGCATCTGCTCATGCACCATGGTGTGATGCATCACCAAATCTTCAAAATCTTTCTTTTGTTTCTCGTTGGGAAGCTCACCATAGATCAATAGTTGGCAAACTTCCAAGAAATCACACTTCTTAGCGAGCTCCTCAATGGGGTAACCGCGATAGAGCAGTTCACCTTTGTCGCCATCGATAAAGGTAATTTTTGAGCTGCACGAAGCGGTCGATAAAAATCCTGGGTCGTAGGTGAACTTACCGGTTTGTCCGTAGAGCTTACGAATGTCGATAACATCAGGCCCCTGTGTGCCTTTGTAGATTGGTAACTCAATATCCGGCGTACCGTCAGAGAAAGAAAGTTTGGCTTTGATGTTCGATTCAATCATGATTCATTCCCAGTAAGTCAATCCAACAATTATCGTCCACGCAACATACCTAACACCGCTCGACTCGATTCGTTATCTAGGCTAGGACTCAACTCTTTCCTAGCAAGCAACAAATCCAACAAATCGTTGTCATCGAGTTCCAATAGCTGTGCTAACGCTTTGCCCTGCTCTTCATTTAACTCTAAAGCGTATCGACTGAAGAATCGCTCCAGAATCAAATCGTTTTCCAACAATCCGCGACGCGCTGCACTGCGAAGCTTATACAACTGTTTTGCATCGAGGCTCATACAGCCCGACGCACCATCAATTCTTTTATCTTGCCAATCGCCTTGGTCGGATTTAAATGCTTCGGACAAACATCAACACAGTTCATGATGGTGTGGCAACGGAACAGGCGATAAGGATCCTCGAGGTTATCCAAACGCTCTGCCGTTGCTTGATCGCGACTATCCGCAATAAATCGATAAGCTTGTAACAAACCAGCGGGACCCACAAATTTATCGGGGTTCCACCAAAACGACGGGCACGAGGTTGAGCATGATGCGCACAAGATGCACTCATATAAACCGTCGAGCTCCTCACGCTCTGCAGGGCTTTGTAATCGCTCCTTCTCAGGGGGTGGAGTTTCATTAATCAGATAAGGTTTGATGGATAGGTATTGTTTGAAGAACAAGGTCATATCCACAATCAAATCGCGCACTACCGGCAATCCAGGCAAAGGACGCAAGGTAATCTTTTTGGGCAAAGAGCGCATATTGGTTAAACATGCAAGACCATTTTTGCCATTGATGTTCATCGCATCTGAACCACATACACCCTCACGGCAAGAGCGGCGATACGAAATGCTCTCATCAATCTTTTTTAGAGAGATCAAAGCATCCAATAACATGCGCTCACCCTTGAGCTCAAGCTCATAGGTTTGCATACGGGGCGCCTTATCAAGGTCTGGATCGTAGCGGTAGATTTCAAAGATACGGGTATCACTCATAGTGTCTTATCCAACAATTAGAAGGTACGCTCTTTGGGTGGAACCGACTCCACCGTTAAAGGTTTTAGTTGCACAGGTTTGTAATCTAATTTGTTACCCTCGTACCACAGGGTATGTTTCATCCAATTAGCATCATCACGCTTGGGGTGATCATCATGGGCATGTGCGCCTCGGCTCTCTTTACGAGCTGCCGCAGAGATCATGGTGGAGTTAGCCGTTTGAATTAAGTTATCAATCTCCAAGGCTTCAATACGTGCGGTATTGAAAACCTTCGACTTATCTTTAACCCATAAATGTTTGGCGCGCTCGGTGAGCTCTGCCATTTTGCGCACACCTTCGTCGAGTAATTGTTGATTACGGAAGACTCCTGCATAGGTTTGCATGGTCTTACGAATATCGTTGGCTAAATCTTGCGCATACTCGCCTGAGCTGCTTGCATCCAATTTTGCAATACGCTCGAGCGTGAACTCTCCTGCATCCGCGGGCAACGGTTTATGCTCACGCGCCTTAAGATTGGCTTGCACCACATGATTACCTGCTGCACGACCAAATACTAAGAGATCGAGCAAGGAGTTTGTACCCAAGCGATTAGCACCGTGTACAGACACACACGAACATTCACCAATGGCATAGAGACCATTCACAATCGTATTGGGGTTGCCGTTCTTCGGAATCACAACTTGCCCATGAATATTGGTTGGTATACCGCCCATTTGATAGTGAATGGTCGGCACAACCGGGATAGGCTCTTTGGTGACATCGACGTTGGCAAAGTTCATGCCAATCTCATACACCGATGGCAGACGTTTCATGATGGTCTCGGCGCCAATGTGGGTGAGATCAAGAACAACGTAATCACCATCTGGCCCACAACCACGTCCCTCTTTAATTTCTTGATCCATCGAACGAGATACAAAATCACGCGGCGCAAGATCTTTTAGAGTTGGTGCATAACGCTCCATGAAGCGCTCACCATTCTTATTGCGCAAGATACCGCCCTCACCCCGACAACCTTCGGTCAACAATACGCCCGCACCGGCAACACCAGTCGGATGAAACTGCCAAAACTCCATGTCTTCGAGTGGTAGGCCAGCACGTGCTGCCATTCCCATACCGTCGCCAGTATTGATATAGGCATTTGTGGAGGCTGCCCAAATACGACCTGCACCACCGGTTGCCATCAAGGTAATTTTGGCTTCGAGAATGTAAACCTCGCCGGTCTCCATTTCCAGTGCGGTAACACCCACCACATCACCCTCAGCATCCCGAATTAAATCGAGTGCGAGCCACTCCACAAAGAATTGGGTCTTGGCTCTAACATTGCGTTGATACAGCGTGTGCAACATGGCATGACCAGTTCGGTCAGCTGCCGCACATGCACGCTGCACAGGTTTCTCACCGTAATTTGCAGTGTGGCCGCCAAAGGGTCGCTGGTAAATTGTGCCATCCGCATTGCGATCAAACGGCATACCAAAGTGTTCAAGCTCATACACCACTTTGGGTGCTTCACGACACATGAACTCAATCGCATCTTGATCACCGAGCCAGTCAGAACCTTTCACGGTGTCATAAAAGTGATAGTGCCAATTGTCTTCACTCATGTTTCCGAGCGATGCGCCGATACCGCCTTGGGCAGCAACAGTATGAGAACGTGTTGGAAACACTTTGGAGAGAACTGCAACACTTAAGCCGGCTTCGGAAAGTTGCAAAGCGGCACGCATTCCAGAACCACCAGCACCAACAATCACGGCATCAAAACGTCGACGAGGAAGTGATTTTTTAATCGCTGTCATTCTTTACACTTTCCATAAGATCTGTATGGCATAGGCAGCGCAGCCGATTAACCACAACACTGTTAGCACTTGCAGGCTCAAGCGAATGCCTACGGGCTTCACATAATCCATCCAAATATCACGCACACCAATCCAAGCGTGATAGAAAACACTGAGCAGAGCAAGCAGAGTTAAAACCTTCATGAACTGGTTGGCAAACAAACCAGCCCAACCGTCATAACTGGGGTTACCGCTTATGAGATAACTAACTAGCAGAACTAAAGTAAAGACGACCATCACCATCGCGGTAACGCGTTGGATGATCCATTCCTTTAGGCCGTAATGGGCTCCAACAACAAGGCGCTTTGGACCAATATTATTTTTTGACATGATTGATCCTCCTTAGAACACGCCAAAGAGTCGCAATCCCAAGATTGCGGTAAGCGCCAAACTAATAATCATCACGGTGATAGCCGATCGATTAGCGGCTGCCTTATCAACACCCATTTCTAAATCCAGCATTAGGTACCGAATACCAGCAAAGAAATGATGCAGAAATCCCCAAATTAATCCAAGGCAAATGAGCTTTACCAAGGGATGACCCATCAAGTTTGAGAAGTATGCAAAGCTAAGTTCAGAGGCCAAACTCTTATCAAACAGAAACAAAATGAAGGGTAGAAACAGAAATAATGCGGCACCAGAAATACGATGCAAGATGGAAACTTTACCGGGCCATGGTAGGCGATATTGAGCGATTTGACCGATACCAATGTTTCTGAATACTGGCCGTTGCTGGGCTGGGCTGGATTCGTGATGAGAGTCACTCATAGCTGGTTGTAGTCCTGACTAAAAAGGGGCCAAATTGTTAAATTGTTGTGTTGCAACATATTCTATTAGAAACGTCAGACTTAGTGGACATTTTTTGGATCGAAATTACTTAACATACTGATTTTATTGAATTAAATATTTAATCAATTAGGTACTTATCCTTAGAAGATTTAGCTAAGTTCATTGAAGTAATGCAATTGGGTGGTTTCATAATGGGCTACCCTCACCTCAACCGGCTTATTGCCGTAGGTAAAGCTGCGGCGCTCAACCGATAACAATGCAGAACCCTTGGCGAGTTGTAAATGGCTTGCCAGCTCCTCATCCGCATTAATTGCCTTGATTCGTTCTTCCGCCCAAACCATGTGCGTATTAAATTCGCTCTCATAAAAGCCATATAAGGGGCCATTCCATACATTCAGGCGCTCGAGTGAAATCCCTTGAAAGCGATTTGTAATTAAGTAAATGCATTCAAAGACGGTAGGTTTGCCAAAGAAGCTTTGAGTCCGTTTGATTTCAATCACAGAATCAGTTGCTTTGATTTTTAAAAGAGCTGCAATGTGCTCACCAGCTTTGATCGATTGGCAACTCAAGAAATGACTTTTCAGAATGAGTTCTTGGCTCTCATCCGGAACAAGTCGCAAGAAGCGATATTGAAAAGCATCCTCACGATGACTCGCGACAAACGTACCCTTGCCTTGATGTCGAATAACTAGATTTTCTGCAGCCAACGCGTCAATTGCTTTACGAACTGTACCCTGACTAACTTTGTATCGCTCGGCCAATTCCATCTCACTTGGAATGGGTTGCCCAGGTTGCCATTCACCCGCTTGCAAGCTTCCTAAAATAAGATCTTTAATCTGTTGATACAGGGGGCTAAAGTTCGCAGATTGTTCTAAGGATCGCATGATCAATCAATCAAATTCTTTTATCTTATAGAAGACTTTGTACTAGTGTAAATGTAAACTAGCGGTTTGTAAGTAAATTCAATTTCAACCCCTCTTTTTTGGAGTTTGTAATGGCTAAAGCCCCTATGCGTGTTGCTGTCACTGGTGCAGCAGGTCAAATCGGTTATTCCCTTTTATTTCGTATTGCCAATGGCGATATGTTGGGCAAAGACCAGCCGGTTATTCTGCAGTTGTTAGAGATACCTGATGAGAAAGCACAAAAGGCACTCAAGGGCGTCATGATGGAGTTGGAAGACTGCGCCTTCCCATTATTAGCTGGTATGAGTGCGCACAGCGATCCCATGACCGCATTCAAAGATATCGATGTTGCCCTGTTGGTTGGCGCGCGTCCCCGTGGACCTGGTATGGAGCGCAAAGATTTGCTTTCTGCCAATGCGCAAATTTTTACTGCACAAGGCAAAGCGCTTGATCAAGTTGCCAAGCGCACCGTTAAAGTCTTAGTGGTTGGCAATCCAGCGAACACCAATGCTTACATCGCCATGAAATCTGCCCCCAGCTTGCCAGCAAAAAACTTTACTGCGATGTTGCGCTTAGATCACAACCGCGCACTATCTCAATTGGCTAGCAAAACTAATAAGCCAGTCGCTGATATCGAGAAATTAATCGTGTGGGGTAACCATAGTCCAACCATGTATCCCGACTATCGCTTTGCAACCGTGAACGGTCAATCGGTCAAGGATCTCATCAACGATCCGGCATGGAATAAAGATGTATTTATTCCGATGGTAGGTAAACGCGGTGCTGCAATTATTGAGGCGCGTGGCCTCTCTTCTGCAGCCTCAGCAGCCAATGCCGCTATCGATCATGTGCGTGATTGGGTTTTGGGCACTAATGGCAAATGGGTAACTATGGGCATTCCATCCAATGGTGATTATGAGATTCCGGCTGAGGTTATTTATGGCTTTCCGGTCACCTGCGCCAATGGCGAGTACACTTTGGTAAAAGGTTTAGAGATTGATGCATTCTCCCGTGAACGAATGAACCATACTCTTAATGAATTACTCGAAGAGCAAGCGGGAGTGAAGCATCTCTTGAGCTAAAACGATTGGAGACAAAGCGAATGCGTGTACAACCCAGAACATTATTGCAATTACTATTAATTAGCGGTGTTTTGGGTTTCGCACAATCCGCATTGGCTCAACAAAGTGCGCTCACCATTCCACACATCTGGAGTTGCAGTAACAACGAGCGCTTTATTACCAGCGGTCCCGCTAACAAACTTGAGCTGCAGTGGCGCTCCAAAACATACGCGATGCTGAAGGAGCCCTCTTTGCCTGGCAGCATGCGATTCAAAAACTATGAAAGCGGTCTTGATTTAGTGGTGATCGGTCCAAAGGCAATGCTTTTCAACATCAAAACAGGTATTCGGGTGGCAGATGAATGTAAAACTACCGCCATGAAAGAAGGCAAAGAAGCCCACCTTCTCGCGCTTGAGAACTAATTAATGAAATAAAGGCTGTTGCGATGGGCTGTCTTCAGGCATCTCTGCATGAACGACTTCGCCTTGGCGATCCGGAAATAACGGTGCGCCGCAATCATCGCAGAGCTCGGGTGTGAACAACACGGCATGACGAAATACATCCTCAACACCGGAATCATGCAAAGCATCGCAAATTCGTTTAATCGGGCTTTCTTCATCCGAGACATCATTTAACGCATCACTTGCAACATTCTCTCGATCATATAAAGGCCAGATCACGCCATACACAACTTCGGATGAACCTTTTAAGCTAAATGAGATTCGGTATTCATCGGCTTGATCTTCACCAAATGCCCCAACCACGCATGAAAGACCTGCAGGCAAGACTCCAAGCGTTGATTCCAGAAAATTAACTGCGGCACGAATGCTTAAAGGACGAACATGCTTATCCGCTAAGCGGCAGTTCGTGAAATACGATTCTGGTAAGAGTAGTTCGAACTCGCACCCTGGTAAGAGCTGGCATAAAGGGTCATACATCGCGCTTTGCCACTCGGCCAAACTCACACCACGCTCTTGGCGTTGGGGTGTATCCATCTGCCAACGAAAGATGGCTTCATCATGGGGCGCAACGATGACGCCCAGAATAAATCGTGGGTCGGCAAGCACCGCAATGGTTTCAGACATGTCACGTAGCTCCAGCTTCATTTCTCCACCTGAGACCGCTGCCCTTGATAACGTTTCGAGAAGCGTGCGAGTTTGGGTATGCGAATGCGGCATTTGATCAATGCTGTAGAGCCAAGGCACGATTGCAAACTGTGCACCTTCGGCGGCAACTGTTTTTTGTAGAGCCGTTGCAGCAACCTCAACGAGAGAAACAGGTAAAGGTCCCGATGGAATTTGATATCGCGTATGCGCAACAATCGGCATTGCAATTAATAGCGCATCCCAGGTCTTGCCTTCATGCTCAAAACTCATCGATTCTGCAAGTGTTTCTGCGGTATCGGCGAGTACCTCAAAAGCGACCGTATTAATCCGAAAGGTTTGATCCAAAGCAGAATCGATAATCGCTTGGTGATGGCCTTGTAGAAGTCGTAATAAGCGACTTCGCAAGCGCTCCTCCCAGAAACGGTCCTCCAGTTGACTTCCAGATGCAGCTAACGAGATCGCATCAGCCACCAAACGTTCGGACTCCGGTGAGCTACGTTGCGATGTTTTGGAACGATGAACTGCCATGATCTTTTCGTTATCTATCTTTTAAAAGGAATCCGTTCGAACAATTTACTTCTTTTGCTCCGCCCGACGGAATACGGGTTTATCCGGTTTTGAATCTGCTGCGCTGTAACGATAGCCTTCGGATTTAAAGTTCTTCAAATCAGCCGGATCAGTAATGCAGTTCTCGACCACAAAACGCGCCATTAAACCACGAGCACGTTTGGCGTAGAAGGAAATAATTTTGTACTTACCGTCTTTTCCATCCTGAAACACAGGCGAGATCACTGGATAACCTAGATCATCTGCTTGCAATACCTTGAAATACTCCTCGGATGCCAAGTTCAGTAAGAACGGTTTCTTTTGCTTACTTAAGTCTTTTTGAATGGCCTTCGTAATCCGGTCTCCCCAAAACGCATAAAGATCCTTACCACGTGCGTTCTTCAATGCGGTACCCATTTCAAGACGATACGCTTGCATTAAATCGAGTGGTCGCAAAATTCCATAAAGTCCTGACAAAATCCGCACATGTTCTTGGGCAAAATCGAGCGCTTTGCTATCCAGTGTTTTGGCATCAAAGCCTTCATAAACATCGCCATTAAATGCCAATAACGCAGGACGACTATTGTCAGCGGTGAAGGTTTTTGACCAATCACGATACCGGCCAACATTAAGCGCGGCAAGTTGATCTGAAATACCCATTAATTTCGATACCTGCTGCGGAGACAGCTTTTTTAGATCTGTAATTAACTTAGCAGATTCCGCCACAAAATCGGGCAACGTATGTTTCTTAGTTTTGATGGGAGATTCGTAATCAAGCGATTTGGCAGGTGATAAAACAATCAGCATTTAGAGGCTCACAAAAATCGGTAATACCCTATTCTAGTCAAGTG
>JACCDJ010083530.1_pt1 | contig 30026 bp, 27 predicted proteins | sample 7444481 | NCBI WGS metagenome assembly JACCDJ01 (sample SAMN15323435, study PRJNA562643) | freshwater metagenome | isolation source: river surface water | place: USA:Blue River Watershed | collected 2017-08-15 | reverse complement strand
TTCGATGGCGTCGTTGAGGAAGCGGTCGAGCAGCACCGGCGAGTCGTTGGAGACCTTGACCGCCTCGCGCATGTAGCGCTCGAGGTCGCGCTGTTCGTGCACGATTTCCATGGCACGGCCACCCAGCACATAGCTGGGGCGAACCACCAGCGGGTAGCCGAGTTCTGCGGCACGGGTCAGCGCTTCGGCTTCGGTGCGTGCGGTGGCGTTGGGCGGCTGGCGCAGGCCCAGCTCGTGCAGCAGCTTCTGGAAACGCTCACGGTCTTCAGCCGCGTCGATCATGTCGGGGCTGGTGCCAATGATCGGCACGCCCTCAGCCTCCAGGCCCAGGGCGAGTTTCAGCGGCGTCTGGCCGCCGTACTGCACGATCACGCCGTGCGGCTTTTCCTTGTCGACGATCTCGAGCACGTCTTCGAGCGTGAGCGGCTCGAAGTACAGGCGATCGGACGTGTCGTAGTCGGTAGACACCGTCTCGGGGTTGCAGTTGACCATGATGGTCTCGTAGCCGTCCTCGCGCATCGCGAGGGCTGCATGGACGCAGCAATAGTCGAACTCGATGCCTTGGCCGATGCGGTTGGGACCGCCGCCGAGCACCATGATCTTTTTCTTGTTCGTGGGCTCGGCCTCGCACTCGTCCTCGTACGTCGAGTACATGTAGGCGGTGTTGGTGGCGAACTCGGCGGCACAGGTGTCCACGCGCTTGTAGACAGGGCGCACGTTCAGGGCCTTGCGCTGCTCGCGCACGGCCTTGTCGGTGGTCTTGAGCAACTTGGCCAGCCGGCGGTCGGAAAAGCCCTTGCGTTTGAGCATGCGCAGGGTGACAGCGTCCAGAGAGGCCAGCGCCTGCGCCCCTTTGGCGGCGGCGAGCTTGTCCATCTCGAGTTCGAGCTTGACGATCTCTTCGATCTGCACAAGAAACCAGGGGTCGATCTTGGTGAGGTCATGCACCTCGGCCACCGACAGGCCCATGGCGAAGGCGTCGCCCACGTACCAAATGCGCTCGGGACCGGGCTCACCCAGTTCTTTCTCGAGCGTCTCGCGGTCTTGGGTCTTCTCGTTCATGCCGTCGACACCCACTTCCAGACCGCGCAGTGCCTTCTGGAAACTTTCCTGGAAGGTGCGGCCCATGGCCATCACCTCGCCCACGGATTTCATCTGAGTGGTCAGGCGCGAATCGGCGGCAGGAAATTTTTCAAACGCAAAGCGCGGGATCTTGGTGACCACGTAGTCGATCGAGGGCTCGAAGCTCGCGGGCGTGGCGCCGCCAGTGATCTCGTTGCGCAGTTCGTCCAGCGTGTAGCCCACAGCCAGCTTGGCCGCCACCTTGGCGATGGGAAAGCCCGTGGCCTTGGAGGCCAGGGCCGACGAGCGCGAGACGCGCGGGTTCATCTCGATGACGATCATGCGACCGTCTTTCGGGTTGACCGAGAACTGCACGTTGGAGCCGCCGGTATCCACGCCGATCTCGCGCAGCACCGCCAGCGAGGCGTTGCGCATGATCTGGTATTCCTTGTCGGTCAGCGTCTGGGCCGGGGCGACGGTGATCGAGTCACCCGTGTGCACGCCCATGGGGTCCAGGTTCTCGATGGAGCAGACGATGATGCAGTTGTCGGCCTTGTCACGCACGACCTCCATCTCGTATTCCTTCCACCCGAGCAGCGATTCTTCGATCAGCAGTTCGTGGGTGGGCGAGGCTTCCAGGCCGCGCTTGCAGATGGTCTCGAATTCTTCAGCGTTGTAGGCGATGCCGCCACCGGTGCCGCCCAGCGTGAAGCTGGGGCGGATGACAGTGGGAAAGCCCACGCTCTTTTGCACCGCCCAGGCTTCTTCCATGGAGTGCGCAATGCCCGAACGGGCCGAGCCCAGGCCGATCTGGGTCATGGCCTGTTTGAACTTCTGACGGTCTTCGGCCTTGTCAATGGCCTCGGGCGTGGCGCCAATCAGTTCGACCTTGTATTTCTCCAGCACACCGTGGTGCCAGAGATCGAGCGCGCAATTGAGCGCGGTCTGGCCGCCCATGGTGGGCAAGATGGCGTCCGGCTTTTCCTTGGCGATGATCTTTTCGACCGTCTGCCAGGTGATGGGCTCGATGTAGGTGACGTCGGCGGTGGCCGGGTCGGTCATGATCGTCGCAGGGTTGCTGTTGATCAAGATGACCTTGTAGCCTTCTTCGCGCAAGGCCTTGCAGGCCTGCACGCCGGAATAGTCGAACTCGCAGGCCTGCCCGATGATGATCGGGCCGGCGCCGATGATGAGGATGCTTTTGAGGTCTTGACGCTTGGGCATGGCTTATTTCTTTGCGGCTGCGGCGGCGTCCATCAGGCCGGTGAACCGGTCGAACAGGTAGCCAATGTCGTGCGGGCCGGGCGAGGCTTCGGGGTGGCCCTGAAAGCAGAACGCGGGCTTGTCGGTGCGGGCCAGGCCCTGCACCGTGCCGTCAAACAGACTGATGTGGGTGGCGCGCAGGTTGGCGGGAAGGCTCTTTTCATCCACCGCGAAACCGTGGTTCTGGCTGGTGATGGACACACGGCCGTTGTCTAGGTCTTTCACCGGGTGGTTGGCGCCGTGGTGACCGAACTTCATCTTGAAGGTCTTGGCGCCCGAGGCCAGGGCCAGGATCTGGTGCCCCAGACAGATGCCGAAGGTGGGGTAGCCCGCCTCGATCAGCTCGCGGGTGGCGGCGATGGCGTAGTCGCAGGGCTGCGGGTCGCCCGGACCGTTGGAGAGAAAAACGCCATCGGGGGCAAGCTTCTTCACGTCGGCGGCAGGTGTCTGCGCGGGCACGACGGTGACCTTGCACCCGCGCTGGGCCAGCATGCGCAGGATGTTCTTCTTCACGCCGAAGTCATAGGCCACCACGTGATAGCGCGGGTTCTCGAGCTTGCCGTAACCGGTGCCCAGCTCCCACTCGGTCTCGGTCCACTCGGCGCGGGCGGTGGCGGAGACCACCTGGGCCAGGTCCAGACCGGTCATGGCGGGCGCGGCCTTCGCCTGGGCGATAGCCTGGTCCCTCAGGGCTTGGGTCACGGCCTGGCCGGGTGCCAGGGCCAGGATGCAGCCGTTTTGCGCGCCCTGGGTGCGCAAGAGACGCGTGAGCTTGCGGGTGTCGATGTCGGCGATGCCCACGGTGCCCTCGCGCTCCAGGTAGGCCGAGAGCGTGAGGCTGCTGCGAAAGTTGGATGCGATGAGGGGCAGGTCGCGAATGATGAGGCCCGCGGCATGGACCTTGCCGGCTTCGATGTCTTCCTCGTTGATGCCGTAGTTGCCGATATGCGGATACGTCAGGGTGACGATCTGCCGGCAGTAGCTCGGGTCCGTGAGGATTTCCTGGTAGCCGGTGAGCGACGTGTTGAACACGACTTCGCCGGTGGTGGAGCCGGGGGCTCCGATCGAAGTGCCGATAAAGACCGTGCCGTCTGCGAGCGCCAGGAGGGCGATGGGCCGGGAGGCCTGTTGAGACAAAAGCACTGGGTTCTCCGTAGGGTGACGGGTACGCCCAAACGCTTACCGAGGCGACGCTCGATGTTGCTTTTGTTCAGGAAGGAGGCTGCGGTTGGCGCTAGGCGTACGGGTTTGCGGGAAAGCCCCCGATTATAGCCTCGGGCTGAGGTGCCCGTTCGGGCAGGTCGGGAAAAAGGCGTGCCGCGTTGGAGGCGGCACGCGAGTCGACTCAGAACGCGGCGATGCCGGTCTGCGCACGGCCCAGGATCAGGGCGTGGATGTCGTGGGTGCCCTCGTAGGTGTTGACCACCTCCAGGTTCACCAGGTGGCGGGCGACGCCATATTCGTCGCTGATGCCGTTGCCGCCCATCATGTCGCGCGCCAGGCGAGCGATGTCCAGGGCCTTGCCGCAGGAGTTGCGTTTCATGATGGAGGTGATCTCCACCGCGGCGGTCCCCTCGTCCTTCATGCGACCCAGTCGCAGGCAGCCTTGCAGGCCCAGCGTGATTTCGGTCTGCATGTCGGCCAGTTTCTTCTGGATCAACTGGTTGGCCGCCAGGGGCTTGCCAAACTGCTGGCGGTCCATGACGTACTGGCGGGCACGGAACCAGCAATCTTCGGCTGCGCCCATGGCGCCCCAGGCGATGCCGTAGCGGGCGGAATTCAGGCAGGTGAACGGGCCCTTGAGACCCCGAACCTCGGGGAAGGCGTTCTCCTCGGGGCAGAACACCTCCTCCATCACGATCTCGCCGGTGGTGGAGGCGCGCAGGCCCACCTTGCCCTTGATCTTGGGCGCGGACAGGCCCTTCCAGCCCTTCTCCAGCACAAAACCGCGAATGGAGCCCTCATCGTCCTTGGCCCACACGACGAACACGTCGGCAAAGGGCGAGTTGGAGATCCACATCTTGCTGCCCGTGAGCTTGTAGCCGCCATCGACCTTGCGCGCGCGGGTGACCATGCTGGCCGGGTCGGAGCCGTGGTTGGCTTCGGTCAGGCCAAAGCAGCCAATCCACTCGCCGGTGGCGAGCTTGGGCAGGTACTTCTGCTTGGTGGCTTCGTTGCCGAACTCGTAGATCGGCACCATCACCAGAGAGGACTGCACGCTCATCATCGAGCGGTAGCCGGAGTCGACGCGCTCGACCTCGCGGGCGATCAGACCGTAGCTCACGTAGTTCAGGCCGGCGCCGCCGTACTGCTCGGGGATGGTGGGACCCAGCAGACCCAGCTCGCCCATCTCGCGGAAGATCGCGGTGTCGGTGTTCTCGTCGCGGAAAGCCTGCAACACACGCGGGGCCAGCTTGTCTTGGCAATAGGCCTGGGCGGCCTCGCGGATGGCGCGCTCGTCGTCGGTCAGTTGGGCGTCGAGCAGCAGGGGGTCGGCCCAGTTGAATGCGGCCTTCGGGGTCTTGGACATCAGGTCTCCGGGTTCTTCGAAAAACGTCAGCGCTGACCGTCGTTCACCGACACTTTGTCCTTGGTCAGCCCGCCGAGCCGCGAGTGTACGCGACCCCCTGTACCCATGACCAAGGCATAGAGAATCTCATTGGGACGCGGGGCGTCCTGGATGCCGATTTCCATGCTGTTGTAGTGGCTGCGGACATAGGCGGCATGGATGTAATGCAAAGGCACCATCAGGCGGTAGCCCGCACTGGCTACGGCCTTGCTCGCGGGCACGATGGCCTTGGGCTCGCCGAGCAGCGCACGCATGGCCCAGCCTCCGGCCTCATGCCACACCGCCGCGTGTTCGAGCTCGCCATTGACGCCCACGATGGCGGCCTTGCTGTAGACCTCCACGTTGTCGCGGCCCAGGGTGTCGACCAGTTCCTGCGCCAGCAAGGTGCCCAGGCTGCGCAATTCAGCCATGAAGGGCATGAGATCGGGCTCGTAGCGACCGGCAAAGGGGTTGCGGATCACGGCACAGGCGGCCGCGATCCTCAGGGGCACAGCGGGTGGCGGGCCGCCTTCGTGAAACTGGGTCTCGACGATCAGGCTGCGCTTGCGGATTTCAATGAGGGACATGGTGTGTGCTGCGGGGTTTACTGCTTGGGGATCTTGGCCTCGTTGACCACCTGCGTCCATTTCTGGGTTTCGGCGGCCACCATGGCTCGCATTTCTTCGGGGGTGCTGCCCCGTGCCTCACCGCCCATTTCTTCCAGGCGTGCACGCACGGAGGCGACTTGCAGGGCTTTTTGCAATTCGGCGTTGAGTCGGTCGACCACCGGCCGCGGCGTACCCGCCGGGGCCATCAGGCCGGCCCAGGAGCGTACGTCGTAACCCGTCACGCCTTGCTCGGCGACCGTGGGTACATCGGGCAGACCAGGCCAGCGCTGGGGGCCGGTGGCCGCCAAGGCGCGCAGCTTGCCGGCCTTGATGTTGGCCAGCACCGCGGTGGGCGGCGCGATGATGAAAGGCACGTCACCGGCCAGCAAGGCGGTGAGCGAGGCCGAATCGCCGCGATAGGGTACGTGCAACAGGTTCGTCTTGGACATGCTGGCCAGGAGCTCGCCCGCCAGATGGTGGGTGGAGCCGATACCCGCGGTGCCATAGGCCACCTTGCCAGGGTTGGCGCGGGCATTGGCCAGGAGCGCGGACAGGCTAGGCACCTTGTTGTCCGCGGTGGTGACGATCAGGAAAGGGAAGTAGGTGATGGTGCCAACCATCTCGAAGTCCTGCACCGTGCGATAGGCCAGGCTGTTGTAGATGGCGCCGGCCACTGCGTGACCGCCGGTGGCCAGGAGCAGCGTGTAGCCATCGGGGCGCGCGCGGGAGACGGTGGTGGCGGCGATGGTGCCGCCGGCGCCGGCCTGCGCCTCCACCACGAAGGACTGGCCCAGGCCCTTGGCCATCTCGGCGCTCACGGTGCGGGCAATGTTGTCGGCGTTGCCACCGGGCGCGAAGCCCTGGTAGATCTTGAGGGCGCGATCGGGCCAGGCCTGCGCATGGGCGCCCGGCGCGTACAGGGCGAAGGAAGCGGCCAGGGCTGCAGAAAGCTTCAGGGCGTGTCGGCGTTGCATGAGTCTGTCTCCTCGAGGTGGATGAAGGACGCGCCGGCTCGGGTCGATGGCCTGGGCTCTGTCGCGCGATGGTGACGGGTTGCGGGGGTCAGGGCTCCAGGACGATCTTTCCGCGGGTCTGGCCGGCGTCGAGTACCGCGTGCGCCTCGCGCGCCTGGTCCAGCCGCATCCGGGTCGGGCTGGGTGCACGCACCTGGCCCTGCGCCATCAGCGCGATGGCCGATTGCATCAGGGCCTGGCGCTGCGAGGCGTCCTCGTCGAAGGTGTGCATCGAGAAACAGCGCACGGCCAAGCTGCGCCCGAGCAGGCTACGCAGCACCTTGAATACATCCTCGCTGGGCGGCCCGGAGACCACGTTGTAGGAGACGGCGGTGCCCAGGGGCGCCAGCGCGTGCAGACAGTCGATGAACAGCCGCCCGCCGATCGGATCGAAAGCCAGGTCCACGCCCCGGCCGCCGGTGAGGGCCTTCACCTGGGCTGGCAGGTCGGGACTGCCAGGATCGAGTACGGCCTCAAAGCCATGGGCCTTCGCATAGGCGCGCTTGTCCTCGGTGCGTGCGGTGCCGATCACCTGCAGGCCGTGGTGGCGGGCCAGCTGGCCCAGCATGGTGGCCACGCCGCCGGCAGCGCCGGTGATCAGGACGCTACGGGCCGTGAGTTGACCGCCGGCGAGTCCGAGCAGCAGGGCCTGTGCCAGCTGCAGATTGGGAAGGCTCACCGCGTCGGCGAAATCCAGGGTGGCGGGCAGACGGTAAGGCGCAGCCTCGGGCACCACGATCGCCTGCGCGTAGCAGCCTCCGCGCACCGGCAGGTCGCGTGCGCTGACCAGCACACGATCGCCCGCCTGCCATTGCGTGACGCCCTCGCCCACAGCGTCCACCTCGCCCGCCATTTCGGCGCCGGGGATCGCGGGCAGCGGCGGCATCCACTTGTAGGTGCCGTTGCGTATCAGGACGTCGGGCCGGCCCACGCCGATGGCGCGGGCACGCACCCTCACCTGCCCCGGCCCCGGCTGGGGCTCGGGCAGGTCGACCTGCTCGAGGGCCTCGGGCCCGCCGGGCACTCGGACCTGGATGGCGCGCATGCGGTTCAGGCCTGGGCGACGATGGGGTTGACCAGCGTGCCGATGCCTTCGATCTCGACCTCGCACACATCGCCGGCCTTCATGAAGAGAGGCGGCTTGCGGCTCCAGCCCACACCGGCCGGCGTGCCCGTAGCAATCACATCGCCAGGCACCAGGGTGAAGATGGTGGAGGCGTAAGCGATCAGCTTGGCGATCGGGAAGATCATGTGGCCGGTGTGGCTGGACTGCTCCACCTTGCCATTGAGACGCGTGACCAGCTTGAGTTGTTGGTTCGGTTTGATCTCGTCGGCAGTCACCATCCACGGACCGAAGCCGCCGGTGGACTCGAAGTTCTTGCCCGAGGCGATCTGCTTGGCATGGAATTGCCACTCGCGGATGCTGCCGTCGTTGTAGCAGGAGTAACCCGCCACATGGTCGAAGGCCTGGGCCTCGGAGATGTTGCGGCCTGCCTTGCCGATGATCACGGCCAGCTCGCCTTCCCAGTCCAGCGAGGCAGACGCCTTGGGCAGCACGATGGGCTGCTGGTGCGCGGTCTGCGAGCGCCACACGCGCAGGAAGATGGGTGGCTGCTCGGACAGCTCGCGCTGCATGCCGGCGGCCAGCACCTCCTGGTGGTGGTCCATGTAGTTGCGCACCGCGCAGACGATCTTCTCAGGGCGGGGGATCACCGGCAGGAAGGTGATGTCGGCCAGCTTGGCATCCGGGCTCTTGCCCGCGACATGCTGGGCCGCCTGCAGGTAGGCGCCCGAGCCGATGTAATCGGCCAGCGTGGGGTACTGGGGCATGTGGCGGCCCAGGTCGACCACGCCGTCGGCACCGACGACTGCGCCCCAGGTTTCGCGGCCCTGGTGGAGGAAGGAAAGCAATTTCATGAAGGGACTCCCGTGTTCGTGAGGAAAAGCGTGTGGGGGGAAAGAAGGATCAGGGCGTGGTGCGATCGCGAAACCGCGCTTGCCACTGGTCGATGGGCATGAAGGTGGGGTCGCGCCGGCAGATGGCCTCGGTCTCGCGCAGCAGGGTCTCGTCGTCCTGCGAGAGGTCCAGTGGATCGCCATGGGGCTGGGTGATGTAGAACGGCATGTCGATGTAGGTCTCGACGGTGTTGCCCTCGGGGTCGGCGAAGTACACCGACAGCGCGTTGCCGTGATTGAGCGGCACGAAACGCGTGGCGCCATGGGCCTCGGCCAGCACGCGGATGTCACGCAGATGCTGGATGGTGGGCACCGCAAAGGACAGCTGCATCACGGTGCTGAAGGTAGCCTCAGGCGGTCGGCCACCTGCGATCACCAGCTGGTGGTGCTGGTCCGGGCTGGCGCTGAGGAAGACCAAAGGTGCCTTGAAGGTACGGCCGACACCGCGGTCGGTCTCGGCCAGACCGAAGACGGTCTTGTAGAAAGAGACCATGCGCTCGACGTCGGTGACGAAGATCCCGAAATGGGAGGGGGTGGGTCGAGTGATCTGAAGCATGGGGTTTCGTGTCGGTGGTGGTCTGGGCGGGGGCGCAAGACGTTCAGGCGAGACGCCGGTTCACGTGTCGCCCGGCATCTTGCGCAGGGCGGCGACCACATTGCGCTGCGTGCTGAGCATGTGTTCGCTCAAGAGCGCACAGGCAGTGTCGGCGTCGCGCTTGAGGGCGGCCTGCATCAGGCGGCGGTGCTCCTCGTTCTTGCGGCGCAGGTTCTGGCGGTGGCGGCCGGAGATCTGGCGATAGCGCTCGGCCTGGTCGAACAGGCTGGCGCTCAGAGCCAATTGCCGCTGCGAGGGGCAAGCGGCCAGCAAGGCCTGATGAAAGTCTCGGTGACGCTGGACCCAATCGGCATCCAGTACGACCGGCCCCTCGGGCAGGCGCGACTCGAGCCGCTCGAGGCGATGAAAGCTCGCCACCAGCGCGGCTTCCCACGCGTCGTCGCCTGCCGCAATCGCATCGCGCAACGCCGATACGTCGATCATCAGTCGCATACGGGTGATGTCGGCCATGTCCTCGACCGAGATCGGCGCCACGCGAAAGCCGCGGCGCTCGTCGGCTCGCACCAGGCCCTCCTGGGCCAGGCGATTGAGCGCCTCGCGCAGCGGGCTGCTGGAAAAGCCGTACTGCACCTGCAGCAGCTCCAGCTTCAGCTTGGCGCCGGGCGGATGCGCGCCGTGCAGCACGTCGCGTCGCAGGCTCTGCAAGGCCTGCTCGGAGACAGTGGCGGCGGGAGCTGACGGGTCCGAGGTTTCCATCTTGGGAATTTTGTGCACAAATTTAAATTTTGTGCCTAATGAAAACCCTGAGGACGGGTTTGGGTTCTCGCGCGAACCCCCGGAACGCTGCGTGCCTGGGGCGCGCGGCGCGTTCTAGCCGGAGAAAAACGACGCGCTAGGGCGCTGCGCCATCCGCGCCACTTCCCGCGCCGGCAGGTGCTTGAGCCGATGATCGCTCCACACCTGGCGCCAGCGACGTGCCCCCGGCAAGCCGTTGTACAGACCCAGCATGTGCCGTGCGATGGCGTACCAGGGGGTGGCGCGAGCAGCGGCCTCGCGCTCCATGTAGTCCACCATCGCGGCCTCCACGCCCTCGCGCGTGAGGGCGTTCTCAGGCTCGCCGAAAAACGCAGCGTCCCAGGAGGCCAGCCACCAGGGGTTGTGATAAGCCTCGCGCCCCACCATCACGCCATCGACCGCCTGCAGCTGCGACTGCACCTGGGCCTCTTGCGTGATACCGCCATTGATCCCGATGACCAGCTGCGGGAAGTCCTGCTTGAGACGGTGCACGATCTCGTAGCGCAGGGGCGGCACCTCGCGGTTTTCCTTGGGGCTCAGGCCTTGCAGCCAGGCGTTGCGCGCATGCACGACGAAGACGCGGCAGCCGGCCTCGGCCACCGTGCCCACGAAATCGCGCACGAACGCATAGCTCTCGGTGCGGTCGATGCCGATGCGGTGCTTGACCGTCACCGGCACGGACACCGCGTCCACCATCGCCTTCACCCCGTCGGCCACGAGCGCAGGCTCCGCCATCAGGCAGGCGCCGAAGGCCCCGCGCTGCACCCGGTCGCTGGGGCAGCCGCAATTGAGGTTGATCTCGTCGTAGCCCCATTGCTCGCCCAGGCGGGCCGCCCGCGCCAGGTCGGCCGGTTCGCTGCCCCCCAACTGCAAGGCCACCGGGTGTTCCTCGGGGTGGAAGTCCAGGTGCCGTGCCACATCGCCATGCAGCAGGGCGCCCGTGGTCACCATCTCGGTGTACAGGCGCGCGCGCCGCGACAGCAGCCGGTGCAAATATCGGCAATGGCGGTCCGTCCAATCCATCATGGGCGCGACGGACAGGCGCCAGGCGGAGGCGGCAGGGAAAGCGTTCAGGGCAGGCACGGTGCAGACTTTACGCCGTCCACGTCCTACACCCCGCGGGCGAGGGTACCGACACCCCGGATCGCGCTGCAGCGCATTAATGATCCGGCAACCTGGAGGCACGCGCCATGAAACCCTTCCACCTGGATTCCCACATGGTCACGCTGCGCGGCGTGTTCTACCCCACGGGGCACATCGTCCTGATGCTGCCCGGACGCGAGCACGCCGATCAGGCGGCCCAGGCGTTGATCGCGGCCGGTATCGCCGGCGACGAACTGTCCATGCTGTCACCCGAAGTCTTCATGGGTCCGATCGCGCGGACCATCGGCAACGGCGACATGCCCCTACCCTCCCCCGGCACCGAAGGCGAGACGGTGCGCCACCTGGTGGAACTGGCCAGCGAAGGCCACTGGGGTCTGCTGGTACACGCGCCGCGCGCGAGCGACGCCGAGCGGGTGATGAAGGCGCTGAAGGAGCTGCCAGTGGCCTTCGCAGAGCGTTACCGGCACCTGGTGATCGAGGATCTATGACACGCGCCCAAGAAAAAGCCCGTCCGCAAGGACGGGCTCGGGCGTGAACGCCGGGGCGGTTTACCCCATGTGCAGGCCGCCGTTGACGGAGAAGTCGGCGCCCGTGGAATAGCCGCCTTCGTCGGAGGCCAGCCACGCGATGATGGAGGCGATCTCTTCGGGCTGACCCAGGCGCTTGACCGGGATGGTGGCCACGATCTTTTCCAGCACGTCCTCGCGGATGGCCTTGACCATGTCGGTGCCGATGTAGCCGGGGCTCACGGTGTTCACCGTCACGCCCTTGTTGGCCAGTTCCTGCGCCAGGGCCATGGTGAAGCCGTGCATGCCGGCCTTGGCCGCCGAGTAATTGGTCTGGCCGGCCTGGCCCTTCTCGCCATTGACCGAGCTGATGTTCACGATGCGGCCCCAGCCCTTTTCAACCATGTCGCCGACGACCTGCTTGGTCACGTTGAACATGGAGTTCAGGTTGGTCTCGATCACGGCGTCCCAGTCCTCGCGCGTCATCTTGACGAACATGCGGTCACGGGTGATGCCGGCGTTGTTCACCAACACGTCGATGGGACCGTGTTCGGCCTTGGCCTTGGTGAAGGCCTCGACGGTGGAATTCCAGTCGCCCACGTTACCCACCGAGGCATGGAAGGTGTAGCCCTTCTCCTTTTGCTCGGCGAGCCACTTGGCGTAGTCGCGCGTGGGTCCGCAACCGGCGATGACCTTGAAGCCTTCGCGATGCAGTCGCTGGCAGATGGCGGTGCCGATACCGCCCATGCCGCCGGTCACGTACGCAATTTTCTGGCTCACTTGCTCTCTCCTTGAGTTTTCGCTGGGGGAAGGGGGTTGGATCATGCGCGCGCCCACGGGGCGTCACGCATTGTTTCTTTGTACGTCGGTCAGGCGCGTTCCACAGCGAGGGAAACCCCCATGCCGCCGCCGATGCACAGCGCGGCCAGGCCCTTGCTGACCTGGCGACGCTGCATCTCGTGCAGCAGGGTGACCAGGATGCGACAGCCCGAGGCGCCAATCGGGTGGCCGATGGCGATGGCACCGCCGTTGACGTTCACGCGGGCCGGGTCGATGTCCAGCGCCTTGTTGACCGCACAGGCCTGGGCGGCGAAGGCCTCATTGAGCTCGAACAGGTCCACGTCCTGGGCCTTCCAGCCGGCGCGCTCCAGGGCCTTGCGCGAGGCAGGCACGGGCCCCATGCCCATGGTGGCGGGGTCCAGGCCGGAGGTACCGAAGGCAGCAATGCGCGCCAGGGGCTTCAGACCCAGGGCCGCCGCCTTGCGCGCACTCATGACCACCACGGCAGCGGCGCCGTCGTTGATGCCCGAGGCATTGCCCGCCGTGACCGAGCCGGCCTTGTCAAAGGCAGGACGCAAGCCGGCCAGCGCTTCGGCGCTGGTCTTCTTGTTGATGAACTCGTCGGTGTCGAACAGGAGCGGATCGCCCTTGCGCTGCGGGATGCTCACGCCGACGATTTCGTCCTTGAACTTGCCGGCTTCCTGGGCCGCCGTCGCCTTTTGCTGGCTGGCCAGCGCCAATGCGTCCTGCATGTCGCGGGTGATGCCGTGGGCCTTGGCCACGTTCTCGGCAGTGATACCCATGTGGTACTGGTTGTAGACGTCCCACAGGCCGTCGACGATCATGGAGTCGACCATCTTCCAGTCGCCCATGCGCTGGCCGTCGCGCGAGCCCATGAGGACATGAGGCGAGGCGCTCATATTCTCCTGGCCGCCGGCCACCACGATCTCGCTGTCGCCATAGGCGATGGCCTGGGCCGCGAGCATCACCGCCTTCAGGCCCGAGCCGCACACCGCGTTGATGGTGAGGGCAGGCACTTCCTTGGGCACGCCTCCCTTCATCAGGGCCTGGCGCGCCGGGTTCTGACCGGCGCCGGCTGCAAGCACCTGGCCCATGATCACTTCACCCACCTGGGCCGGGTCCAGCCGCGCGCGCGCGATCGCCTCGCGAATGACGTTGGCGCCAAGCTCGGTCGCGGCCACTTTGGCCAGCGTGCCGCCGAACTTGCCAACGGCGGTGCGCGCTGCCGAGACGATAACGATGTCTTCCATGAGTGCTCTCTCCTTGTTTCAGATCTCGAAATTCAGGCCTTGACCTTGACGTAGCGACCGGGCGCGGGCTCGATGGCCTTGTACTTGCCGCCGCCATAGGCCTTGGGCGCGGCCACCTGCTTGCCCGCCAACGGCTTGAGCCAGGCGTACCAATCGGGCCACCAGCTGCCCGGGTGCTCCTTGGCGCCGTCGAGCCACTGAGCGTGGGTCTTGGGCAGCTTGGCGTGGGTCCAATACGAACGCTTGCCCTTGGCAGGCGGATTGATCACGCCGGCGATGTGGCCCGAGGCGCCCATGACGAAACGCTTGGGACCGGGCAGGTGCTGCACGGTGGCATAGGCGCCCTCGATGGGAACGATATGGTCCTCCCGCGAGCCGTAGATGTAGGCCGGGATATCGACCTTGCGCAGGTCAACCTTCTGACCACAAACCGTAGCCTTGCCGGGCTTGACCAGGTTGTTCTCGAAGTAGGTGTTGCGCAGGTACCAGGCGTACATGGGGCCCGGCAGGTTCGTCGAATCGCTGTTCCAGTACAGGAGGTCGAAGGGTGGCGGCGTCTCACCCTTGAGGTAGTTGCCCACCACGTAGTTCCAGACCAGGTCGTTGGGCCGCAGGAAGCTGAAGGTGGAGGCCAGGTCCTGGCCTTTGAGCAGGCCGCCCTGGGCCATCTGGGTCTCGCGGAACTTGACGAAGTGTTCGTCGATGAAGACGTCCAGGATGCCGGTGTCGCTGAAGTCCAGGAAGGTGGTGAGGAAGGTGACCGAAGCCACCGGCTTCTGGTCGCGCGCGGCTAGCACCGCCAGCGCCGTCCCGAGGATGGTGCCGCCTACGCAAAAGCCCAAGGCGTTGATTTCCTGGGCCTTGGCGATGGCCTGAACCACCTCGATGGCGCGAATCGCGCCGTCGCCGATGTAGTCGTCCCACGTGACGTTGCGCATGGACTCGTCCGGGTTGCGCCAGCTCACGAGGAAGGTGCGGTGGCCCTGGTCCACCAGATGACGCACGAAGGAATTCTCCGGCTGCAGGTCCAGGATGTAGAACTTGTTGATGCAAGGCGGCACCACCAGGAAGGGCCGCTCGTAGACCTTGGCGGTGGTGGGCTTGTACTCAATGAGCTGGAACAGCGCGTTCTCGAAGACGACCGCACCCTCCGTGGTGCCGACGTTGCGGCCGACCTCGAAGACGCTCTCGTCGGTCATGGACAGATGGCCCTGCTGGATGTCCTTCCACAAGTTCTGCAGGCCACGCGCGATGCTCTCGCCTTGGGTCTCGACCGCCTTCTTCTGGGCCTCGGCATTGAGCGCGAGAAAGTTGCTCGGGGCCGACGCGGCCAGCCACTGCTCGACGGAAAAGCGCAGGCGAGTCTTGGTCTTCTCGTCGGCATCGGTGGCCTCCACGAGTCCGAGCAAGGTGCGGGCATTGAGCAGGTAGACCGACGCGGAGAAGGCCGAGACCGGGTTCTCGGACCACGCACCATGCGCAAAGCGGCGGTCGGCGGCGCCGGGGTTGACCTTCAGACCGGAGTTCCACAGCTCGGTGGCTTCACGCACATAGGCCTCCTGCAAGGCCAGCAGCTTGTCGGGGGCGAAGCCCAGCGCGGGCAAAACGGCCGCCGCAGCCGTCGTGCCGCCGTTGCTCATGGACTGGAAGGATTCCAGGGCCTTTTTCCAGCCCTCGCCGAGGTTTTGCTGGAACTGGCTAGCGGCCTGCGCCCAATCTGCTCGAGAATCCATGGTGCTTGACTCCTGCGGGTGAAATCGCGTCGGGTGTCGAGTATCCCATTAGCCCTATGGGGCTCCAAGCCGAGCGGCACCCTTCCCATGTACCTCATCGCAATCGGCTGGCTGTATGTCGCGCTCATGATGGCCGTCGCCGAAGCCAGCAACACCAACGGCTCGATCCTGGGCGCAGTGATTACCTTCGTGCTATACGGCCTCGCGCCGACGGCCCTGGTGATGTACATCCTGGGAACGCCGGCACGCCGGCGGGCCCGAGAAGAGCGCGAGGCCCGTGAAGCGAACGAGCCCGCAGCGGCCTCACACCCGCCAGACGCTGGCAGCCAGCCGGCCACTGACGCGGTCTCGGCGGTGCGAAAAGAACCGTGAACCCTGCGTGACGGTGCACCAGCCGGGGCTGCCGTCGTTGCCATGCACGCGCTGCGGGTCCACGCCCAAGGCCCCCAGCCGATCCCGCGCCAGACCCGCCAGGTCCGCCCGCCACTTGCCTGGCGCGGACGCAGCGAAGCGGGCGGCGCATGCGGGATCGTGCGCGGCGTAGGCCTGCAGCACCTCGGCGCCCACCTCGAAGGCGTCGGGCCCGATGCAAGGGCCCAGCCAGGCCACGGTATGCGCGGGGTCCAGCCCACGCAGGGCCGACTCCAGCACCCCGCGACCACCCTGCCCCAGCAAGCCACGCCAGCCCGCGTGCGCCGCAGCGACCCGGCCGCCGCGCAGGTCAGCGAACAGCACCGGCAGGCAGTCGGCCACCATGATCGTGCACGCCAACCCACGCTCGCGGGTGGTGCAGGCATCGGCCTGCGTGCCATCGGGTGTGTCCGCATGCAGCTCTACGCACTCGAAGCCATGCACCTGGCGCAGAAAGACCGGGCGCACCCCGAGACGGCGGGCATAGGCCTGCCGGTTCGCAGCGACCGACGCAGGGTCGTCGCCCACGTGGTCGCCCAGGTTCAGGCGGTCCCAGGGCGGCTGCGACACGCCGCCCGAGCGCGTGCTGCACAGAGCGCGCACGTCAGGCCCGACGGGCCACTGCGGCTCAAGCACATCGAGGTCCGGGTCGGCCATGGCGGGAGGCTCAGGCTTCGTTGTCGGGGCAGCTCGAAGGCTGCGCCTGTTGGAAGGCTTCCAGCGCCATGCAGGCCTCGAAGGCCGCCATGGTGCGGGGCAGGCCGGAGAAATCGACGTTGAAGCGCTGGCCGTTAAAGATCTGCGGCACCAGGAGGCAATCGGCCAAGGTGGGTGTGTCGCCATAGCAGTAGGTGCCAGAGGGCAGCTGCGCGAGCTCGCGCTCGAAGGCCTCCAGGCCGGTGCGCACCCAGTGCCGATACCAGGTGTTCTTGGCCTCGTCCTCCACCTTCAGGGTCTTGACCAGGTACTTCAGCACGCGCAGGTTGTTCAGCGGGTGGATCTCACAGGCAATCGACTGGGCCAGCGCACGCACCCGCGCGCGACCGAGGGCGTCGTTGGGCAGCAGCGGCGGTTGAGGGTGCACCTCGTCGAGGTATTCGATGATGGCCATCGACTGCGACAGCGCCTCCTGGTGATCCAGGACCAGGGTGGGCACCAGGCCACCGGGCGCCAGCGCCTGGTAGGACGACTGGGTGTGCTCGCCCTTGACCAGGTGCACCGGCACGTACTCATAGGGCAGACCCTTGAGCGCCAGCGCGATGCGCACGCGAAAGGATGCGGAGGACCGGAAATAGTTGTACAGCTTCATGCAGCAAGCATAAACCGCGTGCGCCCGGGAACGGGGCACTTGAGGGCGCGCCGCGTGGCGCCCCTGTGGCCGGGTACGAGAAGCCGTAAGAAGCGGCGTCTATCATCTGGCTGATGAACGCCCCACACCCCATGGCCCAGGAACGCCAGGCGCTCTATCGCGAGATGGCGCCCTTGAACCTCACCCCGCTGTGGGAGGTACTGCACGCCCTTGTCCCGCCGCAGCCTGCCACGCCCTGCGTGCCGGCGCTATGGCAGTACGAGGCGGTGCGCCCGTTCCTGATGCGGGCCGGCGACGCCATCACCGCCGAGGAGGCCGTACGCCGCGTGCTGGTCCTGGAGAACCCCGCGCTGCGTGGGCAGTCGGCGATCACCCAGTCGCTGTATGCGGGCCTGCAGTTGATCCTGCCTGGCGAGGTAGCCCCCAGCCACCGCCACACTCAGAGCGCGCTGCGCTTCATCGTCGAGGGCAGCGGCGCCTACACCGCGGTCGATGGCGAGCGCACCACCATGCAACCGGGCGATTTCATCATCACGCCGAGCTGGGCCTTCCATGACCACGGCAGCGAGGCCGACGCTCCGGTGGTGTGGCTGGACGGCCTGGACATCCCCATGATCCGCTTCCTGGACGCCGGCTTCGCCCAGAACGGCGCCAGCCAGTCGCAGGCCGTGACCCGCCCCGAAGGCACCAGCCTCGCGCGTTATGGCCACAACATGGCACCGGTGCACCACGACGCGCCCTATGGCCTGACCTCGCCCATCTTCAGCTACCCCTATGCCCGTACCCGCGAGGCCCTGGAACGGCTCGAGCGCGATGCCCCCATCGACCCGTGGGACGGCGTGAAGCTGCGCTACACCAACCCGCAGACCGGGGGCTGGCCCATGCCCACCATGGCCACCTTCATGCAGAAGCTGCCGGCCGGTTTTTCGGGCCGGGGCTGGCGCCAGACCGATGGCGCGGTGTACAGCGTGGTCGAAGGGCATGCCGTGATCCATGTACAGTCGCCCGCGGGCCAGGACTGGCGCTTTGAAGTGGCGCCGCGCGATCACTTCGTGGTGCCGTCCTGGCACACCGCACGCCTGACGTCTGCAAAGGGCTGCGTGCTTTTCAGTTATTCCGACCGCCCGGTGCACCAGGCCCTGGGCGTCCACCGAGAGGAAAGGTTGTCATGAGCTTCGTGTTCCCCCCGCCGGCCTGCGTGTCGGTCCCCATCGTCGGCCGCGCCGAGCGCTTTCCTGTAGCCCGGGTGTACTGCGTCGGGCGTAACTACGAGGAACACGCCAAGGAGATGGGGTTCACCGGCCGTGAGCCGCCCTTCTTCTTCATGAAGCCGGCCGACGCGCTGGTGGTGGCCGATGCGGGCCAGGCGGTCTCCATCCCCTACCCCCGCATGACCAGCAACCTGCACCACGAGATCGAGCTCGTGGTCGCCATCGGCACCGGCGGACGCAACATCCGCGCCGCCGACGCCTTCAAGCACGTCTACGGCTACGCGGTCGGCCTGGACATGACCCGACGCGACCTGCAAGGCGAGATGAAGAAGCAGGGCCGCCCCTGGGAGATCGGCAAGTCCTTCGACCAGTCGGCACCGATCGGCCCCATCACCCCCGCGGCCCAGGCAGGCGGCATCGAGCAGGCCGGCATCGCACTGCAGGTCAATGGCCAGGACCGCCAGCGCAGCCAGATCTCCAAATTGATCTGGAACATCGCTGAGACCATCGAACACCTCTCGGCCGCCTGGGACCTGCAGCCCGGCGATCTGATCTTCACCGGCACGCCTGAGGGCGTGGCTGCAGTGGTGACAGGCGACACGATGGTCGGACACGTCGACGGACTCACGCCCATCACCGTGAACGTGCGGGCCGCCTGACACCGCCGGAGAAACTTCGCGTGCGCGTCCTGGAGCAACTGGCCAAGCTGTGCGCCATCCTGGCGGGCATGCTTCTCACGGCCATCACCCTCATGACCTGCGCAAGCCTGGTCGGACGCAACACCACCGGCGCCACCCTGGTGGGCGACTTCGAGCTCACCGGCGTCGCCGCCGGCGCCGCAATCGCGCTGTTCATGCCCTGGTGCCAGGTCACGCGCGGCAACATCATCGTGGACTTCTTCACCGCACGGGCCAGCGCCCCCACGAATGCGGCACTCGATCGTCTGGGCGCCCTCCTGCTGGGTCTGACGATGGCGCTCCTCGCGTGGCGCACCGCGCTGGGTGGCATCAACGCCTGGTCCACGCAATCGGGCACGATGATGCTGGGGTTTCCCGAGTGGATCGTCTATGCACTGATGGTGCCGCCGCTGGGCCTCACGGCCCTGATCGGTGCCGCCCAGGCCCTCTTCGGCTTCGGTGAGGTCGCTGAATGAGCCCGCTGGCCCTCACGGCATTGATCTTTGGCGTGATGCTCGTGCTGATGGCGATTCGCACGCCGATCGCCATCGCGATGCTCGGCGCCGGCGCACTCGGTTACGTGCTGCAGGCCGGCTGGCTGCCGCTGGCCAACTTCCTGAACACCCAAGCCTTCGCCCGCTTTGCCAGCTACGACCTGTCGGTCATTCCGCTGTTCATCCTCATGGGCAATTTCGCGAGCCAGGGCGGCATCTCCAAGGCGCTGTTCGAGTTCGCCAGCGTGATCATGTCGCGCTTTCGCGGCGGCCTGGCCATGGCCTCGGTCATGGCCTGTGCCGCCTTCGGCGCGATCTGCGGCTCGTCGGTGGCCACGGCGGCCACGATCACCTCGGTGGCCCTGCCCGAGATGCGCCGCCACGGCTACTCCGGGCGCCTGTCCACCGGCGCGCTGGCGGCCGGCGGCACCCTGGGCATCCTGATCCCGCCCTCGGTGCCGCTGGTGATCTACGCCATCCTGGCCGAACAGAACATCGCCAAGCTCTTTGCTGCGGCCATGATCCCGGGCCTGATCGCCATGGCGGGCTACATGGTGGCCATTGCGATCTACGTGCGTCTGGTGCCGGGCCACGCGCCCGAACACGAAGACGCGCCGCAGCTGACGGCCACCATCCTGTGGGGCGTGATGCCCATCGCCATCATCTTCCTGCTGGTGTTTGGTGGCATCTACGGCGGACTGTTCACGCCTACCGAAGGTGCTGCTGTGGGTGCGGCCGCCACCTTCGTCGCGGCCCTGGCCAAGCGCGAGATCACCTGGGCCAAGTTCAAGCACTGCTTCTACGCCACAGCCCAGGCCTCGGCCATGATCTTCATGATCTTCCTGGGCGCCGACCTGATGAACGCCGCCCTGGCCCTGACCCAGGTCCCGGGCCAGCTGGCCGCTGTGGTCAATAGCTGGGGCCTGCCGCCATTGGCGGTGGTGGGCGCCATCTTGCTGTTTTACGTGGTCCTGGGCGCGGTGATGGACGAACTGTCCATGATCCTGCTGACGATCCCGATCTTCTTCCCAATGGTGATGGCCCTGGACTTCGGCCTGCCGTCCGAGTCAGTGGCGATCTGGTTCGGGATCATGGTGCTCATGACGGTGGGCTTTGGCCTGCTGGCGCCCCCGGTGGGTCTGAACGTCTACGTCGTCAATGGCATGGCCAAGGACGTGCCTATCGCCGAGAGCTACCGCGGCGTGATGCCCTTTCTGGTCAGCGACACCCTGCGCACCCTGCTGCTGCTGTTCTTCCCCGGCATTTCGCTGTGGCTGGTGCAGTACCTGGGTTGAGGGAAAGCCCCCTGGCCGCCAGCCCCGCGCTCGGATAGGGTTTCGATGTCTTTTCCTTGGAGCTTTCCCATGATCCAACGCCGTACCCTCCTGAAATCGTCCGCCGCCGTCGCCCTGGGCGCACCGGCTCTGTCGGGCCTGGCCCAGCAATCGGTCACGCTCAAGTTCCACACCTTCATGGCGCCCCAGTCCAACGTGTGGCTGGCCATGCACAAGGCCTGGATGGACAAGGTCGAAAAGGACTCGGGCGGCCGCATCAAGTTCGAGGGCTATCCGGCCATGCAACTGGGGGGCACCCCGGTGCAGCTGTATGACCAGGCGCGTGATGGCGTGGTCGACATTGTCTGGACCCTGCCTGGCAACACCGCCGGCCGCTTTCCGCGCGTGGAGGTGTTCGAGCTGCCCTTCATGCTCTCGAACGCCGAGGCCACCTCCAAGGCCTACTGGGAATACGTTCACACCGTCGCCGCGGACGAATTCAAGGACACCCAGGTACTGGCTTTGAACGTGCACGGTCCCGGCATGTTCCACACCAAGGACAAGCAAATCAAGACCGTCAACGACGTACGCGGCATGAAGCTGCGCGGGCCGACCCGCCAGGTCACCAAGATGCTGGGTCTGCTGGGAGCCACGCCGGTGGGCATGCCGCTGCCGCAGATTCCAGACGCCCTGTCCAAGGGCACGATCGAGGGATGCGCCATCCCCTGGGAAGTGGTGCCCTCGGTGAAGGTGCACGAGCTCACGAAGTTCCACAGCGAGTTCGACCCGGCGGGCGGCGCCCTCTACACGACCACGTTCGTGATGACCATGAACAAGGCCAAGTACAACGCGCTGGCGCCCGACCTCAAGAAGATCCTGGACGCCAACTCCGGCATCGAGACTTCGGGCTGGCTGGGCAAGGTGCAACAAGGGGGCGATCCGGCGGGCCGCAAGGCAGCTGAGGACCGCAAGAACACCATCTACACCATCCCCGCCGCCGACGCCCAGGAGTTCCGTCGCAAGGCGCGCCTGGTCGAGGTCGAGTGGATGGAAGACATGAACAAGCGTGGCTTCGATGGCCGCAAGCTCCTGGACACCGCTCGCGCCCTGATCGAAAAGCACACCAAGGCCGCTGCCGCACCCGCAGGCAAAGCGCCCGCGAAAAAGGCCTGAGTCCGCCTGCGGACACCCCGAGGGCCCCGGTGGGGGCCCTTTTTTGTTGCCCTTACACTGAAGCGATGCAACGCAGCCCGATCAAGCATTGCCGTGACTGCGGCAGTACCGTGAACTACCGCCTCCCCGATGACGGCGACACGCGCCATCGGGCCATATGCACCGCCTGCAGCATCGTCCATTACGAGAACCCCTTGAACGTGGTGGGCACGGTGCCCTACTTCGGCGACCGGGTGATGCTGTGCCTGCGCAACATCGAGCCGCGCCGCGGCAAGTGGACGCTGCCTGCCGGCTTCATGGAACTGGGTGAAACCACCTCGCAGGGTGCAGCGCGCGAGACCGACGAGGAGTCCGGCGCGCGCTTCGAGATGGAGGGCTTGTTTTCGGTGCTGAGCGTGCCGCGCGTGGGACAGGTGCACTTGTTCTACCGGGCGCGGCTCCTGAATGATCGCTTCGATCCAGGCCCAGAGACGATCGAGGCACGCCTTTTCAGCGAAGACGAAATCCCTTGGGACGAGATCGCCTTTCGCACCGTGCGCGAGACGCTTCTACGCTACTTCGATGACCGTCGACGCGGCGTGTACGCGGTGCACACGCTAGACATCGACTGACCGCCCTCAGCGCGGGCGCACCTGCGACAGCACCAGGGCGCCGCCCGTGAGCGAGCCGTACTCCCAGGGCTGCTGCTTGCCCGAGGTGGACGCCATCACTTTTTCGCGCACCTTGCGAAGCACTACCGCGATGTCCTCCGGGTCGGACAGGTGCTCCAGCAGGGCCCGCGTGAACGGTGAATTGCGCTGGCCCACCCCGTCGGCGGCCACCTGACCGTCCTTGGTCGCATAAGAGATCAGCGTGCCCTGCGCCGCGTTGATCGGCGCCAGGCCCCGGGTGACGCTGCGGCTGTCGGAACGCGCCAGCGGGTTGTCGCGGCAGGCGTCCAGGAACACCAGCTTGGTCTTGCCCGGCATGAACTGCTCCACCACTGAATTGAGCGACACGCCCTGGATCGTGGCCTGGGCCACGTCGCTCTGGTCGAAGTCGACCGGCAGCATGTAGTTGGTGCCCAGGATTTGCACGCCATGGCCCGCGTAGAACAGCAGACTCAGATCGGCCTGCGCAGCGCTGCGATTGAACTGGCTCAGGGCCGAGACCAGGCGGGCGCGGTTGGCATCGGTCACTTCCGTCACCTTGAAGCCCAGCGCGCGCAGCTTCTCGCTCATGGCTTTGGCGTCGTTCACCGGATTGGGCAGACGGGCCGAGCCGGCGTAAGCGGAATTACCGATCACGAGGGCATGCGCGTCCAGGGCCTGGGCCGGTGCCGCTGGCGCCGTCGGCCGTATCACGCCCTGCGAGGCCGTTTGCTGCACCTGCTGCTGCATGCGGGCCAGCGCCTCTTCGGCCTGGCGCTGGCGCTCGCGGGCCTGCTCGGCCTCGGCGCGCAGGCGCTCGGTTTCAGTGTTGTACACCGGCGCAGGCGCAGGCGCTGCTACCGGCGCAGGGGCGGCAACCGTCGAAGACCGACCGAAGGGGAAGCGTCCGGTATCCACCGAATCGGCACGCGCGAGCTTGCTATCGGCCCAGATGCCGGAGCTGGAGACCGATCCGTCCGCCCGGTAGAAGATGCCCTGCCCGCTGAATCGGTCGTCCCGGAACTCGCCGACATACCGGCTGCCGTCGGCGTACAGGTAGGTCCCCACGCCGTTGAACTTGCCGTCACGGAAAGCGCCTGTGTAGCGGGACTTGCTCGAGGCGAACAGGTAGGAGCCCTGGCCCACACGCACATCGTTCACGAAGTCGCCGGTATAGACGTCACCGTTGGAGAACTGGAAGGTGCCCTGTCCGTTGAAATTGCCGTTACGGAAGGGGCCGACATAGCGCCCGCCGTTGTTCGTGACGTAGGTCCCGACGCATTGGGTCCACGCGGCGTTGTACTGCGCCCCCGGACAGGGCGGTAGGGTAGATGCCGGTGCGGCAGCAACGGCCGGCGCAACCGCCGCAGGTGCAACCGCCGTAGGTGCAGGTGCTGCCGTCGCCAGCGGCGCCGCGGCGGCCGACAACGCGAACGGGTAACGGCCCGTGTCCACAGGCTCGGCCCGTACCAGCTTGTCGTCGGACCAGACGCCGGCGCGGTCCACCGACCCGTCGGGCGCGTACAGGATGCCGGGGCCACTGAACTGGTCGTCGCGCAGCTCGCCGACGTAGCGTCGGCCCGTATCGAACACATAGGTTCCGACACCATGGAACTTGCCGTTGACCAGTTGCCCGACGTAGCGGCCCTTGCCACTGGCAAACAGGTAGGTCCCGTACCCCGTCCTCTCGCCCGCCACGAAATCACCGATGTACCGGTCGCCGTTGGGGAAGTACAGCACCCCAAGTCCGGTCCGATGGCCCTGACGGTATTCGCCCACATAGCGGTGGCCGGCTGCGGCGATGCCGGTGCCCAGTCCGTGCAACTCACCATTCTGGAAGGGACCGACGTACTGAGACCCATCGTTGAAAGCGCGGTTTCCGATACATTGGGTCCAGCTTGCCTGGTACTGAGTCCCTGGACAGGGCGGCAGCGCCATCGCCTTGACCGACTCCAGCGCCTCGGGCGGCAAGGCGAGGTTCAGGTCGAAGGGGAAACGGGTGGTGTCCACCGTCTCGGCGCGCACGAGCTTGTCTTCCGCCCAGAACCCGCTTTGCGAGATCGAGCGGTCACCCCGGTAGTAAATCCCGCGTCCGTTGTAGTTGTCGCCGCGGAACTCGCCCACATAGCGGCTACCGTCGCTGCGGAAGATAAAGCTGCCCACGCCGTGAAACTTGGACTGCTGCACCTGGCCGAGGTAGCTGTTGCGGTTGCTCGCGAACAGGTAGCTGCCCACACCCTCTCGGTGGCCATTGGCGAAATCGCCGGCATAACGGTCGCCATTGGCAAAGTACAAGATGCCCCGGCCCGAGCGCCGTCCCTGGCGGAACTCGCCCACATACCGAAAGCCATCCGCCTCCGACATGCTGCCCAGTCCTTCGTACTCGCCATTCATGAAGGCGCCCACATAGCGGTCGCCACGGGCGTTGACCTGGGTGCCCTGGCAGTTTGTCCAGGCCCTGCTGTACGTGCCGGGGCACTGGGGCAGGGTCGTGGATTGGGCGAAGGCCAGGCCAGAAGGCACCAGGGTGGCCGCCAGCCAGAAGAAGACATGGATCAGGGGAAAGTGCCGCATGGAACTGCTCACGACTGGAAAGCTGGATAAGCCGGGATGCTACCCTAGCCCGTCAATTTGACCACGGCCCCCAGCAAAACGGGCCGGCCCCTGGAGGGAACCGGCCCGTGAATCGGGAATAAATGGTCGGCGTGGCGGGATTCGAACTCGCGACCCCTTGCACCCCATGCAAGTGCGCTACCAGGCTGCGCTACACGCCGACAAGCCGCAGATTATAGCGCGGTAATCGCCACCCTCCAGGCGGCCTCAGTGCGGCGCGGACAGCAGATCGCGGATCTCGAACAGTTCGCGGCGCAATTGCAGCAGGCGTTGCATGGCCGCCTCGCCCACGGGCATGGCCAGAACTTCGGCGCGCTCGTCTTGCAGACCGGTGTCGTCGCCCGGGGCATCGAGCTCGATCGGCTCCACGCCTTCGAGCATGACCTCGCCCGCACGGCGCCGGTCACGCTCGCCCTGTACGATTTCCTGCAGCTTGTTGCGAGCGCCGCTGATGGTGAAGCCCTGGTCGTAGAGCAGATCGCGAATGCGGCGGATCATCAGCACCTCGTGGTGCTGGTAGTAGCGGCGGTTGCCCCGTCGCTTCATCGGGCGCAGCTGGGTGAACTCCTGCTCCCAATACCGCAGCACGTGCGGCTTCACGCCACACAGCTCGCTCACCTCACCGATGGTGAAGTAGCGTTTTGCCGGGATGGACGGGAGCGGTTTCTCCATTGAAATCAAGCCGATGCGAAGGGAACCTGTGAGGGTACTCCAAGTCGACCCGCGCGCAAATAACCCAAAGGTCTGTCGCTGCTTCAGGAGGTTTCGCCGTTGCCCTGAATCAGTTCCTTGAGCTTGTGGCTCGCGTGGAAGGTGACGACACGGCGAGCCTGGATCGGGATCGATTCGCCGGTGCGCGGGTTGCGCCCCGGGCGAGGCGCCTTGGTACGGATCTGGAAATTGCCGAAGCTGGAGATCTTCACGTCCTGGCCGTCGACCAGGCTGTCGGAGATCAGGTCGAAGAATGCGTCGATCATGTCCTTGGACTCGCGCTTGTTCAGGCCGATCTGCTCGAAAAGCAATTCAGCCAGTTGCGCCTTGGTCAGGGCCGGGGTTTCCAGGCTCTCGACGGTGAAGTCCAGCCGTGCGTCGGCTTCGGTCTCGGGACGGGTGGCGTCGTTCATGCTCAGGCCCTCAGGCGTCCGCCCACGTCGCGGCCGATGCGGGCCACGATGGCCTGAACGGCCGATTCAATCTCGTCGTCGGTGAGCGTGGCGGCGGCACGCCCTAGGACCAGGCGCACGGCCAGGCTCTTTTCGTGGGCGGCGATGCCGGTCACGGCCTGGGCTGGCTTATAGACGTCAAACAGGAAGGCGCCTTGCAGCAGCCCGCCGGTGTCGGCCGCGCGCACCGACGCCAGCAGGGCGTCGTGGCTCACGGTGTCGGCGACGATGACCGCCAGGTCACGCTCGGAAGGCTGTACGCGCGGCACAGGCTCGAAAGCCGCCACGCGGCGCGCCAACACCGCATCGAGGTCCAGCTCAAACAGCAGGGGCGCGCCGGGCAGGTCCCACTGTTGGCGCCAACGCGGATGCAACTCGCCCAGCACGCCGATCTGCACGCCGTCCACCCAGACACCGGCGCAGCGCCCGGGATGCAAAGCGGGATGGGTGGCGGATCGGTACTGCGCCTGGACCGGAGCCAGCAAGTTCTGGACGTCGCCCTTGAGATCGAAGAAATCGCCAGTGCCCTGCCCCTTGCGGCCCCATTGCAGGCCGTCGACGTCGCCAAAGGCCAGACCCGCCACCCGCATCGGCTGGTGCACGCCGCGCACGGTGGTATCCGTGGTGGCAACCGAGGCATCGCGCAGAAAGACACGCCCGATCTCAAACACGCGCACACGTTCGGCCTTGCGGTCCAGGTTGTGCCGCAGCACCTGCAGCAGCGACCCGATCAGCGAAGAGCGCATGACGCTCATCTGGCTTGCGATCGGATTGAGCAGGCGCACCGGATCGGAGTTGCCGGCCAGGTCCCGCTCCCAGGCTTCTTCCACGAAACTGAAGTTGATGGTTTCCTGGAAGCCCAGGTCCGCCAGCAGGCGGCGCACCGCAAAGCGGCTGCGACGCGATTCGGTGGCGGGGCTGGCCACGATGGGAGCCAGCGGCGGCGTGGTCGGCAGGTTCTGGTAGCCGACGATACGCACCACCTCCTCGATCAGATCTTCCTCGATGGCGAGGTCGAAGCGATGTGGCGGCGGCACGAGGGTGAGGTGGTCGCCCTGGACCTGCACCTGCAGGCCCAAACGCGCCAGGGCGTTGCGGCAGTCGTCGGCGGTCAGCGGCATGCCGATCACCTTGGCGGCGCGCGATGCCCGCAGGGTGAGGGGCTGGCGCTCGGGCAGGGCGACGACCTGGTCGTCGACCGGGCCAGCTTCGCCACCGCAGATGTCTTGAATCAGGCGCGTGATGTGCTCGATGTGCAGGGCGGTGAGGCTCGGGTCGACACCGCGCTCGAAGCGGTGGCCGGCGTCGGTGGAGAAGTTGTAGCGGCGCGAGCGGCCCTGGATCGCCTGCGGATGCCAGAAGGCGGCCTCGACATAGACGTTGCGGGTGCTGTCCGAGACAGCGGTCGAATCGCCGCCCATGATGCCGGCCAGGGACTCGACCTGCGCGTCGTCGGCGATCACGCCCACCTGATCGTCCAGCGTCACGGTATTGCCGTTCAAGAGCTTGAGCGTCTCGCCCGCGCGGCCCCAGCGCACGTCCAGGCCACCATGAATCTTGTCCAGGTCGAAGATGTGCGTCGGGCGGCCGAACTCGAACATCACGTAGTTGGAGATGTCCACCAGGGCCGTCACGCTGCGCTGGCCGCAGCGCGCCAGGCGGTCGACCATCCACTGCGGGGTCCGGGCCTGGGTGTTGACGTTGCGCACCACACGGCCGGAGAAGCGACCGCACAGGTCGGGGGCCGAGACCTTCACCTTCAGGCGGGCGTCGTGCGCGGGCTTGACGGGCTCGAACGTCGGCGCCTTCAGGGGCGCGCCGGTGAGCGCGGACAGCTCGCGCGCCACCCCGTACACGCTCAGGGCGTGAGCCAGATTGGGCGTGAGCTTGAGGGTGAAGAGCGTGTCGTCGAGATCGAGCGTCTGGCGAATGTCGGCGCCGATGGGCGCATCGGCTGCCAGCTCCAGCAGACCGCCGTGGTCGTCGCTCAGTTGCAACTCGCGCGCCGAGCACAACATGCCCTGGCTCTCGACGCCGCGCAGCTTGCCCAGTTTGATCTGGAACGGCTTGCCGTCCTCGCCGGGGGGCAGCTCGGCCCCGACCAGCGCGCACGGCACGCGGAGACCCACGCGAGCGTTCGGCGCGCCGCAGACGATGTTCAGCAAGGCGCCCTGCCCCACATCCACCTGACACACGCGCAGGCGGTCGGCGTTGGGGTGCTGCACGGCCTCCTTGATCTCGCCCACCACGATCTTCGTGAAAGGCGGCGCGACGGGCCGAAGCTCCTCGACCTCCAGGCCGCCCATGGTCAGGGTATCGGCCAGTTCTTGGGTGCTCAGGGGCGGGTTGCAGAACTCGCGCAGCCAGGACTCGGGGAATTGCATGGTCGGTTACCGGAATTGGCGCAGGAAGCGGATATCGCCGTCGAAGAACAGGCGCAGGTCATTGACGCCATAACGCAGCATGGTCAAGCGGTCCGGCCCCATGCCGAATGCGAAGCCGATGTACTGCTCCGGGTCCAGGCCCATGTTGCGCACCACGTTCGGGTGCACCTGACCCGAGCCGGCCACCTCCAGCCAGCGGCCAGATAGCGGGCCAGCCTGAAACTGGATGTCGATCTCGGCACTGGGCTCAGTGAAAGGGAAGAAGCTCGGACGGAAACGCAGCGCCAGGTCGTCGCTCTCGAAGAAGGTGCGGCAGAAGTCGGTGAAGACGACCTTCAGGTCCTTGAAGCTCACGTTCTTGCCGAGCCACAGGCCTTCGCACTGGTGGAACATGGGCGAGTGCGTGGCGTCGCTGTCGACCCGGTAGGTACGACCCGGCGCGATCACGCGGATCTCGGGCATGTCGCCGGCCTTCAGGGCCGCCGCATGCTTCTTGATGTGGGCATGCGCGTAGCGCACCTGCATGGGGCTGGTGTGCGGGCGCAGGTTGTAGGGGATGTCGTCCTCGCCCTTGAGGTCGACATAGAAGGTGTCCTGCATCGACCGCGCCGGGTGGTTGGGCGGGTTGTTCAGGGAGGTGAAGCTGTGCCAGTCGCTCTCGACCTCGGGGCCGTCGGCCACGTCAAAGCCCATGCTGGCGAAGATCTGCTCGATGCGCTCCAGGGTCAGGCTCACCGGGTGCAGACCACCGGGTTCGCGCTGGCGACCCGGCAGGGTCACGTCCAGGGCCTCGGCCTGCAGCTGCTGCTCGAGTTCGGCGTCGGCCAGGGCGCGACGGCGCTGGTTCAGGGCCTCTTCCACCGCCTGCTTGGCCTGGTTGATGGCGGCACCGCGGGTCTTCTTCTCCTCGACGGACAAGGCGGCCAGGCCCTTCATCAAGTCGGTGATGCGGCCGGACTTGCCCAGGAAGATGGCCTTGGCGTCTTCGAGCTGGGCGGGCGTGGCAGCCTGGGCGAAGGATTGCCGTGCGGCGTCGACGATGGAATCGAGATCTTGGCTCATTGGAAATGAAACAGGGCTAGCGCCTTGCAAGCCCTAGCCCTGTGCTGGTGGTTGGCCCGTGCGCTGAACGAGGTCAGCGCACGTGGGGGACTCAGGCGGCAGCCAGCTTGGCTTTGGCCTTTTCCACGATGCCGGCGAAGGCCGCCTTGTCGTGCACGGCGATATCGGCCAGGACCTTGCGGTCGATCTCGATGCCGGCCTTGCGGATACCGTTGGCGAACTGGCTGTAGGTCATGCCCAGTTCACGCGCAGCGGCGTTGATACGGGCGATCCACAGCTGGCGGAACACGCGTTTCTTGGCACGACGGTCACGGTAGGCATATTGCCCGGCCTTCATCACCGCTTCTTTGGCGATGCGGAAGACGTTGCCGCGGCGGCCGCGGAAGCCCTTGGCGAGGGCGAGAACTTTCTTGTGGCGGGCGCGTGCGGTG
>JACCDJ011835338.1_pt1 | contig 30031 bp, 34 predicted proteins | sample 7444481 | NCBI WGS metagenome assembly JACCDJ01 (sample SAMN15323435, study PRJNA562643) | freshwater metagenome | isolation source: river surface water | place: USA:Blue River Watershed | collected 2017-08-15 | reverse complement strand
CTCCCCCTGCATCAATTCGGTAAGAATAACCTGCTGAGAAGTCTTCCCAATTCTTTAAATCAACACCCCGACTATCAATTCTAGGGGTGAATGGCTTATAAGTAACAGACCGCTTGTTAATCTCAAAGGAAAACACACGAGATCTGGTTAAGTCCTTAAACCGCCCTGTTATCTTTTCATTTTCCAGGGTTCCAGGATCGAAATCTAGCACAATGACCGGAGCATTATAGGCAAATGACATTGACAGAATTTGACCTATTGCCAATCTCATCTGAGCTTCGGAAGGTGCTATGTTAGGGGCAAAAGATTGAACCATGATTTTACTTAATAAACAATTTCAGACTCATCAACAACTTTCCCGTCAATTACCAAAGGAGGAGGAGCAATAGGTTGATCCATCACTGTCCCATCAAAGGTTTTTGCTATCTCGGTGGCAATTAACCAATCTGGATCGGGAGTTGCGGGGGAATTAAGCCAGAAGAAAGGCGAGTCCGGGTCTATGGCTGCCAATTTCTCCATTGCTAAAACATTGTTCAGGATAGAGGCATAATGGGGCGTTGAGGATGTCCAAACTCCATTCTCAATAACTGCCACTACACCGTTGATTTTGACGCGATAAGCCATGTTAACCTCTTCTAACTACAGAATAAATAAAATCAAACATATCGGGGTCTTGTTTAGCGAGTGCAACTGGATTCCTATACATTAATTCTAAACCCATTGAGAGAATTTCCGTTGACTTGTCAGGATAAACTTTTCCCATATAAGGGCGCATCCATTTATCAACCTTTGTTATTTCAGTATCTCTATACGATTTGATTCCGGTTGCGTCTCGCATTTTGACCACTTTTTCTCCCTTTGTCCTGCGATTGTAAAATTCTACAACTTCTTTCTTTATTTCTGGGACGGAGTATTCTATCCAGTGACTTAATTCGTGAATAACTGTACCAGGGTCATCATTCCCCATTGACACGGTTTTATCTGCATTATTATAATAACTTCTCTTATCTCCCTCTGGCAAGCCTTTGACATTAACCTTACTCGTTAAACCAGGAATTGACACCATTAAAGACAGTGATTGAATCCCTTCATCCCATCGGGATTTATTCTTTTTATCTTTTACTTCAATGTTAAGATTTGTAGGCAAATCGACTTGAACTAATTTTCTAGCTTCACTTGAAAACCTTTTGAAGTCTTCTGATGCAGCCTCTAATTCCCTTAATTTACCTTCACTTAAAATATCAGCCAATGGCGGGTTTGTTTTTAATAGTTTATCAATTTCTTTCTTTGTTCTTTTTATTAATTTAGCTAAGTATTTCTCTGGCTTTCCATCGTCAATAGCCTTTATAATAGCACTACCTTTGTGTTTAGAAGGATCAAATTTAGATATAAAATCCTCTGACATTTTATCTAATCGTCCCCTAACTTCTTTCGCTTCTTCTAATAACCTAACTTTTCTTTGTTCTGGGGTTTCTGGTTTATTTATTGGTTTCTCTTTAGCAAGCGAAGGAGTGTCGGGGGTAAAATCATTGATTGACTTTAAGTTATCGACACCAGGAGGAATAATAGGATTGGATTTAATAGCCTTTTCTTTTGCAGACCTTCTACTAACGGCGGTAACGTAATCAATTCCTATCGCTTTTAGCTTCTCAAGCCTATCCTTTGACCTAGAATCATTCGGAACTATCCTGCAATTTTTCTTAACATTAATGCAAGATAGACCACAATTATAGGAAGTAGTCTTTACACATTGAGCTTTCTTTTCCCTCTTGTCTTCTCTATATTTAATCATTTTCTCCTCACAACACTGTAAATAAAATCAAACATTTCAGGATCATTCTTAGCTAGATATACCGGATTCCTATACATTAATTCCATCCCCATTGATAATATTTCAGAAGCATTTTTATATTCTTTGCCCATATAAGGATTTAACCATTTATCAACTTTTGTAACCTCATCATCTCTATAGTTCTTGTTTCCTGTAACTTCGCTCATCTTAACGGTTTTTTCCCCTGCCGTTCGCTTTTCGTAAAAAGATTCAACTTCTTCTCTAATCCCTGGCACTTTCTCCTCTAGCCAATGACTCATCTCGTGAACTACAACAGCAGGGTCAGGATTCCCCATATAAACATTATTTGTTTTCGGTTTGTAATAGCTTCTCCCTTTTCTTTCTGGCGGAGCATTAACTATATTAACTGGAGCATCCAGCCCTGGAATTGAGATCATTTTTTGGAATACCTCAACACCTTTTTGATGGGATCTAGGAGTTCCGGTTTTGACGGATGAATTCAACTTAGTTGGACTATCCACTTCTACCAATTTTCTAGCCTTCTCTAAAAAAGCCTGAGCTTCTTTGTTCGAGGTATTAAACACTCTCTCCGCCCTTGCTGATAGCCTCTCAGCCTCTTGTGGGTCTTCTTGCGACAAACCCTTGATTTTCTTACTGTAAAGAAGTTTATTCTTTTTAAGTTGCCGAACGGGGTTCTCCGATTCAAGTAACGAGGCAGTCCCTTTCTTCGTAACAGATGTTTCGCTAACGCCCTCGTATAATTTCAGCAGTTCCTCTCGCTTGCTTGCAGCCTCCGCTTTTAGTCGTGCTTTCCTGCGAGCTTGATTGATAATCTTCCTGTCCACTGCCAACTCGGACGCTTCTGTTTTTCTGGCTTTTTCTACCACGCCAACCAATTCATCGGCCGCGGCTTTTTGCCTTAAAGACCTTGCTGACTTCGATTTTGATTGAGCATAGAATTGAGAGATTTGTTTTAACCTCTGAAGACGCGATCGCCCAAAAGATTCAGAAGGGACTTGCCGGCAATTTTTAGAGACGTTAATACAGGCGTTACCACAGTTATAGGATGTTGGCTTTTCGCATTTGGGCTTCTTCATTTCAGAACATCACAACCGATCTAATTGGTTTATTTTATATTGATCTTTCTTTGAGGTACTCCAGAGGTTTTATCTTTAGACTTGCCTTCTGCGTTTAACTTGCTTTTCAATGTTTTGAGTTTGCGAGATGGGGCAGCAGATATCCCGTATTCAAGTTCAAGATTATCAATTTCATCCATATCTATTAGGATTTCATCGTCTGTTTGAGGCTTGTTATTCATGTTCTTATCCTTAAATAGTGCCTATATTTTATCTTGTTTTAGTTTTTTTTCGTATTCCTTGACAAAGGCTTTAGCCGATTCTTCTGACAAATCAAAATATTCCATATCATAATATTTGCCATCTTCAAAAATTTTCTCTGTTCTCTTCTGAAATCCCATTGCTTCATAGAAAGACTCTGACGTACTCAGTGATTCTAGTTTTATTTGCCCTTTCAGCCCTCGCTTTATGCTTTCCTGAATAGCCTGATACATAATCTGTTTTCCCACCCCTTTTTTACAATGAAAAAATACGGGGACGGGTTGCATCCTTGAATTTGCCTTCAAACTCCCCTTGATCATTTACCGAAAAATCCAATATCACCACCGGAGCATTGTAGGCAAATGGTTGAGACAAAGTTTGGGCGATCGCCAACTTCATCTGTGGCTCGGTTGGTGTGGCATCTTTTCTAGTCGTTGAACTCATGGTTAAATCTCCTATACTTCCTCAGCTTCAACAATAATCCGTCCGTTTTCTTCCTTGACACTTTTAACTCGATGGCGAGTGTCTTTTAGCACCATAACTTCGTCTTCTTCTTTGATCCTGCTCAAATTCCTAATAGACACACCTGATTTATTAATGGTTTTAATGACGACGGGATACCTTTTTTCCTCAATAAAGAAATCGTCCGAAAAATTCTTTGCTGTTTTAAGGCTAGATGACCAAGAGGCGTGAGCACCTTGATTATCTAGCACCCCATCCTTGTCGCCTTTAGTCCAGTTTAAAGCCTCCTCTTTGGTTGCAAAATGAATCCCTCGGTAAACTTCGCCTTCGTATGGGGTTGAGTTCCTGACATAATTAGAAATCCGATTGGCATCCTCGTTTTCTTCCCCTGCTTTTTGATCAACTCGGATGTCAGTGGCATCCCTTGTCCATTTATAGATGGCTGTAGTGGTGGCTGCTGCCTCCTTCTTAGAAATATTTACTCCTGCTTTTTCCAGTGCTTCACGATATTCATCGGGGGTTGAGGGCATGGATTCATGGTCGCCCTTCCCTACTAAATTAAGGTTTTTAGGTTTTTCTTCGGGTTGTTTAACCGCCTTTTCCTCGGATTCTTTTTGGGTTTTAGTTATTTCTGGTGATGGTTCAGGCATTTTCTTTTCCTTGTTAGGAGAAACTTCTTCTGTCTCAACGATCAAAACACCATCTTCGTACACAACCTTTTTAACCCGATGGCGAGTGTCTTTGATGACCACTACCTCATCTTCCGTATCAAAGGTGCTTAAATTTTTGATAGAGGCACCTGACTTATTAATTGTTTTGATAATGATAGGTTGTGATGTCTCATCGAACGCATTGTCAACAGCAAATTCTCTCGCTTTATCCCAATTAGAAGTCCAAGATGCGTGGGCATTTTGATTGTCCAATATTCCGTCTTTGTCTCCTTTTGCCCACTCCAGTGCTTCTTCTGTTGATTCAAGGGAGATACCTCGGTAGATTTCACCTTTGAATGGCGTTGAACTCTTGACGTAATCAGTGATCCGGTCGGCAACGAGGCTGTATTTCCCTGCTTTTTGAGATTCTCTAATATAAGAGGCATCTTCTGTCCACTCTTTAACGGCTCCGGTAATCTTTATAGCATCGTCATAAGAGATGGGATTACCCGATGCTTTCATTGCTTCAAAGTACCCGTATGTGTCGCCAGGAACGGACTCATGATCCCCCTTCCCTACTAAATTAAGAGGCTTGGGTTCGTTTTCAGGTTCTTTAAGGGTTTCTGTTTGATCTTCACTCTTTACAGCTATTTTAGCAGCTTTCTTCCCTTCTTCAAAGTCAGATTCTTTCCCTTTTTTGCTAGGGGGAATTTCCTTTATTGTTTCTGGGATTTTATCTATTTCTGGTGGTTTTTCTACCTCTTTCTTGGTTTTTGTAGTTGATTTAGGATTGGATTTCTTGGCTTCTTTAGCGTAATCAATACCAGCAGCTTTCAATTTCTCTAAACGATCCTTTGACTGAGCGTCATCGGGGTTTGATTTACAATTATTATTAATATTTATACAGGCTTTCCCGCAATTATATGCGGTGGGTTTAACGCATTGGGGTTTCTTTTTGTCTCCTGCCTTGCCTTTTGCCTTAACTCCTTTAGCTTTAGCATCAAAACGGAAGGAGTACCCTAAAGAAAACTCCTCCCATTGTTCTACTGCATCGCCGGAATCCATCCGTCCTGGGGTGTAAGGTTTGAAGTTAACGGTATTTCCATCTAACTCAAAATCAAACACCCTCGGACGGGCAGAATCCTTAAATCTCCCAGATATTTTACCCGTGTCATCTACCTTAAAGTCCAACACGTCCACTGGGGCGTTATAGGCAAAAGGAAGAGCAAGAGTCTGGGCGATCGCTGCTTGCATTTGTACTTTTGTTGGGGCTGTTTTAGTCTCTATACTCATGTTTTCTGTTCCTTTTTGCCTATAACTTAATTAAGGATTTCTATAGGTTTCTGCCGTTATATCTTCTGATACTTTCAGATTGTAGTTATTTGATATTGTTTAATCCTTTAGAATCTTGACATAAAAACGCATTGCACCCATCTCTGATGTAACAGAGTCCTCTATTTTTTTTGGGGTGGCATCTGTCATTTGACCCCCAATTAATTGAACTTTGTCATTTGTCTGCATCTCCATCAATAAATTGTTGAAATCCCCTCGGCTTACTTTGTCGCCAAGAGTTTTTCTTAGTTCGTGAATAGGAATAAGATTGTCGTATTTCCCGTCCTTATCAAGATCGTTTAAGGACTTCATTGCCACGTCTTCAAATTCTTTCGGATCTGTTATTTGACTGGGTTTTCTTTTCGTTTCAGTCCTAGCCTTCTTCATAGCTTCTTTATCAAAAAATTGAATGTTATCCCTGTGGTCTCCTAGTTCGGTTTTTATCCCCCCTGGCATTTGCACCTGTCCTTCGCCGAGTCGAATATTATCATTATCGGCTTGAGACTGTAGCATCCACTTGTCAAAGTCCTCCGCCTTTACTCTCCCCTTTAATTCCTCTCTCATTTTTGGAATAGGGATTAACCCGTCCATATTATACTCAAAATTAACTCTAGCCAGTTCTTTAGGGATTTCCTTTTTAAAGGTGTCATAATCCTTTATTGGTTCGTCACTATAAAATGGATTTGCCTTGGATTTGGGACTAGATTTAGCTTTGGGTTTAACTTCGGGCTTTGGCTCGATCTTGGCTTCTGGTTCTGCCGTTTTCTTTGTTGCCAATTTTTGACCAGTAGGCTTTTTACTCTCTGTTTTAGGCTTGGTTTGGGGCTTTTCTACAGTCGTTTTTGCTGTTTTCGCGTAATCTTTCCCAATTCCTTCTAACTTTTTAAGCCTGTCTTTTATTGTGGGATCATTGGTTTTGATTTTGCAGGTTTTCATGATGTTGATGCAAGCTGCACCACAATTGTAAGCTGTTGGCTTAACGCATTGAGGCTTTTTTTTGCCACCTACTCCCGCATCAACACGGAAGCCATACCCTGCTGAAAATGCCTCCCATTCTTGGACATCTTCCTCTGATTCTAAGCTGTCCATTTTGCCAGGTTTATAAGGCTTATAGGCTACGGACTCCCCATCTAGGGTAAAGGAAAACACCCGTGGACGTGCCGCATCTTTAAATACTCCGGTAATATTGCCATTCTCGGCAACATCAAATTTAAGCACAACAACTGGGGCGTTGTAAACAAAATCCATTGACAAGGTTTGGGCAATAAGTAACCTCATTTGAGCTTCGGTTGGTGCAGTACCTCCGCCACCATCCCCAACTAATACTTCATCTTCGTCAACACGGAACAAAGAACTTGGTTTTGTTTTTAACATGATTTTACCTTTTATAAATAGAAACCTTGTGAGTTAATCACAAGTAAAAACCTTGTGAGTTAATCACAAGTAAAAACCTTGTGAGCTAATCTTCTCAACTAACTCCATGTCCCACGTTACGATATTTTTAGTTAGTGAGACTAAGTTACAAACAACTCCATCGGGAGGGTAAAATGTGGTGTCTGCTCCGACAATATAGTCAACCCCCTCACCCTTCAATTGTTCTTCTAAATAACGCCGTGAAATCCCTTTGACGGAATAGGATTTAGTTATTCCCTCCACTGAGCTTAGATTTTCAATCCCTTCCTTACTTGGGAATTGATCTTGAATAACCGGAGATGGGGTAATCTCCAGATACTCGTAATCATTGCCCAATCTTGTGCGAACGACAAGGCTTCGAATATTGGGATTGCCAAATCCCCCCGCAAGAGGGGAGATCCGGTCTCTTAGGGCTATCATTTGCTCAACAAAGGATTGACTCATTTCTTCTCTTTGGGAGTATAAGCAGCCTGTGGGTGGTCTGGCTTGTCTAACTTCTTATTGATTTCCTGTAACTCAACATAAATTGCTGCCATTGCTTGCAGTTCTGGCGAGGCGGGAGCTGCTATTCCAGCAGAAGTAACTCGACCATTATCAACGGTGAAATCAGGGAACTGTACTTTCATAAAACTAAAATAGGGGGAGTGAAGATAGTATTGCGGAGGTGGATATATTGCCTCCCGTAAGTTGTCAAAGACCAATCGTTCTCGGAGCCAGAAGGGGTAGAACTTCCTGGCCCGGATGCGATTCCCGTGACACTAGAGGCAATATCCGCCTGTTGAAACCAATCAATGCTGATTCGATGGGCAGCAATCAACATAATTCCATCCGTTCTCTTGGGATCAGCCCAACCAGCACAGTAATTATTCTCGGCAAAGTTTAAACTGTATTGAATCACAGAAGATTCGACTACAGCGAACTGAGGATAAACCGCTAAAAAATCGGAAGGGAGAACCATTTATTACCCACGGATGTTCATAGTATTAACCGATTTGATATTCTTGACTTGCTCCGCTATTGCCTTAGAAATAGCGGGACGATCTTCTCTTTTCTCGGATCGTTCTAGCCAATCAATATCACTAGAATTGCGAATTAGATCCAGAGCATCTTTTTCAATATAATCAAGGGTTGTTTCAGTAGGAAACTTCCCTTCCTCTAGGGTGGGAGAGATTACTCTGAATGCTCCGCAATTAACAAGTTGCAATCCGAGGGGATGCCGAACAATATAGTCATAGTCCTCGTCGGGAAGCTCCAAATTAGTCCCAGGCAGAATCCAACTCCCCCGTGTTTCCACCGCATCCAAGGAATTTTTCTTGGTTCCCCCACGATTAATAGGACGGGAAAAACGAATCGGCGAAGTGATAGCCTCCACTGATATTCCATAGGGAATGCGTGGATTGTGAGGATTTAGCTTTGGGTCAAAGATGATAGTTTTAGACATTTTTATTCGGGTAATACTACAATGTGCATGGAGAATGGGCGTTTGAGGTCAATTCCCCCAAACTTAAACTTGGCACCACGCCAGAAAGAATCAACACCAATGGGACGAGTATCAGTCCACTTTAATGGTTGATAAATCTTAGCAGAGACTTTTTTGGGATCTCGACGGAAAGCCTGAATAAAGCGGGTGGGAGCCAAGCCAATCGACTCTAAATATTCGGGAGCCATCTCGGACACCACGCCGACTTCTTTGATGTTGGAGTTGACTTTTAAGAAGTGTTCTAACACTGTGCGATCTAAGGCAGATGTACCAATTTGAATGATATCCGAGGAGAGGTGTTCGTAAGTTTCCGAATCCATTAACAATGTGTCAGGCTTCTCTCGGTTATTGGTCAACCGAGTCGGAGCATTAACACAATCATTTAACACACTCAGCTTTTGCTGTGATGTTGCAGACCCGTTTAAAGGGAAGGGAGCATAAGACCGCAGGGCTTGGGGGTGATTTAGAAACCCTGGCATCCCTGTTTCTAAATCTCCGTTTGCCACCAACTGATTGATTTTTTGTTGTGCGGCTTCTTGAATTGTCCAGATTTTGTCCTCCTCAATGCTCTCGCCCATTCGACTGACAGCCGCGATATCATCCTCGGAAACGCTATAACCTTGTCCCCATTTATGGATCGGCATCTTCATCTCGCCATAGACCAGTTCCACTTCGGGAAGGTCTGTGGTGTAGTTTCGGATTAATTTGAACTGCCCGACGTGACGGAGCCACCGATATCCCCAGGTTTTTGCCCAGGGCTTGTTTTGGATATTGAGAGGGCAAATGACTCCAGCAGCGAAAGGATAGTCCGCAAGATCGAACTCCTTATCTACTTGAGCTTCTAAGTCCATCAGGGTGCCAAAGAACGTCCCGATTTCATCAGCATCCAACCTTGTAGTCCCGGAAAAGTTCATCATAGTTTAAGTTCTTTCTATATTAAGGAACATTGAAGCCGATTAAAACGCACACCGCGCCAGTGCTAGTGACCACAGGGGAACATTTGAACTCAGCCTTCGCGGAGATATTAATTGTACCACTTGTCACTTTTGTTGCTTTCCCCTCGTGTCCCGCAGCAATAGAGACGTAGACGGCATCATTGATTGTGATATCCGTCTCAACACATTCAACCCAGATCCCTGACGATTCCCCTGTCCGGTCAACCACGTCCATCACATCCTGATAGGGGTAAGTTGTCCCACTATAGTTTGCACCTTGATAAATCAAAGGTTGCATTTCGATGTCTTTGACGATTCGAGTAATCCCTAAGATTACGTCAGTGGTAGCAGTAGGAAGTCCTGCAACTTTGGGGTCGGTTTCGGTGTTTGCTCTGGCAACAAACCGACCGAATGGTACGGGGAGAGGAATAATCATCGCCGTGGTTACAGTTGCCGTTAAACTAGCACCAGTAACTACCAGGATGTTCTCGATACCATATTCCAGTGCCGTGAATAGCACGTTATTCCCACTAACACTTGCAATCCCCCGTCGCCCAAAAGCAGGGTTTACTCGGATTGCATTCAATAAACCAGCTTGCAGTTCCGCTTGAGTGGCACTAGCATCGGTTGTAAAACGTGCCGTGCCTAGTCCGTTGTTTAACCTGACGGTATATACAGTGCTAGAAGCAGGGGAGGCAGGAATCGCCAGAGTCCAGACCTCTTTAACAGCATTCTTTACAGAAACAAGGGCTTTGACTCTCGGAAAATTAATAGATCCCTCGCCCATGCCAGGAGTCGCCCGATCAAATTGAAGATTGTAGTTGTACCGCATTATCTAGTAACCCCCATGCGTGTTTTTCCTATCGTTAAAGGCTGCTTATAGGCGTGCACCCGTCGTCTTTCCCCTTCGGTGAGTTCATCTCCGTAGGTAGATTGAGCAGGTCTTTTGAGCATCGAATCAAGGCGATGGGAGAACTCCTCTGAGTCTCCATCGTCTCCATCGTCTCTATCTTCTTCCTCCTCGTCATCCCCTTCTTCTTTATCACCTGGATCGGTGGGGGAAGAATCGTAATTCTCCTGAACGTAGGCAAAAACCCCGTCTACATAAGAATCGGATCGGAACGTCAAGTCCATATTGGGTTCGATTTCAGCTAACAAAGTGCGTTTGATGTCGCTAGTAGAGAAGCTACTATCAAACCGAGCGTCAGAGAACCCTGGCAACAAACTGTCGGCTTCCTTCCATATCGCCAAAAGATCCCCGACCGAATCACCCCGACAAGCACTCTCATCTTCGTCGTTGCTATCAACACGAGGCTTGGACTTTTTTTTCTTTCTGGAAGTCATAGTTTCTTCTTCCTCTGCAACATCCCATTCTTCCATCATTTCTTCTTCTTCATTGTCCTCCTCTTCCATCATTTCTTCATCTTCGGGAACGGGAGGCATCATTTTCTTTTTGCCTCCATCAACACGGACGTACTGCCCCATGTCATTCCGGTAATAACCTAATTCACCAAGGACATTATCGGCATTGTCTACGATGATCTCTAGGTTATCTAACCGGAACTGGTAATTTTCCCGTGCGGCTTCTAGCTTCCGGTTCTCCCGACTCGTAGTATCAAACCGTGTAACAAGCGAATCGTGGCGTTCCTTTAATTCTTTCAATTCACGGAATCGAGTACCGCTAATGGAAGCGAAAGATTCAGGGATTCCTGAATACTCAACTCCATCGCATCTAACTATTGCCATACGCTGTTCATTATCTCCATTATCATTGGTTTTGTTAGGGTTACTAGGGTTTTCGATGACTTGCCCTGCGACAGCTTGCCCTGCGACAGCTTGCCCTGCGACAGCTTGCCCTGCGACAGCTTGCCCTGCGACAGCTTGCCCTGCGACAGCTTGCCCTGCGACAGCTTGCCCAATCCCCGCAGCACTATCTAATCGGAGGCGAACATCTCCCCCTGCCCTTCCTCGGCTCGTCAAAGCCAAATGGTTGGCACGGACATTAATCTGTTCCCTGTCATAGTGTTGCCCATTCCACACCCCTTCCCCTTGCTTGATGTCGCAGGTATATCCAGCAGATAGTTGTTCCTTTTCCCTTGCATCAATTAGGGCGATCGCCTTAGCATCAAAAAACGACACCAAGCCTTTGATCACCCCTTCAGTCTTGTCATAATAAGCAGAAGAATCAGTCATCCCTACCGTGTAATCCTTGTAGCTTTCGCTATTAAGAAGTCCAACATAGGGATGTTCTATCACCAGGGGGAGGAGTTTGAAACTCTCTACTGTGGCCAGTTCTGCATTGGTTTCCGGTCTCCTGAGTTCGTGGACTATGGAGCCATCAGGCTGACGATACTCCAACACCCCGTCACAACAAAAAGACCCCTCACAATGGAGACGACCATCCTCAGTTCTTATTACCCTAAATTTAGTTGGAGCATCGAGCCTGATTTCAACCATTTCTCAATACAAAAAAACAAATAATTCTTTTTAAAGAATAACGCACCCTATCAGTCATTTAAAGAGGGTGCAAAAAAATAATTTCTATACAAGAAAATAGACTAAAATTAAATCAATGATTTAGATATAAATAATGACTATTACAAAAAGAGAGTACCCTTCTAAGAAAACGTTAGGATCTGGTGCATTGGCTCCCTATCGCGCTCTCGGTCGGTCAATTCGACGAGATCTTATAAATGCAAATCTTGGAATGATGGAATTTAGCGAGAAAAGTGGGTGGGACTGGCAGACAATTCGACGGATTTTAATGGGGGAGCGGCGGACGGATTTTATAGAACTGTTGATTATCGCTTCGTTAATTTCTGAGGATCAATCGGAAACGGAAAGACTGATCCTCACCTGGACGAAGGAAACTTTGAAAATCATCGAGGAAGGAATCCCCCAAGAAATTAACCCAGGTCTTGTTGATAATCTTGTCGAGATTAACGAAGAGATCCCTTTAGAATAGCAATAATCTCCTGACGATTCCGTTGGCTTACTCCTAAAAATTGACGTTTAGGCATTTTCTTAGTGCCTTTTTGTAAATAGGAGCCATAGGGCAATGGAGTCCCTACCTCAACCCTTCCTTTTTCAATCCGATATCGAATAGAAGATCGCAACAATCCTTGGCGTTGTAGTATTTGCATAATAAAACCCCGACTAGCCTTGTATTTAAGGGTTGATGGGGCTAGGTGTTCCCATTTCTCCCCGTAAGGACTCTGTTCCTTTTGAAAGTTCTCGTCGGTTGATGCCACCATAAACTGCCCGACTTTATGCAGTTCAGGTGTGAGGTTCTGAAACTTTCTGATTAATTTATTGAGGTAATTTTGGACTTGGTTAGCAACGAATTTTAGGGATAGCATAGGGTTAAAAGTAAAATATATCCTAATTTTAATATAAAAAAGGAAGGCTTTAACACCTCCTCCATCTTACCGTTTCAGTTACCCTCTGCACCCTCAAAACCCTCTTTTAATATTGTTTTGACTTTTGACTGTTTTCTGTCTTTTGGGTAGCTAACCGATTCTTGTCTTCAAGTAGACGATTATACGCTACAACCTCATCAAGAACTCGGTTTTTTTCCAAATCGGTAAGTTTTTTGTAGTTCATCTAGTACCTGTTCATATACTTCTTTTATTATTTTAGCAGAACCTTTTTGATTATTGGCTAATTTTTCTGCTGCTTGATTCAAAAGTGTCGAAACTTTTCCTGTTAGCATTTTTTCTTGATCAAATGCCCCTAGTGCTTTTTCTGCAATATCAGCAATTTCACTTGACTCCTCTACGTTGATTTTATTTCCTGCTTTGGCTAAATCTGAGGCAGCTTTTGACTTCCCAACAGTTGAGAATAAACGCTTTTCCCTTTGCAACTGTCTTTTTATAGCAGATTGAATCTGGGCTTTTTCAATAGCCAAAGAGCGAGATTCAGGGGAAAATCCCAACAAATCAAATAAGCCACCCTGAGATTCGGTTACTGTTGGGGCATTTGTTACCATATCAGACAATTCCTCTATGGTGTCATTAGTGATCTTTTTGCCTTTTTTCTCTTCTTTTTCCACTAACTCTAGTAAGTCTTGTTGTTGGCGGTGATCTTTAATTTTAGAACCAATTACAACAGCCCTTTGTTCGGGGATTTGACCCTGTACCACTCTATTAAATAGAGAGTCACTTAGACTAGCTAAAGCCAGCCCGTCCTCAGCTATTTTCTCCCTCATGGGTACGCCTTTTTTCTCTAGGTCTTGTTTTGTTAAACCAGAATCTCTAAAGAATTTAGCTGCATCCTGAGCATTGCCTCGACCTTCTGCGATATTTGTTAACGCACCAATAGCACGGGCTTCTTCTGGAGATTTAGCATCAATTAATTTTACAGTGACAGATTCAGCATTTAGTTTTTTAGCTAATGCAAGTCGGTTGTGACCGTTCACAACATAAACACCGCCATCTTTGGGATCTTGCCAAACTTGAAGGATGCCACCCAGGTTAGAATCCCACGTTTTAACTCCCGACAAACTCCCGACTTCTCCCGACTTGGTTTGTTCGCCAATGATCTTGTATTGAAATCTTTTGGGGTCAACCTGGATTTTACTGGGGTCTGCTTCTGCTATTCCTGAAGACAAGACTTGATCCGCCCCCAACCGAGAAGCAGCATCATCCCACTTTCCTGCTGGTTTCGGTGTCAGCTTGTTATTCTCCTGTCTCTTAGCCGGATCATCCTGAGCCTCCTTAAACCCTCCCGCCATAGCTTTAACTTTGTCCAGCTTTTCCTGGGAAGGTTTATCAGGGGGGTCTGACTTGCAGTTCTTATTTAAGCTAATACAAGCCTTCCCGCAGTTATAGGAGGTATTGCCACACTTAGGTTTTTCCTTCCTCTTGGTTTTAACTGCGTCATACCGATAGGTGTACCCTTTAGAAAATTCTTCCCACACCACTGGATCGATATCCGCGCTGTCTATTCTTTTCCAGGTAAATGGCTTAAAATTTATGGAGTCATCAATCTCAAATTCAAATATACGGAGTCGGGAAGCATCCTTAAATCTACCCTTGATCACATTCCCGTTACCTACCTCAAAATCTAGGACAATTACGGGGGAGTTGTAGGCAAATGGAAGTGATAGGACTTGCGCGATCGCTAACTTCATCTGAACTTCGGTGGGAGCCGCGTTAGATTGGTTTGCTTTGATGACGGGAGTTGTAATCATAATATGAATTAATTTAATTTGCTAATCTTCTTAGTTTACCAATCTTTGGAGCCGTTAGCAACGAATTTTAGAGTTAGCATGGGGTTAAGAGTAGCATATATCCCATACTAACCTGTTAAACAAATTTGATGTTTAGCCCTCTAATAAAAACTGCTCTTGTTCCCTGATCACTCTCCAATCATCGTTATTTGCATCGAGGGCTTCTTGTAAGTCTTCCATAGTCCATTTACTATAGTGGACTATTTTCTCCAACAGAAAGTCCAACGATTGCCGGGTGAAGACTTTTTCCAATATGTCATCCAACCCCGTCTCGGCAAACGCAGCCAACAAAATAATGGAATCTTGATTATTGTTAACTACCGCATCCCATGTGATTAACTTCGTAAAGTCTCTGGATGAGATGGTCTTGCTTCGTGTCGCACCTCTGGCTATCTTAACCTCAGTGTCTTTTGTGCGACCTGTGAAACCCATACCCTGTAGCTCTTTGAGGGCTTTAGACTCCGTTTTCTGCAACCTGCCCAAATACTCTTTACCGTGTCCAATAGCAATACTCGCACCACCGATTCCGATCCGTTTCTCCCCATCTGGGAACAAATAACAGTCAATACTTCTGTTGCCTAATACCATTTCGGCACGGATTGATCGTATAATGTCTGACATAGTGAACCATCTCCTTGAAAGTGTTGGTTTACAAGCCTCTCGTAGTGCGTAAACACCGCGAGAGGCAATTATTATTAAATTATATCATTTTTACTTTGGACAAAACACAGGATAAATTTGTCCTTGATTAAATTTCTTCGGTTTCTACATATAATATGCCATCTTTCTCGGTAACACTCTTGACTTTATGTCTGGCATCTTTTGCGACAAGTATCTCGGCTTCGCTCTCTTTGTAATGACTTAGTTTTTCAATGGACGCACCCGTTTTATTGACCGAACTAACAATAACGCCCGCCAATTTTTTATTAGCTTTACGCATCATGGGGTTTGTATATACCCAGGCAACGGTTTCCTTGGAAGTCCAAGAGGCGTGGGCATTTTGATTGTCTAATACCCTATTTTCGTCCCCTTTAATCCATTCCATTGCCTCCTCTCTGCTATCAAAAACTATCCCCCTGTGAATATCGCCCTTATAAGGTGTTGAGTTCCTTACATAATCAGAAATAAGCTCTGCTTTCTTGTTGGACTTCCCTTTTTTTTGATCATTCCGAATAGGACTGGAGTTACGAGACCAGCCAGAAACAGCAACAACGGTATCCTCAGCCTCTTTCATGGTCATAGCCTTCCCAGCTTTTACCGCCGCATCATAGTATTCCTGAGCATTTTTAGGGGCTCCTTCGTGGGTTCCATCTCCTATTAATTTAGGAGTATCTTTGACGATTTCCTCTTTCGGGACTAAAGGCGATTCTTGTTCTTGCGATCGCTCCCCTTGAACTTTTACTGACTTTTGTTTTACTGCTTCAACGGATTTAACCCTCTTATCCGACTCGATAACTGTGTCTATTATCGTTTTAACCTTCTTCATTTTGCCTTGAGCATTTGGCATGGCTTTTAGCCCATCTCTGTCCAAGCTCCAATCAACATCCGATTTGCCTAAATCAACAATTGCTTTTTTAGCCTGACTCTCGTCATCGAAACTCCCTAAAGCCATGCCACTTTTAACATGAGTGACATTATATTTTGCCGTGGGACTCTTGCTATCTCTGTTTACACCAAGGTTTCCATAGATTTGACCATCAACTGTTTCGCTTCCGGTTTTGGTTTCGATTTTATATGTTCCGTTTCTTCCCTCTAATTTTTTAGACTCGGATTCTAGCCAATTGTCATACAATTCATTTACTGAGTTATCCTTGGATTTTAGCTTGGGTCTAGGGGGAGAATTATCCTCGACTTTTATCGCCTTCTGCTTTGGAGTTTTGGCGACCTTAGCCTTTGGAGTCTTGGGTGCTTTAGTTGTTAACGGGATAGGTTTAGTTGTCGAATCAGAATCACTGGGACTAACTACGGGAACCGTTATCTTAACATCGGGAGAAAGAACATAAGTTTCCGATTCTTTGCTCCCGTCAGGAAGGATCTCTTTTGCAAAAGCATCCCTGGTATATTCATATTTTTGTTTAATATGATCACCAGTCCTGTCCATTTTTAGGTATAGATAGAAAGTATCACCTTTTTTGAGATCATCTTTGGTGATCACTCTTTCGGTTCCAGAGTCTACAGCAGATTTAATGGCACTATCAACGGAATCAACCGACTGTTTTGACAGTTTTTCAGCTTTAATTTCTTCTGCTTTCTTTTCAGCTAAGTTCTTATCTATATCCTTTTGTTTTTGAGGATCATCTTCAACTGTCCATGCACCAGTCGGGACAGTCATCTTACTGGGCTTACCTGCTTTTGTCTTTTCCCAACCTTTCTCTATAACCATCGTGTTCCCGTCGGGATTAACCTTGAGAACTTTGGCTTTCCATTTTTTCGATCCAATAAGTGATCCCGTGACGGAATAAACGGAATCACCCGCTATGGGTACTAAATAGCCATTCGGTCTTTTGGCTCTATCTGATCCAGTTGCTTCCTTCTTGACTTCTGAAACAAGCGGCTCCGGTGGTTTCGGCGTTAATTTATTATCTTCTTGCTTCTTGGTTGGGTCATCCTGAACGGCTTTAAATTTCCCTGCTGCGGCTCTGAGTTTATCGACTTTTTCTTGGGAGGGTTTATCCGGTAAATCTGATTTGCAATTCTTATTCAACCCAATACAGGCTTTGCCACAGTTGTAGGAAGTATTGCCACACTTAGGTTTTTCCTTCCTAACGGTCTTAGCTACATCGAATCGGTAGCAATACCCCTTTGAGTAGTCTTCCCACGCCACAGGGTCAACGTCGAGGCTGTCCGTTCGTTTCCAGGTAAACGGTTTGAAGGTAATGGAATCCCCAATCTCAAACTCAAAAACACGGGATCTAATGGCGTCCTTAAACCGTCCTTTGATGATGTTTTTGTTGCCTACTTCAAAATCCAGAACGATAACCGGAGAGTTGTAGGCAAATGGCATCGACAAGACTTGAGAAATACCAAGTTTCATCTGCACTTCTGTTGGGGCAGCATCAAAGCTAGGGGGATTTTGACGGTTTAAGGTAGTGACCATTGTTTTTGAGAATAGATTTACCGAGTCTTTCTGTACGGGTGCAGGTCGGGGTTTACCAGTCTTCCGGCCCTTGAGCTACAAAACGTTTGGCACGTTCTCGTTTTTCCTCTTCTGTCAAATCGTCATAGCTTTTTTTTGGATATTTCTTAGCCATTCTTTTATCAAATTCCTGCAATGTCTCCCCTTCCCCTAAAGCATCCTCATCTTCGGATACAACAGCAGGAGGAACGGTTTTAATTTTCTTTTGTCCTTCAACAGCAGTTTTTTTGGCTTTCATAATTGATTTTCGTTTTTAATGCTAATAGGTCTATTATACTTTGTTTTTGCTTAATTAAGTTTACTTCTACCAATATCAAAATGTGCTTGGGCGATCGCTAACTTCGCCTGGATTTCTGTTGGCGGAGCATCAAATCTTAATTTTTGTCCATAAAGTACAGATGTCATCTTTTATACATAAATCTTAGGGGTTACTACCTAAGCCTTGATTGACTTAGATAGTATAAAATTAAATGTAAACACGGGAAGCAAACTCTAGCTCAATCGTGTCAAACAAGGTTTTCCCTGACACGGTAATTGGGGCAGTGGGTGTCACTTTTCGCAAGTAAGCACTATAAATAATATAGTTTGCAAAAGCCATGTTCGCACCGACTGGCTGATTGTCGATTAATTTTTGGACGTTTTGGGTTCTTTCGGATTCAAACGTATCAAGATCATCGTCAACAGCACCCTGAATTGTTAGCGTCACGGATTTCTTTACAAGAGGGATAACCGCTATATCTCCCCCTTGATTTAATTTAACCTCAAGAGTTTCGTCGTCCCCGAACGAGATGTCTTCAGGCTTGAAGGCGTAATCCTTCCCGGCTCTTGTAATCTTGAAAAAACTAACAGGAATTGGCATGATAAAACCCTTCTGATCAGAAGTTATCACTATAATTTTAAGGTTGGATTCTTATAGATCAACGGGACTTTGTAAAATAATTTCTATACAAGAAAATCACACCTTTTTTATTTCATTGATTTCTTAGTGAATAGAAGGGAGGCAGCCCGTTTCAGTGGGCCTGGGTATCCTTATGCCAAATCCTTACACATCAAGCCATTGTGAGGCTATTGTATCGTTCTACATTGGATACTGAGTCATCCATATAAAAGGACGGGGTTTTAAAGAAATATTCCAGGGATTCTCAAAAAGGGAGATGCAAATAGTCTGGTTTTACCATTCCCGACTACCTGATCTTTATTCAAAATCTGTCCAAATTTACCCTGAGCTACCTTCGCCCGATCTCACTTCTCCCTCAAGGTTGACTCTAATTTTTTTGGTGTGACAGGTCATATCAAAATAAATTGTTTGGTGATGTGAGATTTTTTTGCCCTTAAAAATTCAGTGTGATCGGACACAACAGTTGCTATATACCCATACCCCAATACAACTCAGTAACTACATAGCGTTATAACCATATAGCTACTTGGTTATTTAGTAAAACATTCAAAAAATTGCTGTAATCTTTATGGGGGGCTTTATCTAGCCATTATAAAGGAATTCTTAAAATGGTATCAAGCTATGATACAAACAACGAGATAATGGCTGTCACACCAAAACATAATAGAAGATTAATAAAAAACACTGTGATCAAAATTCAGTGTGATCAAATTCAGTGTGATCACAGGTTAAGGTTATATTTTGGAAAGACAAATATACAGGGTCACTAAAATGAGTGTGTAGCCTTTAAAGAAGAACACTCTCCTCCAGTAGATATAATGGCGGATTTTTTTTGAGGGAGGGAGGGGCCGGATTTTGCTATAATGAAAACCCAGAGAGAAAGAATCTTTCCGGGGTGTCCCACAATCAAAAATAAAATCATGCCCCCGTCTCTAATCTCATCAAATCCACCGTGTCCGCATTGTGGATCTCTAAAACTGGAAGAGCAGAAAACCAAACCCCCTTATTACAAGAAACTGGTCTGCTTGGATTGTGACCAATTTGTGCGGTGGATACCTCGTCCACAGGGAGTTGAGAAAACCCAGGAGGTACTCAACCAACTAGAATCAATTGAGAGGGCAAAACTAAGCCCGTGGCAGCGTGAGTTTGTAGAGAAGATGGTAGAAGTATGCAACGAAGCATTAGAGGCGGAGAAAGCCGTAAAATTGACCCCTCGACAAATTGATCAAATTGCCGAGTTATCCTTCCGAGTGGATTCTATGTTGAGAAGATAGCTACTAAGTCGCAAATCTTGATAAGTGGCGATCGCTAAATCTATCTAAAAACACGGGACAACGATTAGTTTTGGTAGTGTCATCCAAGTGCCAATTGTTACCGAGTTACCTTAACTCATACATAGATTTACGTAGCCCGTAAATCTGGAACTGACAAAGATTTCTTGTGACGGTTTAGACAACTTAGTCAACCCTAGTAAAATAAAATAGGTTGGCTAATTTGTATTCAGAAACTAATTAATTTTAAACTAATCTAATTGAGCTTGGACATTGATTCTATTTGCTATATCTGTTAATATCTTTCCTTGATAAACTTCGTCAACTTCCTCTGAGTCTTCTACATCTTGGCGATATTGGTTTAACTCCGTAGGATCGCACTTCTCTACTCCCCCAAAACGATCTAATCCGGCATGGTAGTAATAGCAATCGCGCACTTCTTTTGGGGAATCAAAACCCAAAAAATACTTTGTTTCGTCAATCTCCCCTGTTGCTGTGTTAAGTTGCCGAACCTTCCAGAGACTTGGTGAGTTCGGGTTTTTGATGTAAACGTCGATTGCTTTCGCGTCCTCCGCGTGTCCGTAGCTGCGTCTAATATGCCCATACCCTGCCTTCATTGTTTTGTTATAGCGAAGATCCCCTTTGTCGTGAGTGACCCCAATAGATAGCCCGTGCCAATTAAGAACCCGTTTTATTGGGGTGTAAGCAGCACTGTCCATTTGAGTTATAGGTTCTTCTTCAACAGGAGCAGGTTCTTCGGTGGGTGGGGCAGCTTCCTCTCCTCCTAATGCCCCCATATCAAAACCACCGAGGGAGTTTGCTTGTTCTTCTGCTTTCTTCTTGGCTTCTTCCCATGCTTTTTGATCAATATTAAACTCTGGCCACCAATCGGAGTTAGAAGGTACTGTCCGAGCTTCGTTGGGCGTAATAAATCCGGCTTGAATCCCTGAAGCTAAGGCTTGAATATCAGATAAGCGTCCAGAGCGAAGATCCTCAATGGTCATTCTCAAAATTGAGGGATACTGCCTTTGATAGTCGTCGGGGATTTTGCCTTTTGTGGGGCCGTCTTTGGCCAAGAAGATATAGCGATCAAGAATAGCCGCACTAGGATCTAAATTCTCTCCCTGGTACTCTGCTACCGAGTTAGCGTAGTTTATTTGGGTTTCCTTGCCATCACGCCCTAACCCCCCAGGGCTTTCCCCCCAAACTATCGTGTGAGGCATTCCAGAGGCCCCCGTGACCCCATCCTTTTGTACTTGCACAAGTGAATCCATCCCGGCGAGGGGACGGGCGTTCCAGTTGAATTGTTCACGGGAGTCATGGAGAACCATGCCATATAAATCAAACATTAATCGAATTGATTTCATGGTTTGCTTAATAGCTGCAATACTTTCTTCATCAGATGCCATCATCAGTTCCCGTAGTCCTTCAAAAGAATGCTGTAAAACCGATTGGGTTTTAATCAATTCGCCTACTGCATTGAGTCCATTTGTATAGTTTTTGTAATACTTCCAAACCTCGTCAAAGACACTCAACCCCCATCCATTATTGTAAGAAATCATCCAATCATCAGGCATTAATGCCCCATTAAACCGGAGGATTCGAGACCGATGAATAAGGCGATCATCTTGCTTAGAGTTTGTTTCGTTAAACAGTAATTTTTGTTTTATTTGTTGGTCAATTGTTAGGATTTCATAATGTTCAATATCATCAAGGTCAAATATACTCGCAGCCGTTCTCACCGAAGGAGCAACTTGCCATCGGTGACGAACAATTAACCCAGAAATTGATTTAATCTTGCCTTCGTTAACAGGTTCGGAATAATGTCTCCCGTCATTAATCTTGAGAATAATAACTGTCCCGCCGTGAGAACGAGAGAACTGTAAGGCTTTTCTAAATTGTGATCTAGTTTTTAGTCTTTCGTGATAAGCATAGTAATCGCGGACTAATTTAGAACCCACCTTACTAGAGAAATCATCCCCCAAGGATAACTGCCACATCTTTTGGGTTGACGAAGATGGAAGGCTCCACGCTATCCGCTTTAAGATCGCGTCCGCCAAGCAATTCTCGACCTGTTGTTGGGAGAAAGGTTGGATTCTTCCCGTTACAGGGAGAGGATTTCGCATCGAATTTGCGTCGGCACTCTCCGCCAACGCTTGCATCATGACGCGAGAGTCTTCCCGATAACGGTTCGCAATCTCTGTTGTGGTTTCTTTTTTTGTTGTCTCGGATGATTGGGCAGTCATTTTATATTAAAGTTATTGGTATTTTTTTGCAGAATTATCTTCAATTTTAAGGCATAATTATAATATTGTTAATTTATATCTAATCTCAAAACATGACTTCTTCAATTGGCTCAATCAGCTATCCCGCTTCCCAACCCGACCTGGTAGTGACAATCCCCTTCAAAAAGGTGCGGAAACAAATTACCGAAGGGGGAGTAGTAAAAGATGTGTTAGAAGCCTGGGCAGATTTTGGTGGTGCGGTATCTCAAGTGAATACCATCACCATCACAGCCGGGAGTACGGGAGATGATTACTTGATAGGCATCAGTGATGGGACAAACGACGCTATTGTCTCCTATGTTCAACAATCGGGAGATACTGCCACCGTAATTGCAGCAAGACTTTTAGAGGAGATTAATGGGGTTCCTTCCGCATCTGCGTTGGTTTCGGGAACGGCATCGGCCAACGTTTTAACCCTTACCTCTGACTTACCTGGGGTAACAATTACTTACGATGTAAGTGGGTCTACCACACCCGGAAATATTGTTGTGGCTCAAACTACAGCAGCTTCGGGAACCGCAAAAATGCGAAAAATAGGAGAGATAAAAACGTACTTTATTCTCCCTGTTGGTGGGCGGAATATTGCCGGGGTTTCACAAGTCGTTTTTTATGATGGTGCGAATCCTCCTGCTATTGCACGAACAGGCTCCGAAGCCAGCGCAAATCACCCCACAAGCATGGAGGCGATCTCCGCTTCTGTTAATGGGTAAAGTTTGCCGAGCTTGGGTAAAAGAATCAGGAGGCGAGTTGTACACCCCTCCTGATTTGGTGCTACCTTCTTCCATCAAGGTTGACGAAGAAAAAATCGAATTAAAATTAGCTGGTCATCCATTAGTTGCGGCATTGTGCAGAAAAAAACGATGGGCAATTACTCCCGAATTTCCAGACTTTACGCTCTTAGAGGCGAGGCTATCGGGGAATAGTGGGCAATTATCCCTCTCTGGTAATGCTTCAAAATACGATATTAAAATCCCTAAGCCAGATAGCGAGGCGATCGCTTATTACTTCCCAAACGCCGATAATAAATCGCCTCTAACAGTAGAATTAGTGGACAGGATTACGGGTCAATCTCAAATCGTGGTTGAAGAAGGTGGGAAAATCTATGCTTCTCCTAATCTTTCTGGGCAAACTGTAAAAATTAGAACGCAGGTGATTTACCATGAAGCGACACAAGAGCTACAGGAACCCATAGAAAAGTTAGATGCTCATCTTGTCTTCAAAGAAGGGGAATCCTTAGATCGAAGATGGCGATATTTGGAGTTAAAACAATGTGAATTCGAGCCATTGTTTGGCAATAGAATCAAGTTAGTTAATTGGCAAGGTAGTCGGGAGGAGTGGCTTTAATGTTACACTTCCGATTAAATTATCAGACTGGGGATTTCGTCTTGGTTTTCCCTGTGCCTATTAGAGAGTCTAGGAAACTATCTGCATATCTTTTAGACTTACGAAAGTCCATTGCAGGGCTTCACATTTACCCAGAGGAAATGGATGATTACCTTTTCCCTCGGTTTCGTTATCATTATTTAAAAATAGCCCATTTTTTTGAATTTGATCCTGACCAATTAACTCAAGAATCACGCCATCATTTTTTTATAGCAACGGAGCCAATCACCTATCGTGGGCAGCTAATCCCAGGTTTAAGTTTACTAGAACAATTATTAGGTTATAAATATCCCGAAGAGGGAACAGACCCCAAGGTACTTCCCCAGGAACCCATTACAACGGGAGATTTAGCACTTGATATTATCGCGGATGCTATCTTAATATTTAAAGTGGGAGGACTTGAGAATCATTACTCTTTAGACGATCTGGCAAAGCTGTGTAAACAAGCAAATGATAGACTAAAACAGGCGGAGGAGTTAGCAAAAGGGGAAACAACGGGTGGGGATGAAAACTTGGAAAACGAACCACTAGAGGATGATTTTGTTAAGGATAGGTCTAGGTTGTATAACTGGTTAATTAATTTAGGGGTAACTGTTCCTATGGAGTTTTAGGTACGGAGTTTTAAAATGGAAAGAATTGTTATATATCGTGAAACCAGACCATCTCCAAAGGGACGTATAAAAATTAAAATCACAATTGGTTACACAGGGAGGATGGGTGACAAAACAAAGACAACATAGTGGCTATCCTTCGATCTTGGATAAGTTAGGATTTGTGGGGCAAAGTATCGCAAACTGGAACCCCTGGGAACCCAAGAGTGAACCGCAAAAAATGGCTCTGTCTTCTCCTGCTGACATTATCGGGTTTGGAGGGAGTGCAGGTGGGGGGAAAACCGCAATTATTCAGATTATGGCGGTGACACAACACCGGAAATCAATTGTTTTCCGACGAGAGTATCCTCGATTGCTGGATATTATCGAAAAATCACGACTACTGTTGCGGGGTAGTGGCGCTACTTACAACAGTAACGAAAAGCTATGGAGGAAGATACCAGGAGGGAGAACTCTAAAGTTTGGCGCGGCACAGCATGAAAGTGATATTGAAAATTGGCGAGGGATTGAGCATGATCTCAAGGCAATAGACGAGGTGACAGAGTTCTCCCTTGAGCAATTCCTCTTTTTAACGGGTTGGTGCAGAAGTCCAGATCCCCATCAGAAATGTAGGGTAATCTTTACTTTTAACCCACCTAGCCAGGTAAGTGGGCGATGGATTATCGGGTATCTTGCTCCCTGGCTTGATCCAAAATACGAATCTCAAACAGGGAGACACCTTGCCGAACCAGGTGAGTTACGTTGGTTTGTGGGGGTGAACGGGAAAGACCAAGAAGTAGATGTTGATAGTTTTTATCTCACGATTGGCAAGGAAATCCACGAGGTTTCTTCTCTTGATCCTGTAAAGGTTGAAGGAAAACTCTATTATCCCAAACCCAAGAAGATCAGAATCGGAGATGAAGACTTAGAACCTCGTTCCCGCACATTTATTCGCGCGACACTAGACGATAATCCCTTCCTGAGAGATTCAGGGTATAGAGGGGTACTACAATCTCTCCCTGAACCTTTGCGATCGCAACTTCTCTATGGTGATATGACTATCGAGCCAGAGTCAGACCCCTATCAAGTTATTCCTGGGGATTGGGTCACTTTGGCAATGCAGCGATGGGTTGACTATCCTCAAGTCTTAAAAATGTCCCATATTGGCGTGGATGTGGCACGGGGTGGGATAGATAAGACAGTATTGGCCTTACGATGGGATAACTGGCTAGATAAACTCAGGGAATTTGATGGAAGCCAGACCCCAGACAGCAATATTGTCGCGCAGCAAATTGCCTCCTGCATAGCAAACACTGGAGTAAAGGTACAAATTGACGTGATTGGGGTGGGTGCTGCGGTTCACGATACCTGTCGGGGGATGAAAATGCACGTTATTCCCTTGAAAGGAAGTGAAGCCGCGAAGGATGGAAACGGCGAGTATTTAAAGGACAAAAGTGGGCTCTTAACCTTTGCCAATATGCGGACTTATTGGTATTGGAATCTGCGAGACTTATTAGATCCCAAGAATCAAATCCCGATCTCCTTACCTCCCGACGATCAATTAAAAGAAGAACTCTGTGCCTTCCGGTGGTGGGAAAGCGGGAAAACAATCATGATTACCAAAAAAGATGATATTAAAAGCATTATCGGGCGATCGCCTAACCTAGCCGATGCGGTATGCTATGCGTTCGCCAAAACTTACCGAGAAGGATTAGCCGATTGGATGAAAAAATAGGTTCATAACCCAATAAAACAGTCAATTTGAAACGTGGAGATTGCTACCCAAAGCCGAGAAGAAGTCTGTTGCACCGTTGTAGCGTTAACTTCCCCTTTTAGCTGTACCTTTGCAGTTGAAAGCTCTAGCGCTCTAACAACCTCCTCGTTAATGGAGAATATCCCGTGTCTGGCATAGATAGCCTCGGTTGCCTTTTCGATCTCCGCATTTAAACGGGAGCTACAACCCATCGAAATCATCACGTTCCCCGTGAGAGATCCTAGATCGGATGTGTACCAATCTATCGCACCCGTCCGTTCCCCTATCATTAAGTCCCGCCCAAAGTCGAGGTCTTTTAAATAGAATGCTTTAAGAAATGCTTGCTCAACTTGAGGGACAAACAATTCTATGGTCTGTTTTAATTCTTGGCGATAATTCATGCAATAATATTGTTATTAGTCTTTAATTTTATGTTCACCCTCTCTAATTCTAACCTACCTGAAACAATCCTGAGTCCATTCAATCTATCGGCTCCTATTTTGTCTGCACAAGGAAGTCAGGTATTAGCTCCTTTGTTTCAAACTAAAACATTTCATAAATATCCTGGCGTTAACCCTTCCCCAATAGAGCTAACAACCCCTGATGCCATCTTTACCCTCTATAAAATAGACCTGCCTTTTTTAGCCGTTTTGCGAGTCGGGATAAACAATTTCATTCAAACTACTAACCCAGATAGATTGACTGGGCAAAGATTCTATTTAGAGAATACCACCGTCTATTTTGCGACCAATACCGTCCCCGATAGTATTAATTTAACCGTACAATTTAACGCGCCTATCCCCAGGGTAATATGTGAGTTGATAGTATCTGTTCCCTTGGGAATGATTGTGTCTCAAGTTTTAAATAGAGGTGTCCCTCTTGGTTTTGGACAAGTAGGAGAGCGAATTGTGATCGATTGCTCTGATTCCTGCTGCCGGATTAGAGGAGGGGAAACTTTAGAGATGACAGGGCAATATACCGCACCCCAGAAGTTAATTGGTCAACTCAACGTCTTTGATATTGGGGAGGACTTAGGGTTTATCGACTATGTAGAATGGAGAGGTAGACGGTTTGTTGAACCGCAGGGGGAATTTGCTCCTGGTCAGTTTTTCTGGGATGAGGCCATTCAATCTTTGAAATTAATCACTTGATACCATGCCTATTGTTTCCCGTCGATTGTTTAAAAATAACATTGTCAAAAACCCTCCTAGCCTTCCAGTTCCGATAAAACTGGGATCATTAACTGTTACAAAGAGCTTCCAAGATCATCCCAGTGCCTCAATTACCTATGAAGGGATTTTAGAAGAGGATATTAGCAGTTACGAACAGGTTTATGAACCTTCTAGGAGTACAAGAATCAGTATAGACGGGATTCCATTTAGGGTCGCTCCCGATGGAGGCTATAGCTATGAAAGAACTGGATATTTATATAAAGGAACCAAAAAAATAAATGTTTATACCGTTTCAATTAACCTAGAAGGATGGTGGAAGGTTTATTGTTCACGGTCGGTGAAAATTAAGCCTTTGGTTAATAGGGCTACAGGGACATTATCAGCAAGTCGGTTGGCATCCAAAGTAGGTGTCAATCTGTCTGGCGGGTTTGACATCTTCCTCGATGAAGTTGGTGAAGACTCCGTGATGTCTCTGGATGATGTATTGGAGGAATATGCCTTAGTAAAGGGCTGTTACGTCCATTATGGGCAGTTTGTTGCGTTAAAAGACATCAATTCCGGCTCCTCTTATAGTTTTAGTTGGGAAGAACAACTAGCGGACGGTTCTAACCAGCTAGGAGTTGCACCCTATTACAATGGAGCCGCGCTAACCTGGACTCCAAGGGAAAGCAACAAAGAGCAAGTTGACCCGAATGCACCCCCCGAATTCAAGGAAAAAGAACCCGAACTTAAAACTGAATATGAATATGACCAAGACGTAACAAACCCACCAAAAGGAACATCCATTCTAAGGAGTTTAGATAGCAACTTAGACCAATCTGGCCCCAAGAAAGTTAAGAGGACAACCTACTCAATTGACGGACAAACAGACAGAGAGGTTATTGAAACATGGGGGTTTGCTTATTACTTAAAAGATTTTGTGGAAACGCCCGATGGATTGATAATTTATAATCCGGCAAACTTCTGGAAGCTAATCGAATATCAGGAAACTCGTTATTATTATCAGGAGGTGGTTTCACCGATTTACACACTTGCTAAACCTCAAAACACACAAGAAATAAAGTATGAATTAGTTGTGCATCCAGATTATGAAGATTATGTAGAAAGTGTGGGGTTTGATGGGATTAAGTTTAAGGCTTCAAAGGCTAAATATTTAACAAGTATTGTCACGTCTGGATGGAAATTAAGCCGATTTCAACAAGAAGAAATAGGAGGAGACACCGATACCCGTGAGATGGTTTTTGTTGAGGGGGAGGGAATGATAGAAGAAATGATACCGGGATGGGTTTATGTTGGCCCACCAGGTCAAGAAAGACTACAGTGGGGGCTGGTCAAGACAGGAAGGCTACTCCCTGATCCTTGGTGGAAAGTAGTTAAATTTCAAAGAATAAACAGGTGGGATGAAACTAACTTTTATCTAAAATCAATGCGCGCAGATTACGAACAGGATGCAGTTCCCTATAGCATTGAGTGGGTTTTTTGGGATGAAATGGATGAGCAGATGCAGCGAATGATGTTCTCAAAAGTTACACCCCCAAGAGAGGGTTCTAATCAAAGGTTGAAAGTGGGCTTAATTACTGCCGACATGGATTTTGTAGAGCCAATGCTGGTGTGGACAGAATCTAGGCAAGCGTCTTCGATTGCAACAATGGCTCACCCTGACTCAACCGAAGAAGATCCCCTCCCCGCTTTGGTAACGGGAGAAGAAAGTTATTATCAATCAATTTGGACTAAAAAGAACGACGAATATTCAACCGAGAAGATAGTGGAATTAACCGCATCGGGAGCCGGGTTTGTGGATGGGGTTGAGAATATTCGATATCGAGAGATTCAAGGGAGGCCACCAGAAGCTCAATACAGGAAAACAACATGGGAGCAACAACAACCAAAAGCGACAATAACCCTGTCAGCAAGTAGGGTTATAACAAGTAGGGTTACAAAACGATACTTTGTCTACTCTGATTCAATCCCTGAGTGGGCATCAGAAGGGGGAGAAAGTCTAAGTTTTGGGGCTGCCTCTACACTTAGTCAAGCAGAAAAAGCAGCCAAAACTCAACTTACAATTAACACCCTTCAAAGTACCCAAGAAACCCGGACAGTTAGCTGGCACTTCCCGAACATTGAAGGGGGAGATTTTTGCACTTTCAGTGGGGATAGATTTCGGGGGAGATTTAGAGTCTTATCGGCTTCCTACACACTGGAATATGACGGAAGCCAAAATGCCTATGGACTAGATCCAATCTGCAAAACGGATGGAACAAAGTTGACACTGGGATTGTGGGACAGTCGCTCTATTCGTGTTGAGACAAGAGAAGATCCCATTCCATCTAACGAAGGTTCAGATAACAACCAAGGAGAAGATCCAAAAGTAGACAATAATGCCACTATAATTACTTTAGGAGGGGTTTTGCCCTCAACTGTCCCCGGTCGGAGAAATTAAGAATGTCATCCCCAAAAGAAAGAGAATTAGCAGCTAAATTACTTAAAATATTATCTGATGGACAACCAACTTGGAATGTTTCAGGAAGTTCCATTACGGGCAGATATAGAGGGAAAACAGTAACAGCAACAAACCAAACCAGAACATTAAGGGAATCAGTAGCATGGCGACGGTAAATCAAATCGCATCTCAGACTTTAAGTAGATTAAATGGTCGTAACAAATCAGTGTTAATTGGCAAGGCTTACCCCCTAGGGAATAGTGGATCTGTATTTTCTGGGATGGGTAAAAGTTTTGTAGCTAAAGGTGTGGTTACTGGTAAGGCGATCGCCTTTAAACACAATGGAAAATGGCAAGTTGTACAAGGTTAAATGAGTACAAGGTTAAATGAGTACAAGGTTAAATGAGTACAAGGTTAAATGAGTACAAGGTTAAATGAGTACAAGGTTAAATGAGTACAAGGTTAAATGAGT
>JACCDJ010975542.1_pt1 | contig 30043 bp, 25 predicted proteins | sample 7444481 | NCBI WGS metagenome assembly JACCDJ01 (sample SAMN15323435, study PRJNA562643) | freshwater metagenome | isolation source: river surface water | place: USA:Blue River Watershed | collected 2017-08-15 | reverse complement strand
TCATGTTCTTGATGTAGTCAGCGTGACCTGGAGCGTCTACGTGTGCGTAGTGGCGCTTCTCGGTCTGGTACTCAACGTGCGAGATGTTGATGGTAATACCGCGCTGCTTCTCCTCTGGGGAGTTGTCGATCTGGTCGAACGCGTACGAAGCGTTCAGATCTGGGTACTTGTCGTGAAGTACCTTGGTGATTGCCGCAGTCAGGGTGGTCTTACCGTGGTCAACGTGACCGATGGTACCGATGTTGACGTGCGGCTTGGTGCGCTCGAATTTCGCCTTAGCCATTTGTGTCCTCCTCAGGACTCGTCATTCATCATCGGGCGCGTTGTTGCCCGAAGAAGTTTGTGGGTTTACAGATTTACTATCTTACTTGGGTTTGTAGGTAGTCGTAACTACTTACTCGCCCTTGCTCTTCTGAACGATCTCGTCGGCGACAGCCTTAGGAACCTCAGCGTAGGTCTCGAAGGTCATCGAGTAGACCGCACGACCCGAAGTCTTCGAGCGCAGGTCACCGACATAACCGAACATCTCCGACAATGGAACGAGGGCGCGAACGACCTTGACGCCCATAGCGTCGTCCATCGACTGGATCTGACCGCGTCGAGAGTTGAGGTCACCGATGACGTCGCCCATGTATTCCTCAGGGGTACGTACTTCGACAGCCATCAACGGCTCGAGCAGAGTTGGGTTTGCCAGACGAGCGGCCTCCTTGTAGGCCATCGAACCGGCAATCTTGAACGCCATTTCCGACGAGTCAACGTCGTGGTAAGCGCCATCAAGAATGGTTGCCTTGACGCCAACAACTGGGTAGCCCGCGAGGGTACCAACCTGCATTGCGTCCTGGATACCTGCGTCGACCGAAGGGATGTACTCGCGAGGAACGCGACCACCGGTTACGGCGTTCACGAACTCGTAAGTCTTGTCGCCCTCGACCTCCATAGGCTCGAGCTTGATCTGAACCTTTGCGAACTGACCCGAACCACCGGTCTGCTTCTTGTGGGTGTAGTCGTACTTCTCGACAGCGCGCTTCAGGGTCTCGCGGTATGCAACCTGTGGCTTACCTACGTTTGCCTCAACCTTGAACTCGCGACGCATGCGGTCGACGAGGATGTCGAGGTGGAGCTCACCCATGCCCGAGATAACGGTCTGGCCGGTCTCCTGGTCGCTCTCAACGCGGAAGGTTGGGTCTTCTTCTGAAAGCTTCTGAAGTGCAAGACCGAGCTTCTCCTGGTCGCCCTTGGTCTTTGGCTCAACAGCAACCGAGATAACTGGCTCTGGGAAGGTCATCGACTCGAGGACGATCTGCTTGTCTGGGTCGCAGAGGGTGTCGCCGGTAGTGGTGTCCTTCAGGCCGATAGCAGCGTAGATGTGACCAGCGGTGACCGAGTCGACAGGGTTTTCCTTGTTGGCGTGCATCTGGAACAGCTTTCCGATGCGCTCCTTCTTGCCCTTGGTCGAGTTGATGACCTGGTCGCCCGAGTTGGCCTTGCCCGAGTAAACGCGGATGTAGGTCAAACGGCCGAAGAATGGGTGGGTCATGACCTTGAACGCGAGAGCCGAGAATGGCTCGTCTGCGCTAGCTGCGCGGTGCAGACGGATCTCTTCGTCGCGAGGGTCTCCACCCTCAACCGACTCAACGTCAAGTGGCGATGGCAGGTAGTCAATAACGGCGTCGAGCATTGGCTGGACACCCTTGTTCTTGAACGCCGAACCACAGAGGATCGGGTACATGATCGAGTTGACGGTCAAGTGGCGGATGCCCTTCTTGATCTCGGCAACGGTCAGCTCTTCGCCAGCGAAGTACTTCTCCATGAGAGCCTCGTCGGTCTCTGCAACTGCCTCGAGGAGTGCGACGCGGTAGCTGTCAGCCTTCTCCTTGAGGTCGGCTGGGATCTCTTCGACGTTGTACTTTGCGCCCATCTCGACGTCGCCGCGCCAGGTCAGCGCGCGCATCTCGACGATGTCGACAACACCCTCGAAGGTGCTCTCTGCGCCGATAGGGATCTGGATAACCAGTGGCTTTGCACCAAGGCGGTTGATGATGGTGTCTACGGTGAAGTAGAAGTCAGCGCCCAGCTTGTCCATCTTGTTGACGAAGCAGATACGTGGGACGTTGTACTTGTCAGCCTGACGCCATACGGTCTCTGACTGAGGCTCAACACCTTCCTTGCCGTCGAAGACAGCAACTGCACCGTCGAGAACACGAAGCGAACGCTCAACCTCAACGGTGAAGTCCACGTGTCCTGGGGTGTCGATGATGTTGATCTGGTTCTTGTTCCAGAAACAGGTGGTCGCAGCCGAGGCAATGGTGATACCGCGCTCCTGCTCCTGCTCCATCCAGTCCATGGTGGCTGCACCGTCGTGCACCTCACCGATCTTGTGAGTGATACCGGTGTAGAACAGGATTCGCTCAGTGGTGGTGGTCTTACCGGCGTCGATGTGAGCCATGATGCCGATGTTGCGAACCTGATTCAGGTCGGTGAGCACGTCTTGTGCCACGGTTGCCTCCGAAGTTGACTTTTGGTTTTGAGGATTGGGGTCTGAATGGAAACAACCGCCTACCTGCCGGTTTGGCTAGTAGGCGGCTGTCGTGCCTACTACCAGCGGTAGTGGGCGAATGCCTTGTTGGACTCGGCCATCTTGTGGGTGTCTTCGCGACGCTTTACAGCTGCGCCAAGACCGTTCGATGCGTCGAGGATCTCGTTCATGAGACGCTCGGTCATCGTCTTCTCGCGACGAGCCTTTGCGTACGAAACCAACCAACGCATGGCGAGGGTGTTGGCACGGTGTGCCTTGACCTCGACAGGAACCTGGTAGGTCGAACCACCGACACGACGCGAACGAACCTCAACGGTTGGGCGTACGTTGTCGAGAGCCTTCTTGAGCAGGGTGACTGCATCTGCGCTTGCCTTGTTCGAAGCACCCTCAAGGGCACCGTAAACGATCGACTCTGCGAGCGACTTCTTGCCGTCGAGGAGGATCTTGTTGACGAGCTGCGAAACGACTGGCGAGTTGTATACCGGGTCGGCTACAACTGGACGCTTGCTAACTGGACCTTTGCGAGGCATTACTTACCCTTCTTTGCGCCGTACTGGCTGCGAGCCTGCTTACGGTTCTTAACTGCCTGGGTGTCTAGAGCACCACGGACGATCTTGTAACGAACACCAGGGAGGTCCTTAACACGACCACCACGAACGAGCACCATTGAGTGCTCCTGGAGGTTGTGACCCTCGCCCGGGATGTACGCGGTAACTTCGATGCCGTTGCTGAGCTTGACACGAGCTACCTTGCGGAGAGCCGAGTTCGGCTTCTTTGGGGTAGTGGTGTAAACACGGGTGCAAACACCGCGACGCTGAGGTGAACCCTTCAGCGCAGGGGTCTTGGTCTTCGACGCCTTGTCAGTGCGGCCCTTACGAACCAACTGCTGGATTGTAGGCACTACTTCTCCTTGTTAGGTTCCGGACACAGTGGTCCGGATGCTTCTTGTGAAACAACTTGTTCTTTGGCCGTTTCGCTTCAAACCCATGAGATCCACGCGGTTCGAGCGCATACGCCGAAAGTTTTCTGAGCCCACCGGAGCAATCAACTGCTAGCAAGGGCGTCCGTGCGCTTTAGCACACGCTCGCTCCAGACTACCCGAAGATACTCCGGTGGGTCAAATGGTTTTTTGTTATTCCTCGTTCGAGTAGGTCTCGATCGAGGTGAAGGTGAGGCCACCGGTCGAGAACTCGTCGGTGTAATCCGTCGCGTTTTCGCCCCACATGCGGTTTGGATATGCCGCAGTCTTGGCTTCTTCGGTCGCCTCCACAGTGATGTTGCGGTACTGCTTGAGTCCGGTACCAGCTGGGATGAGCTTTCCGATGATGACGTTTTCCTTGAGGCCCTCGAGTGGGTCAACTCGACGGTCGAGTGCCGCCTGGGTCAGAACGCGAGTGGTCTCCTGGAACGAAGCGGCCGATAGCCACGACTGAGCTGCCAGCGAGGCACGGGTCATACCCATGACTTCCTGTCGGCCCGACGAAGGCTTCTTGCCTGCCTCCTGTGCAGCACGGTTGACTGCACGGTAGCGGTTGCGGTCGACGATCTCACCAGGGAGGAACTCGGTTTCACCCGAGTCAACGATGGTGACCTTGCCGAGCATCTGGCGAACGATGACCTCGAGGTGCTTGTCGTGCAGAGGCACACCCTGACCACCGTAGATCGCCTGAACACCCTTGATGATCTCGTTAGCTGCCTCGGCGGCACCCTTGACCATCAGAACCTCGTGAGGAATTGGAGTTCCGTCAACCAGGTAGTCGCCAGCCTTGACCTCTTCGTTCTGCTCAACGAGCAGATCGTCGACGCTGTTGACGGTCGCGATTGGCGAGTACGGCGACAGCTTCTTGAAGGTCTTCGAGGTGGTACGGCTGAACGAGTAACGAAGAGCTAGCTCCTCGGCCTCCTTCTCGCCTGCCTCAGTGACTGGGCGAACGTAGACGTCGAACTTGCTGCCGCCTGCGCTTGGGACCTCGACGATGTCGACGCGGCCAGACCAGAATGCCATGACGGCAACCTTGCCCTGCTGACGCCAACCCACACGAGCCTCAAGGAGGTCGGTAACACCGTTCAGACCCTGGGTGATGTCGTACGAAATCAGACGCTCAACACGAACCTTCTGACCACCGATCGACTTCAGAATGGTCTGCTTCTTGACCTGGTCTGCGGCACCACCGGTGTGGAAGGTACGCATGGTCAGCTGGGTTCCAGGCTCACCGATCGACTGGGCCGCGATGATGCCGATGGCCTCACCGAGTTCGACCTTGTCGCCGGTAGCGAGCGAGGTGCCGTAGCAGAGTGCACAAACACCGTTCTGCGATTCACAGGTAAGAACCGAGCGAACCTTGACCGACTCGACGTTGTGCATCTTGAATGCCTCGACGAACTTCTGGTCGACGATGTCGCCAGCCTTCGCCAGGGTGTCCTTGCCAACAACGACGTCAGATGCGAGCGCACGGTGCAAGACCGAAAGCTCTACGGTGTTCTCGTCCCACGCGCCATCGGCATCCTTCAGAGCCTTCTCGAGGCCCTTGTTGGTGCCACAGTCGTCTTCGCGAACGATGACATCCTGTGCGACGTCGACGAGACGACGGGTGAGGTAACCAGCGGCAGCGGTCTTCATAGCGGTGTCCGCGTTACCCTTACGGGCACCGGTCGCGTTAATGAAGTACTCGTTTGCGGTCAGACCGAGCAGGTAGTTGCCCTTGACCGGCATCGGAGCGAAGTCACCCGACGAGGTGGCTACAGGGCCACGCATACCCATGATCGAACGGATCTGGATCCAGTTACCACGAGCACCCGAGGTGACCATCTGGTTGATGGCGTTGTCGGCTGGGATCGACTGCTGAAGCAGGGTCTGGATCTCGGTGGTCTTCTTGTTCCAGAGCGCACCAAGTTCGTCACGACGCTCGAGGTCGCTCTTCAGACCGTTGTCGAAGGCTTCCTGGATCTTGGTGTGTTCCTTCTCGGCGGCCTCGATGATCTGGCTGCGCTTCTTGTCGAACGAGCCCGATGCGTCGAAGTTTGCGTCAGCAATCGACATCGAGACGCCCGAGCGGGTTGCCCAGTAGAAACCGGCGTCCTTGATGCGGTCGAGAGCCTGAGCAACCTCGGTGCGGTCGCACTTCTGAACCAGGTCAGCCACAATGCGGCCGATCTGCTTCTTTCCGACCTGCTCCTCAACCTGAGCCACTGCAACACCGAACTTGTCGGTCTTTGGCAGTGCCTGGTTGAACAGCGCGCGACCAAGGGTGGTCTCGACGAGCTGGCCGTCGATGCGGATCTTTACCATCGCCTGGATGTCGAGAGCCTTGCTGTCGAATGCCATCTGAGCCTCGGCGATCGAACCGAATGCCTTGCCCTCGCCTACTGCACCCTCGGTGTGAGTGGTCATGAAGTAGAGACCGATGATCATGTCCTGGGTTGGGGTAGCAACCGGGCGACCGTCCGAAGGCTTGAGGATGTTGTTCGAAGCAAGCATCAGGATGCGAGCCTCGGCCTGAGCCTCAACCGAGAGCGGAAGGTGAACTGCCATCTGGTCGCCGTCGAAGTCTGCGTTGAACGCAGCACAGACGAGCGGGTGCAGCTGGATTGCCTTGCCTTCAACGAGCTGTGGCTCGAAGGCCTGGATGCCCAGACGGTGCAGGGTTGGTGCACGGTTCAGCAGAACCGGACGCTCGCGGATGACCTCTTCGAGGACACCCCAAACCTGTGGACGCGAACGCTCGACCATGCGCTTGGCGCTCTTGATGTTCTGAGCGAGGCCCAGGTCAACGAGGCGCTTCATTACGAATGGCTTGAAGAGCTCGAGTGCCATCAGCTTTGGAAGACCACACTGGTGCAGCTTCAGCTGAGGACCGACGACGATAACCGAACGACCCGAGTAGTCAACGCGCTTACCGAGCAGGTTCTGACGGAATCGACCCTGCTTACCCTTCAGCAGGTCGCTGAGCGACTTGAGGGCACGGTTTCCGGTTCCGGTAACTGCACGACCACGGCGGCCGTTGTCGAACAGTGCGTCGACGGCCTCCTGAAGCATGCGCTTCTCGTTGTTGAGAATCGTCTTAGGCACGGCACCGAGGTCGATGAAGCGCTTTAGACGGTTGTTGCGGTTGATGACGCGACGGTACAGGTCGTTGAGGTCTGAGGTCGCGAAGCGGCCACCGTCAAGCTGAACCATCGGACGGATCTCTGGTGGGAGAACCGGCAGCACGTCGAGAACCATCGAGGTTGGCGAAGTGCTCGAGTTGATGAACGACTGAACGACCTTGAGGCGCTTGATGGCCTGGGTCTGCTTCGAGCCCTTGGTGGTGGCGATCTCCTGGCGGAGCTCTGCAGCCGAAGCCTCGAGGTCGAACTCAGCGAGAACACGCTGAACTGCCTCTGCACCAATCGAGGTGTCGAAGTACTCGCCGAACGAGTAGTCGAAGTGATCGAAGATGACGTCGTTCTGGATCAGGTCGCCCGACTTTGCAGTCAGGAACAAGCGCCATGCCAGCTGCTCCTTCTGGAGGTTGGCTGGGCGCTCAATGCGAGCGTATTCCTTGACGATCTTGTCGGTCTTCTTGCGGAACTCGTCCTTGAGCTTCTTGAGCTCCTTCTCTTCTGCTGCTGAACGGGCGACAACCTCGCCGGCGTTCTCGTCTGCAGCGTCAGCGACGGCGTTGCCCTTCTTCCAGACACCCTCAGGGTTTTCGATCTCGGCGCGAACGATCGAGTCGATGTCGCGAACGCGAGTTGCGTCGACCCACTGAGGAGCCTCCCACAGCTTGACCGATGGCTCGAGAGCCAGGCCAGCCGCGGTTAGCGCGTCGATCTCGTTGCCGGCGACAGCCTGCATCTCTTCGTAACGCGACTCGATGAGAGTGCGAACACGCGAGACATAGTCTTCGTGGATGAGAGTGCGGTCGTAGTCGATGTCTTCTACGTGCTTCTTCATCACGCGGTAAGCGGCGAAGTAGATGATCTTCTCGAGGTCCTTAGGAGCCATTGCTAGCAGGTAGCCGAGGCGCGAAGGAACACCCTTGAAGTACCAGATGTGAGTGACCGGGGCGGCGAGCTCGATGTGGCCCATGCGCTCACGGCGAACCGAAGACTTGGTTACCTCAACACCACAGCGCTCACAAACGATGCCCTTGAAGCGGACACGCTTGTACTTGCCACACGAGCACTCCCAGTCCTTGGTTGGACCGAAGATCTTCTCGCAGAAAAGGCCGTCCTTCTCTGGCTTTAGGGTGCGGTAGTTGATGGTCTCAGGCTTCTTTACCTCACCGTGCGACCAAGAACGGATGTCATCTGCAGTAGCTAGACCTACGCGTAGCGCGTCGAAGTTTTCAACTTCCATGATTTTTCCTTAATCCTTGATCGTGCTTAGAAGTTTGGGAACTCTGAGTTGTACTCGACGTCAACGCCTGACGCCTCGTTGCGGGAAAGGTTGATGCCCAGCTCTTCGGCTGCGCGGTCTGACTCAAAGCTGTCTTCTTCCTTGAGTGCCACGGTCTGGCCCTGTGCGTTGAGAACCTCAACGTTCAGTGCGAGCGACTGCATTTCCTTTGCGAGGACGCGGAACGACTCTGGAATACCAGGAGCCTGGATGTTCTCGCCCTTGACGATTGCCTCGTAGGTCTTGACACGACCGGTGATGTCGTCCGACTTGATGGTCAGGAGCTCCTGAAGGGTGTGCGCAGCACCATAAGCCTGGAGTGCCCACACCTCCATCTCACCGAATCGCTGGCCACCGAACTGGGCCTTACCACCGAGTGGCTGCTGGGTAATCATGCTGTAAGGACCGGTCGAACGAGCGTGGATCTTGTCGTCGACGAGGTGGTGCAGCTTGAGTACGTACATGTAGCCAACCGCGATTGGGGCTGGGAATGGCTCACCCGAGCGACCGTCGTAAAGGCGTGCCTTACCGGTTGCGTCGATGAGCTTCTTCTTGTTCTCGGTCTCCCACGCGTTAGGGGTGGTTGAGTCGAGCATGCCCACGATCTGGTTCTTCGAAGCGCCGTCGAAGATTGGGGTGGCAACCTTGGTGCCGGCCTCTCCGGTCTTCATGGCCTCTGGAAGGTCGGTCACGTAGTCGGCGAACTTCTTCGAGATGCCCGAGACATCCCAACCGCGGCTGGCAATCCAACCGAGGTGGGTCTCGAGGACCTGACCGAAGTTCATACGACCTGGGATACCCAGTGGGTTGAGGATGATGTCAACCGGGGTGCCGTCCTCGAGGAATGGCATGTCTTCGACAGGGAGAATCTTCGAGATAACACCCTTGTTGCCGTGACGACCAGCGAGCTTGTCGCCCTCGGTGATCTTGCGCTTCTGAGCGATGTGAACGACAACGCGCTGGTTGACGCCTGCACCGAGCTCGTCGTCGCCGGCTTCGATGTCGAAGACCTTGACGCCGATAACGGTGCCCTGCTCGCCGTGCGGAACCTTCAGCGAGGTGTCGCGAACTTCGCGGCTCTTCTCGTTGAAGATGGCGCGGAGCAGACGCTCTTCGGCCGAAAGCTCGGTCTCACCCTTAGGAGTGACCTTACCGACGAGGATGTCGCCAGGGCGAACCTCTGCACCGATACGGATGATGCCGCGCTCGTCGAGCTGAGCCAGTGCCTCCTGCGAGACGTTTGGCAGGTCGGCGGTAATTTCTTCCTTGCCGAGCTTGGTGTCGCGAGCGTCAACCTCGTACTCCTCGATGTGAATCGAGCTGAGGGTGTCGTCTTGAACCAGGTTGCGGCTGAGGATGATCGCGTCCTCGAAGTTGTGGCCTTCCCATGGCATGAATGCCACGAGCAGGTTCTTGCCTAGAGCGAGCTCGCCGTTGTCGGTCGAAGGGCCATCGGCCAGCACGGTGCCTGCCTCGATGCGGTCGCCTTCCTTGACCAGAACGCGCTGGTTGATGGCGGTGCCCTGGTTCGAGCGGTCGAACTTGCGCAGGGTGTAGGTGCGGGTGCCGCCCTTGTCCTGCTGGATCTCGATGGCTTCTGCCGAAACTTCCGAAACGACACCTGCGGTCTCTGAGACCACAACGGCACCCGAGTCGATAGCAGCGACGCGCTCCATGCCGGTACCTACGAAAGGAGCCTCGCTGCGCAGCAGTGGAACTGCCTGACGCTGCATGTTGGCACCCATCAGTGCACGCGACGAGTCGTCGTGCTCGAGGAACGGGATGAGCGAGGTCGAAACCGAAGCGAGCTGACGAGGCGAGATGTCGACAAAGTCGACGTCTTCTGCGTCAACCTCAACGACGTCGCCCTGGTAGCGCGCGAACACCTTCTTGTTGGCGAAGGTCTTGTCTGCGTTCAGCGGCACATCAGCGCCGGCAATGGTCTTGCCCTGCTCGGTTGCTGCGTCGAGGTACTCGATCTTGCCCGAAACCTTGCCGTTTACAACCTTGTTGTAAGGGGTCTCGATGAAGCCGAATGCGTTGATCTGTGCATACGCGGTCAACGAACCGATAAGACCAATGTTTGGACCTTCTGGGGTCTCCACTGGGCACATACGGCCGTAGTGCGATGGGTGAACGTCACGAACCTCCATCTGGGCACGCTCACGAGCGATACCGCCAGGGCCGAGGGCCGAGAGGCGACGCTTGTGTGCGAGGCCGGCCAGCGGGTTGTTCTGGTCCATGAACTGCGAGAGCTGCGAAGCACCGAAGAACTCCTTGATCGCGCTGACGACTGGGCGCAGGTTGATCAGGGTCTGAGGGGTGATTGCTTCGATGTCCTGGGTCGACATGCGCTCGCGAACGACACGCTCCATGCGGCTTAGGCCGATGCGAACCTGGTTCTGGATGAGCTCGCCAACCGAACGGATGCGGCGGTTCGAGAAGTCGTCGATGTCGTCGGCGCTAACGCGAACCTTGACGGCCTTGGCGTCCTTGTCCATCTTGACTGCGAAGTCAACGTTTGCACCCGACTGAGCGACGGCAGCGTTCTTGATCTGCAGGTCGAACAGGAGTAGGTACTTGAGGGTGGCGACGACGTCGGTGACGGTCAGGGTGTTTAGGCCTGCCTCGACGTTGATGCCGAGCTTGCGGTTGAGCTTGTAGCGGCCAACCTTTGCCAGGTTGTAGCGCTTTGGCTCGAAGTAGGTCGAACGCAGCCATGCCTCAGCAACTTCGGCACCGGCGGTCTCGCCGCGAACCTTGCGGTAGAGCTCGCGAAGAGCGTCTTCCTTGGTGATGATCGGGTTTGCGCCGAAGACCTTCGACTCGTCGTAGGCCAGGGTGTTGGCGATGAGGTCGACATCGAACTCCCAGCCCTTGGCTGCGAGGACTGCCGGCTTTACGTCGGCGAACAGGTCGATGATCTCGTCCTTCGAGAGGCCGAGGGCCTTGAGGAAGATGGTTGCCGAAACCTTGGTCTTGCGGTCGACAGCGACCTGCAGGATTGGCTGGCCAAAGCGAGCGATCGGCTTGCGGTCGTCGCGAACCCACTCGGTGAGGAACTCGAGGTACGAACCGCGGCTAGGGATGATCTGAGCCTTGTTGTTGCGGACGTCGAGGTTACCGGTGGTGTTGGTCGATACCGAGAAGTAGACACCAGGCGAGCGAACCAGCTGCGAAACAACGACACGCTCGGTGCCGTTGATGATGAAGGTGCCCTTCTCGGTCATGACAGGGAAGTCACCCATGAAGACGGTCTGCGACTTGATTTCACCGGTCAGGTAGTTGGTGAACTCGGCCTTGATGTAGAGCGGCTGGGTGTAGCTCTTGCCCTTGGTCTTGCACTCGTCAGGAGTGTATGAAGGGTCGAACAGCTCAGGCTCAGCGAAGGTGAGGCCCATCTTGGCATCCTGCGATGCGTTGGCCGAGTCTTCGATTGGCGAGATCTCCTCGAAGATCTCCTGCAGACCGTTCTTGGTGCCAGCCGGGACGGTGGCCTTCCAAGCGTCGTTGCCGACGAGCCAGTTGAAGCTCTCCGTCTGCAGCTTTAGTAGGTCTGGGACCTGAATCGGTTCAGGGGTCTTCGCGAAGGAAGGGCGCTGAGCCGTACGGTCGTTCTTGATGGTCTTTGATGCGTTCTTCGCAGCCAAGGAAATCCCTCCAAAAGGATGACTCGATGGTTAGTGGATGAGATCGCAACCCTGAACCATGTCGCCTCTATATGCGACACGCGCGCCAACCAAAATATGAGGGCGGGTGTTGGGAGCAAAAGGTCAGTCTATAACGGTTGTGCGACAAATGTAAAGAGGTATTTGTCAGCAGCTGGCGAGCGTGTAATTAATTCGCTCGGCCCATCCCTCGGCGTCATCGATGCCGATAATCACCCGGGTGTATTTGTGCCCCTCGAGGTTGATTTGCAGCGGATTTTTGCTGCGCGACCAGCTCACGAATGCCCTGTCACCCTTCCAGCGGTAGGTGCCAGCCACGTAAAACGGTGGCAGGCCGGTGCCGGGGATGCGTAGACCTAGGCCAGACCAGAAGTTGCGGGGCACGGTTTCGGCGCCGCGAAGCTGTGACCAAGGGATAGTCACGTCGCCACCGAAAGCCCAGACCTTTTCGGCAGGCCTGAGGCGCACGATCAGGGCGTCCTGAGTCATTTCGATGCTTGGCATGATTTCAGGCTACGCCTAGTTGCCGAAGAATGCGCTGACGCCCCATGTGAGCAGCGGAGCGAAGGCGAGGGCCGGCAACATATCGGCGACGGCGATTGGCTTGAGGTTCAACAAGCGCAAGGAGATGGCGAGCATCAGGACGCCGCCGGTCGCGGTGATTGCGGCGATCATGGCACCCGGGATAAAGGCGCCGGCGAAGGCAGCAACGATGGTCACGAGGCCCTGCCAGAGTCCGACGGTGATTGAGGATGCGGCTACGCCCCAGCCGAGGCTGGCAGCGAAGGCGATGCAGGCGAAACCGTCGAGGATGGCCTTGATGATGAGGGTGTTTGGGTCGTGGTCGGTGCCATCGGCGATCGAGCCGAGGATCGCCATCGGGCCGATAGCGAAGATCAGCGAGGCGTCGACGTAGCCGGTGATGAAGCGCTCACGGGCCTCGCCCGATTGGGTCTTGCCGCGCGAGAGGCGCTTCTGCAGCCAACCGCCGAACGACTCGAGACGGCGTTCAATGCCAAGTAGCGATCCCGTGATGGTGCCGAACAACATCGCGAAAATTACGATCATGAAGGTGCCAACCTGACCGGCAGCTGCCACAAAGCCCTTGTCGGTCAGCGAGACGAGGTTGAGGCCGGCAAGCACCAGAGTTAGCAGACCGAGGGCCTCGGTGACGGTGCGATTGGTCTTTTCTGGCAGTCGCGAACCGAGCAGCACGCCAATTGCCGAGCCTCCGATGATGGTTGCGACATTGACTAAGGTTCCGAGGCCGATCATGGCTTCAGTCTAGATTGCGGCTGAGCATAGGAAATTGACGTTATTTACGTATCAAAGAAGATCAAGTCGACCCGATTAAACAAACAAGCCCCCTAGCTGGGGGCTTGTTTGTTTATCTGGCGGTGACGGTGGGATTTGAACCCGAGCGCAAGGTGGAAGCGAGGTTATCGCTTTCACTGCGCGAGACCGCCAGCTGCTTTTGGGTTCGAGCGGCGACTGGGAATCAGAGACACCGCCGACCCGCTTAAACAAGCAAGCCCCCTAGCTGGGGGCTTGCTTGTTTATCTGGCGGTGACGGTGGGATTTGAACCCACGGTGGCTTTCACCACACAACTTTTCGAGAGTTGCACCTTCGGCCGCTCGGACACGTCACCGTGGGATAGTTTATTACCGCTGGCATACACGGGTCAAACTGTCGCGACCCGACCAGGAAGGGAACCATGAGCACCGAAGGATCGATGCGCGCGATCATCGCCGCACTGGCCGCAAACGTAGGCATCGCAACCACCAAGTTCGTCGCGGCCGGAATCTCGGGCTCGGCCTCGATGCTGGCTGAAGGCATCCACTCGGTAGCCGACTCGGGTAACCAGGTTCTGCTCCTCATCGGCGGCAAGCGTGCCCGCCGCGAGGCCACCTCACTGCACCCATTCGGCTACGGCCGCAGCCGCTACATCTATGCGTTCATGGTTTCCATCGTGCTCTTCTCGGTCGGTGGCCTGTTCTCGGTTCTCGAGGGCGTCAGCAAACTTCAAGAACCGCACGAGCTAAACGAAGCCTGGCTGCCACTCACTGTTCTTGGCGTATCGATTGCGCTTGAGTCGTTCAGCTTGCGCACGGCGCTTAAAGAGGCAAAAAAGCTGCGCGGCAAGACCTCGCTCTTCCACTTCGTCCGTCACGCCAAGTCGCCGGAGCTTCCGGTTGTAGTGCTCGAAGACATCGCGGCTCTCGCCGGTCTGGTTCTGGCATTCGGAGGCGTGGGCCTAACCGTGCTCACCCACAACCCAATCTGGGACGCGATTGGCACCCTCGCCATCGGCGTGCTCTTGGTTTTGGTCGCAATCATCCTGGGCCTCGAGACATCGTCGCTGCTGGTGGGCGAAGGTGCAACCGCCGAGGACACCACTCGCATTCGCAAGGCGATGGAGTCGAGCAAGGGCGTACAGGGCATCATTCACATGAAGAGCCTCTACCTGGGCCCTGAGGAACTGATGGTCGCGGCCAAGATCGCCGTGGCACCGGAATCGACCGGCAAGCAGATCGCCGAGATTATCGATGTGGCCGAGGACGCGATTCGCGCTGCAGTGCCGTCTGCTCGCGTGATCTACCTCGAGCCAGACATCGCTCGCTAAACCCGATCGGGCTGGGCAAGCTAGCGCTTGCTGGCGAAGAACTCTTTGAGCTGCGCCGAACATTCGGCCTCGAGTACGCCGGGGACAACCTCAACCGGCCGACCTAGGCGTGAGTCGCGCAACAGGTCGTAAAGCGACCCCGACGCTCCGACTCGGTCATCCCAAGCACCAAAGACCACCTTTGGGATGCGCGCAGCGACGATCGCACCAGCACACATCACGCATGGCTCGAGAGTTACAACCAGCGTGCAGCTCTCGAGGCGCCAATCCGCCAGGGCCTCGGTCGCGCGTCGAATCGCAATGATCTCGGCGTGACCGGTCGGGTCGTGCGTGACTTCGCGGTTGTTGTGAGCCGAGGCAATCACCTTGCCGAACCCATCGAGCACAAACGCTCCGACAGGAACGTCTTCGCCCGACTGTGCGGCGAGCGCAATCGCATCGCGCATCAGCGTCTCGAATTCTGAACTGTTGGTCACGAGTTCAATACTAGATTTGAGGCATGCGAGTACATGTTGCAGATCACCCACTTATCACCCACAAACTGACGGTTTTGCGCGACGTGAACACCCCGTCGCCGGTGTTCCGTCAGCTGGTCGAGGAACTCGTCACGCTGTTGGCATACGAGGCAACTCGCGACGTGCGCGTTGACCGCATCCAGGTTCAAACCCCTGTGGCTATGGCCGATGGCGTCAAGCTCAGCCGCCCACGCCCTCTGGTCGTGCCGATTCTGCGAGCCGGCCTCGGAATGCTCGAAGGTATGACCAAGTTGCTGCCGACCGCAGAGGTGGGATTCCTGGGCATCAAGCGCGACGAAGAGACTCTGCAGCCATACACCTACGCCAACCGCTTGCCGGATGACCTGAGCGGCCGACAGGTTTACATCATCGACCCAATGCTGGCGACCGGTGGCACCCTGATCGACTCGATGAACTACGTGTTTGAGCGCGGGGCAACCGAGGTAACGGCCGTGTGCCTGCTCGGTGCACCCGAGGGCGTCGCCGCGGTCGAGGCCGCGATGCACGGCAAGAACGTGCGCGTGGTGCTCGGTGCGCTGGATGAGAAGCTCAACGAACTCGGCTACATCGTGCCGGGACTCGGCGACGCGGGCGACCGCCTCTACGGCATCGGGCAGTAGCCGCCAGCGGTAACAAACCGAAACTTTACGAGGGACGCGTTGCGAGGGCAGCGCGTCCTTTCTATTGTTTGAGCCATGACTATCGGCAGCAACCTGAGCTCGAGCGCAACCTACGCTCGCACGGCTGCACGCGCCGAGATGTGCATGCGAATGTGCGCCTAACCCACCTGGGTAGCCACTCGAATCGTTCGCAATCAAATAAGCACATCAAACCGAAAACGGATATAGTCAAATGACAATCGCAATCAACGCCTACAACGTTCGCACCCAGACCCCCCGCCCAGCACACGGTCGGCAACTGGCGAGCAAACCGGGAAGGCAACTTCGGGTCGTCAGAGAGGGGCAAGCCGTGAGCGAGCAATCAACCCACGAACCCACCGAGGCGCCCGTAGTCGAGACCGAGGCACGCGGCTTTGCGTTGTATGTCGGCATCGACGAAGCGACCGCGGCGGCAGCCGGAACGTCGCTCGCGGCGGTAGTCGCGGCCCTGCGCAAGACCATCGCCGATCTGGTTCCCAGCGCCGCCGAAGAAACCTACGCCGCAGTCGCGCTGGCCCCAAAGAACACCGGCGGCCGCCCGATCGACGTCGTGCGCACCGCCCTTCGCGACCCGCGCGCCATCGACAAGGTGGTCAAGCAGCAGGCCGAGGCAGACGCCGACGCTAGCAAGGGCATCGTCATCGACTTCAACCGCAAGAAGGTCTTCACCGACGGAGACGTCGCGCCGCTGACCTACAAGGAATTCGAGCTGCTCAACTACCTGATCAAGAACCAGGGCGAGACCATCAGCCGCAAGGAGCTCATCGAGCTGGTTTGGGGCGACGACGAGCTCGAACAGATTCCGAACGAACGAACGATCGATGTGCACATCCGTCGCCTGCGCAGCAAGATCGCCGGCTACGAAGACGTCATTCGCACGGTTCGCGGCGGTGGCTACCGCTTTGACCAGCACCCAGACGTGATCTACGAAATCTAGCGGATTAGATGTCGCGACAGATCACCCCGGAAACCGGTTTGCAGGCGCTTGCCGACAGACTGGTCGCCGAGCTAGTCGGGCTGGTTGACAACGGTGTCGCCACCCCGATTCTGCTAATCGACGGCCGAGCCGGCAGCGGCAAGAGCACGCTGGCCGAGCTCGTCAAGAACGGTTTCTTCAAGGCCGGCGAATCCGCTCCTCGCGTCGTGCACATGGACGATCTTTACCAGGGCTGGAACGGTCTGGATGCCGGCGCCGACTACCTCAACCGCTTCGTGATTGCCCCGATCGGCAAGCGCGAGGGCGCGAGCTGGCAGGAGTGGTCCTGGGCCGAAGACGCTCGAAGCGGGGAGTGGCGCGAGTTTCGTGGTGGCACCCCGTTGATTGTCGAGGGATGCGGTTCGCTAAACGGCGTGAGCTCGCAGGCTGCCCACATACGCGTCTGGCTCGAGGTGCCCGAAGGCGTTAGACACCAACGCTGGCTCGATCGCGAGGGCAACGACGAGTTCTGGGCGCGTTGGAGCGCTCAGGAGGTCGAGTTCTATGCCCGCGAGAAGTCGGACGAGCTGGCCGACATCGTGGCCGCTAACTAGCCGGCGGACGACCCCTAACTAGCGGTTCTTGAGCCAGGCGCGCAGGCCGGCGACGATCGAGGCCAGGATGAAGAAAATCGCGATGCCGTATGACACATTCTTGACGGCCGGAATGCTCGCAGCGAAGTAGCCGGTGACGGTCAGCCCGGTGCCCCAGGCGAGTGCGCCTACCGCATTAGCCGAGAAGAACTTGTAGTAGTTCATGCGCGAGATGCCCGCGATGACCGGCACGAACACGCGAGCCCACGGCATAAAGCGCGCAATAACGACGGCCCACCAGCCCCAAGCGGCATAGATCGCGTCAGACTTGGCGATGGCCGACTTGAGCCACTTGCCCTTGCGGCGATCGAGGTATGGGCGGCCGTAGTGACGACCGAGCGCATAGCCGACCTGGTCGCCGAGCCAAGCGGCGATGCCGACTCCCGTGGCCATAATCCAGATGTTCACGTCGCCCGAGGTGGCCGCGACGAGCCCCGCGGCAAAGACGAGCGAATCGCCGGTGACGAACGGCACAAAGGCGCCGATCAGCAGGCCGGTGCCGGCAAAGACCAATAGCCAGACTGCGCCGTAGAACAACCAAGGCCCCATGCCGGCATACCAACCAGAAATTTGGTCTGAAATGGATGCGGCCAGCGGCGGCGCGAAGTTACTGAGGGGCCATGAAGCGAGTTGCACGTATCAAGCCTAAGGCTTGCCGTGCAGGACGATTTCGTCGAGGGTGAGGCGGGTGCGGGCCAGCAGCTCGCGCTCGAGCAGCGGGCCTTCGAGCTCTTCAGGCAGCGCGCGCTTGCCGATGGTCAGCGCAACAACCGGGTCGATGTTGTCTGCCAGCGAGAGGTTTTCGCGCAACCACTCTGGCTCGATGCCACCCATGACGTGCGTGGCAAGGCCGAGTTCTGCGGCCTGAAGCAGCAGGTTCTGCACGGCCGAACCGGTGTCGTAGTGCGCATACGGGTTGTTCTTGCCATCGGCATCGGCGGTAACTGCCGAGACGATGATGATCGCCGAAGCCTTTGGCGACCAGGCCTGGTTCCAGCCCTTGAGGCCGTGAGCGATCAGGTCGCCGAAGAGCGCATCCTCGCGCTTGATGACCGAGAAACGCCAAGGCTGGATGTTCATTGCCGAAGGTGCCCAGCGCGCGGCCTCGAGAACCGAGAGCAGCTCGTGCTGAGTGAGCACGTGGGTTGGGTCGTAAGAACGTGGGCTCCAGCGCTCCGCGATGACAGGCAGGACAGGCGCTGCGGTGATGGCGGTCTTGTTGATTGCTGGCAGGTGAGGCATGGTTTCTCCGCGTTTTGTCTAGGGGGTCTTGACTAGCATAGGTGGGATGCTCGAGATTCGCAACGGCTAGGCTAACCAGCATGTCTCGCAAAGGATTCCTACTGTTCCTCATGGCCGGTGTGGCCTGGGGAATGCCCTACCTGTTCATCAAGTTCGCGGGTGAGGAATTCTCGACGGCAAGCATCGTCTTTTCTCGCGTCGTGATTGGCGCGCTCGTGCTGATTCCGCTTGCGGCATACCGCAAGACGCTGCTGCCGGCACTGCGCGAGTGGCGCTGGGTGTTGGTATTCGCGCTGATTGAGATGGTCGGCCCATGGTGGCTGATCACCGAGGCCGAGCGCCAGATCGACAGCGGCCTCGCCGGTCTGCTCGTCGCAACGGTTCCGTTCTTCGGCCTGCCGATCGCTTACTTCATGGGCGACAAGTCGGTGGCCCACCCAAAGACCATCATGGGCATGGTGTTGGGCTTCGGAGGCCTGATTCTGCTGGTCGGCATTGACACGTTCCAAGGCCACATCGAACCGCTCTACGTTGGTTTCATCGTGCTTGCAGCGGTGGGATACGCGGTCGCCCCCGCGGTCGCGGCACGCAAGCTGTCGCATGTCGCGAGTGACGCATCCATCGGTCTTTCAATGGTGATGGTGGCCGTGATCTACGCGATTCCCGCCGCTTTCACCCTGCCGGCCGACATCGCAGCCGAACCATCGGGCAAGGCCTGGGCTTCGCTTATCGGCCTCGGCGTGATCTGCTCGGCGATCGCCTTCGTGGTGTTCTTCGCCCTGATCAAAGAGGTGGACGCGGCCCGCGCGACCCTGATTACCTACCCGAATACTGCCGTGGCGATCCTGCTCGGCGTGCTGCTCGCTGGCGAGACGTTCACGCTCGGCATGTGGGTTGGGCTGCCGCTAGTCGCGATTGGCAGCTACTTCGCATCGCGCAAGCACTAGAGCGCTCTAGCGAGAGCGCAGCAGCTCGGCCAGGTCGGCTTTCTTGCCATAGAAGTAGTAAGGGTCACCGGCATCGGGCAGTGAACCGAGTCCTGCGGCCATCTGCTCTGCGGTCTCGAAGGCGTGCGCGTGGCCACCATCGATCAGGGGCGAGAGGTGCTCCCAGCCCGCGAGCTTGAGAATGCCCACGCGATTACCTAATCCGGCAGCCTCGATCAAAGTAGCCGAGAACACGCCGAGGCAGAGTTCCGATTCCGCCAGTAGCTCGAGCGAGGTTTTGCCCTCAGGCGCCATAACTAGGTTGGCTGGCATAGGCTGGCCGGATTCGGCGAGCGCGGTGTCGAAGTCTGACTGTTCGTCCTTCGGGTGCGGCTTGAAGACGAAGCGGTAGTTTGGTGCGAGCCGGGCGAGCTTCAAAGCGGCAGCGAACAGCTCGCCACCGATCAGCGGTTGCGACATGATTACCGCGGTGCCGGGGATGCGCTCGATCGGGTTGGTGGCGCCCGAACCGACGCGAAGCACGCGCTCGCGAACCGCCTCAAACTCGTCTGTCGCGCCCGCCACCACGATCCGCTGGCTGCCCGAGTTGTCGATGCCGTCGGTCCAGTACTGACCCCAGGTCCAGATTTCGTTCGGAAGGTACGGAATCTCGGGGCGGCCAGGCCACGAAAACTGCATGTTGTACTTGCTGAACACTCCACACTGCAGCTCGATCACCTTGATGCCGCTGTCTTGGGCCGCGGCCATGAACAGCATGCGCGAGGCGTTGACGATAAACAGACGCTTCAACGGGATGCGCTTGAACAGGATGCGGTATCCGCGGCGCTCAGCAAAGAAGTTGCGAAGGGTCCAACGAGGAAAGTTGCGGTACGGACCGGCCGAGGATCGGCTGGCATCCTCTAGGTATTTGATGACGCGGCGATACTTGGCGTAGTCGGCTTTGCTGACACGCAGACGCACGAAGACCGAAGCTAGCAAGCCCCATCGGTCGCGGAAGATGCCCTGCAAGCGGTCGATCTGCGGCCATGGCGATTCGCGGTCCCATGAGCCAACTCCGAACCGGATAGCCTTGTCGCCCAGCTCGTCGATGACCGGCTGCATGAAGCGGTCTACGCCGCGCGCGTCGCGATTCGAGAACGGCGAAATCATGTCGGTTGCGGCAAGCCACTTGATTGCACGCTCATCGCGCATTGAGTCGGGAATCAGGCCACGAAGGTGCCAGCGCCAACCGGTGACGGACTTCCAGAGAACCTTCTCACCCTTGGTTCCGGTCCACACCGGGTAATCCGCAGGCTTGACCAGTGGCTTGCTGTCTTTCCACTTGTAGGTGCCTGAGTTTTTAGTCAGGTTGTAGAACACGCGAAATCGCACGAGCGGCCAAAGTCGAACGCCTAGGACCTCCCAGTTGTAGAGGTCTTCCTCGCGCTCGATGCGCCAAAACGCCTCGCAAACCTCACCGACCGTCGCCGGCGAGACCTCCTCTTCGATCGAGTCTGAAGAGACGTCGAACTCTTGCTCTGCGTTGCTCATGCGGTGGGATGTGCCTTCAAGATTCGTGTCAGTGCCTCGGTTGAGACGGGCGGTGCAAAATAAAATTCTGGGTCGGATGCCGGCTTGGCGGCCTTGAGAGCCGCGGCCAAAGCCGGATCCTCGTTCGGGTCGGCAAACACGAGGTCACCGCGCTTTTCAATAGATTTTAGGTTCTCCCAGCCCGGCAACTGGGCAGCCACGACCTTCGCCCCAAGCGCCACAGCCTCTACGAGCGCCATGGAATAGACACCAACCACGTACTCGCTCGCGGCGATCAGGTGGATAGCCGCTGCGTCGCGTTCGGCAAAGTGTAGGTTCGCAGGCTTCGAACGGCCAAGCGCCGCCAGGTGCGCATCGAACTGCTCGCGGTCTTCCTGAGGGTGCGGCTTGACGGTCACGCGGTGCTGTGCGTTGGCGTCGGCTACGTGCAGGGCAACCTCGAACAGGCGAGTGGTGTGCTGCGCCTGCGAGACGAACAGAATCGTGCCAGGCTGGCGCTCGGTAGTGAGCTCGCGCGCCTTGGTGAGTGCAGCCGGCGCACCAATCACGGTCGTGCGCACACCGCTCGGCAAAGCCGCATTTTCGGCCCAGTAATCGCCCCACACCAGCAGTTCGTTGGGCAGGTAGGCAACCGATTCGCGACCGGTGAACGACAGCAACGGATGCATGTCACTTAACAGGCCATGCTGCGGCTCGACTACCCATACGCCCGCCCGCTGAGCGCCAGCAATCATCGCGCGCTTCCATGCATTGACGACGAAAAGCTTCTTGAGTCCGAGCGAACGGAAGAGTCGGGCAAACCCGTAGCGCTGCGCAACGAAGTTGACGAGCAACCAGCGCGGGAAGCCCCGGTTTGAGCTGAGCCGGATGTTGAACTCGCTCTCAAGAAAAGCGATCACGCGGGCCCAACGGAGCGCATGCTTGCGGCGAAGCGTAGGAAGCACGAGCAACTTGGCCAGCACTCTGTAGCGCTTGAGGAATTCGCGTTCGAGCAGTTCGATCTGCGGCCGACCAGAGGCGGCGTCGTGCTCGCCCATGCCAAACACGAGCGTCGAATCGGCGGGAAGGGCTTCAACCAGCGGGGCACTAAACCTGTCGTTGCCAAGCGCATCGCGACGCAAAAATGGCACGACGCCAAAGTCAAAACGATTCGCGATGTGAGAGATGTTTCCCGCGGTCACTTCGGGGCGATCCGGCAGCGACTCGAAGATGCCGGCTGCCTCTGCCACCTCGCGATACAGGCGCATTCGCACCAGCGGCCAAAGGTAGACATCCCCGACCTTCCAGTCGAGCAGCCCCTCGCGACGCTCGATGTCCTCGAGCGCTTGCCACAGCTTTTCTATGGTCATTGCAATCGACGGATGCGCGACCCCGCGCTACCGGTCTTCCAGGAGCGCAACGGCCCGGTCGAAGTCGGCCTGGGTGTCGATGTCGACGCTCTCTTCTGCCGACATCACGAATGCCGAAGAGCCCGCGGTTGGGATTCGACGCCCGGCGACAAAGTCGGACCACCGGAACAGATAGAGCGCGCCGTTGGGCACGTATGCGGCGGGCAGGTCTTGGCGATTCTGCGTCATCGCGTCCGGGAACAGCGGCTTGAGGCGCCCTTCGTCGATAACCATCGTCCAGTAAGGGGACTTCTCGAGTGCCGAAACCGAGACCACCGATGGGTTAGGCACGGACAGGTCGAGGTTTGCGTGCATCATGTCCAGAGCCTGGCGCACGTGGCTCGAGTTACGCATCGGCGAAGTCGGCTGCAGGTAAACGACGATCACGTCGGTGTTGATCAGGGCATTTTCTTCGCCCGCGAAGTAGTCCTCGAGCAGGTCTGCGGCGGTCGCGGTGTCAGATGCTGCCTCAGCCGAGCGCAGATGCGGAAGCGCTCCCGCGCGCTGGGCCTCCATCAGGATTGCGTCGTCATCGCTCGAAACCACGACGAGATCAATCAGGTCGGATGCGCCTTTCGCGCTCTCGACCGCGCGCTCGATCAGGCTCTTGCCAGCTAGCTTCTTGAGATTCTTGCCAGGCAGACCCTTCGAGCCGCCGCGCGCCGGAATCAGGGCTACGACCGTCAAACCGTTCAGCATTCGCTTGCCTATTCGCCTAGAAGTCGAGCCACTCGGCGTGGTTGTTGCGCGCCTCGTTGAGGTCGTCGTGGCGACCGATGTCGAGCCAAGACTCGTGAATCGGGAACGCCACAACCTTCTCGCCACGTGCACGAACCAGGTCGAGCAGGGTGGGCATGTCGGTGAACTCGTCCTTCGGAATCAGCGACAGGGCCGACGGGTCGAGCGCGTAAATGCCCGCCGAAACCATCGAGCGGTGAATCGGCTTCTCGCTGATCGACTCGACCTCGGTGCCCTCGATGTTCACTACGCCGTAAGGGATCTGGAACTGGTACTCGCGAACGCCGAGTGTGGCGGTGGCCTGCTGCTTCTGGTGGAACTGGATCACCTGAGTGAAGTCGCAGTTGGTGAGCAGGTCGGAGTTCATGACGATGAACGGCTCGTTGAACTTGCCCGAGAGCTGTCCTAGCGCGCCAGCCGTGCCGAGCGGCTTGTCCTCGTGCAGGTACTGCACGTTGAGGCCGAGCCAGGCGCCATCCTTGACGTGAGCTTCGATGATGTCGGCCAGGTAATTTACCGAGATGAAGATGTTCTTGAAACCCTGCGACTTGAGCTTGCGCAGAATGATCTCGATGATCGGGGTGTCGCCGATAGGCAGCATCGGCTTTGGCACGGTGTGAGTCAGCGGGTGCAGACGCACGCCCTTGCCGCCGGCCATTAAAACCACCGGGGTCGAGCGCTCGACCGTTGCGGTCAGATCGTCATCGGTGAACATTCCCAGCAGCTTGCCGGCCGCGTCGATCACCGGAACCTGGTGGATCAGCTTAGGAATCTCGCGCGTCATAACATCGCGACCGTTGTCGTCGATGGTTGCGGTGTGCGGCTTGGTGTTCATCACCTGCGTGACAGGCGCGTCGACAGCGAGACCGCGAAGCAAACCACGGCGGATGTCGCCATCGGTAACGGTTCCGAGCAGCTTGCCATCGGCATCGACCACTAGCGCAATTTGCTTGGCACCCCTGTTGATGGCTTCGATGGTCTGCAAGAGGGTGGCGCTAGGTGCCACGGTAAGGTCGCGAAGATCGCTGATCACTGCTGGCCTCCGTTGGCTCTGGCGACGGCTGGAACACCAATCGCGGTCTGGTTGTCGGGCACGTCGCGAGTCACGACCGCACCCGCCCCAATGATACAGTTCGAGCCGATTTTGACTCCCTGAAGAACGGTCGCATTTGCGCCGACGTGGGAGTTGTCGCCCACCTCGACCATGCCGCCGAGCACCGCGCCGATGGCGATGTGGCAATTCGCGCCGATCACATTGTGGTGCTCAACGATTGCCCCAGTGTTGACGATCGTGTTTTCGTCGATGCGCGCATCGGTGTGTACGACGGCCTTGTGCAGCACCTGCACGCCTTCGCTCAAGAGCGCGGATTCACTGATGTGCGCCGTCTGGGCATCGAGCTGCAAAAAGTTGAAACCGGCCTGCTTGAGCTGCGCGTAGACCCGGGCGCGCGCGGTGATCGGGCCGGCCGAGCCGATGCCGTTCACCAGGAGGAAGTCGATTGGGTCGACGTTGCCCTCGCCCGAGACCAGCTCGGCCTCGTCGTAACGCTGCAGGTCGCCAACCAGCAGGCTGCTGCCGTCGGCCGGAGCAACATAGCCGCTGAGTGCAATGCCGGCCTCGGCCAGCAGTTCCTGCAGCACGCGAGCGTGGCCGCCCGCGCCGACCATGAGCAGCTTCGGGTTGCTCTCGCGCAGCTCGTTAGTCAACGTACTCACCGGCAACGTATGCGCGGCCCGCGACAGAGCCGACGACCTCGTAGAAGTCGAAGCTCGTGCGACCATTCAGCGGGCGGCGGCACTCGAGGTCTGCCTCGGTGATCACGGTTCCGGCGGCGATGTCGCGCTTGGCGACCAGACTGCGGCGGACTACCGCCTTGTTCGCGAGCTCGATCGGGGCTGGCTGCTTCTTGCGCTCACCCAGGGCACGGGTGGCCTGGCGAATCTGCGAGACGAGTGACTCGAGCTCGGTCGGGTCGAGCGACGCCTCGTGGTCCGGCCCCTCGAGCGACTTGTCGAGGGTGAAGTGCTTCTCGATCACGGTCGCACCCATGCCGACCGCGATGACCGAGGCCAAAGTGCCGAGCGAGTGATCGCTGTAACCAACCGGAAGGCCGAATTCGTCGGCAATCAGCCCGATGGCGTTGAGGTTGAGGATGTCTAGCTCGGCCGGGTACTGCGTGGTGCAGTGCAGAATGGTGACCTTCTCGAGCATGATCGCGCGCACATCCTCACGCGCGTAGTTGGACTCGAGCTCGGCTGCCGACGGCTTTGCATCAATCGCAACGATGCCGTTGGCGCGCGCGTAACCCCATGCGATGAACTTGAGGGCCTCGCCGATCTCGTCCAGCACGGCCATTCCGGTCGAGACGATCACGGGCAGGTTCGACTGCCCGGCCTCGACCAGCATCGGGGCAAAGGTCAGGTCGCCCGAGGCAACCTTCACCAGTGGAATGTGCAGCTCTTCGATCAAGAAGCGAAGCTCGTCGAGGTCGAAGCCCGTCGATAGGAAGCCGATGCCGATCTTCTTGCAGTGGTCGCGCAGCTGAGCGAACTCCTCGTGGCTGAGCTCGAGGCCCTTCAGGAGGTCCCACTGGCTGCGGTTGTCGTCGTCGCCCTTGCGCTGGTAGTCGGCGAGCTTGGCGTCCTTGCTGGCTAGCTTGTCGGCCGAGAAGGTCTGAAACTTGACGATGTCGGCACCGGCACGCTTGGCCACGTCGACCATCTCGATGGCGCGCTCGATCGAGCCGTTGTGGTTCACGCCGGCCTCGGCGATGATCAGCACTGGCTGAGCCTTGATTTGGTTCGCGATCATTAGTTGGCGCTCCAGAACTTCTTCTTTGGTGGGCTAGGGATTTCGTGGCGCATGAGCTCTGCGGTTGCCTTTTGAGCAAAACCCGGCAGGCCGAATGGGGTGCCAGCGGCAGCCGCGCGGGCACGGAACTCGGGGTTGAGGGCCTTTTGCATTGCCTCAAGAATCAGAATGCGATCTGCACGCGCCGGCTTCAGAACGCTGGCCGACATCGGGCGACCCTCCTGGCGATTGCCGATTAGAACGCTCGGAACGCCGAGAACAGGAGCCTCAAGAACGGTCGATGAAGAATTACCCGTCACCAGATTGACCTTCGACATCACACTGAGATAGCCAAGCTGGCCGAAGCTCTCGACGTACGAGACGCGGTCTGGCAGTCGAGCCGCGAACGCGGCAATCGCCTCGCGAACATCGCCCGAGCCGATGTCGTTGTTGGTTCCGGTGATGATCAGCTGGGTTTCGCTCGGGTCGAGCGCGCTAGTGAGCGCCTCCATCGCAGCCAGCAGCTCGCCGATCATCGACTTGGCGCTAGCCTCGTCGAATGCCGCCGGGTGGAAGGTCATCAGGACGGTGTTCTTGGTGCCGAAGCGCACGCCGAACTTGTCCTCGAGGGCCTCGCGCGACAGGAGCTCGAGGTTGGCGATCGCATCCAAAACGGGTGCACCAAAGTTGAAGACGCGCGAAGGCTCCTCGCCGAGCTGAATCACGCGGTCGCGGTGCTCCTCGGTGGTGGCAAAGTGCAAGAACGAGAGCTTGGTGATGGCGTGGCGCAGGCTGTCGTCCATCGCGCCCATGGTCAACTCGCCGCCGTGAATGTGAGCAACCGGAATCAGCAAGATGGTAGCCGCCGATGCCATAGCAAACGCCTCGAGACGGTCGCCGAGCACCACGACCACATCCGGGCGCAGGCGCTCGAGCTCGCGGGCAAACTTGGCGATTGCTTCGCCGGTGTCGACGGCCGCGGCCAACGACGTGTCGTCGGTCGACCAGATAGGGATCTCGGCGGCTGGCTCATAGCCGTCGCGGCGAATCTCGGCCACGGTCATGCCGTGCTCGGCCGACAGGTGGCTGCCAGTCGCGATGATCTGCAGCTCGACCGTGCGGTTCAAGCCGTTCGCCTTGCCGTGCAGCTCGGCGATCAGGTTCTTGAGCAGACCGTAGTCGGCTCGAGTGCCTGTCATCACCGCGATCTTGCGCATTAGAGGCGCTCCGCCAGCTTCGGAGTCGAAGGAATGCAAATCAGCGACGCGTGCAGCGCGGTGGCCACGTTTAGGTTGCCGCCGAGCGAGTCGCCCGCGGCCGGTGCACCGGCATACATGCGCTGCTTGTGCAGCAGGTTCCACATCGGGCGGGCCATGAAGCCTGCATCGGCACAGGCCTGCAGAACCTCATCGCGCAACTCGAGGCTCGGGTCATCGAGCTGAATGGCACACAGCCAGTAGTTCGACTCGGTCGACTCTGGTTCGAAAACAAAACGGACGCCGTCGATACCGGCGAAAGCCTCGCCGTAGGCAAGCGCCAGACGGCGCTTCTGCTCGAGGAAGCGGTCGAACTTGTCCAGCTGAGCCATGCCCAGGGCGGCGTTGAGGTTCGGCATGCGGTAGTTCCACGCGATGTGGTCGTGCTCGAACTCCCACTTGTGCGGCATCTTGGCCGTGGTGGTGAGGTGCTTTGCCAGCGGGCCGAGCTCGTCGTCGTTGGTCAGGATCACGCCGCCACCACCGGTGGTGATGGTCTTGTTGCCGTTGAACGAAATCATGCCGGTGAGGCCAAAGGTGCCGGTGTGCTGGCGCTGGCCCGAACGAGTCGTGATCCACGAGCCGAGCGACTCGGCGGCGTCTTCGACGACGGGCACACCGTACTCGGCCGCGATATCGCAGATCTCCTCGATGCGAACAGGGTGGCCGAGGGTATGCATCGGCGAGACGGCGGCGATGCGAGCGCCGGTGAGCGGATTGCGCAGTGTGCCGTCGGCGTCGCGGAGCATAGCGGCCAGGCGGTCGCGGAGGGCATCAGGGCTCATGCCCATCGTGGTCAGCTCGCTGTCGATGAAGTGCGGGGTCGCACCGGCGTGCGAGACCGCGTTAGCCGTGGCGATAAACGACAGGGTCGGAACGATCACCTCGTCGCCAGGGCGAACACCGGCTAGGAAGAGCGCGACCTGAAGGCCGACGGTGCCGTTCGATACGGCAATCGCATACTTGGCGCCCGTGATCTCGGCGATGCGAGCCTCAAACTGCGGGATGAATGCACCCACTGACGATACGAAAGTGCTGTCGAGGCATTCGTTTACGTACTTCTTCTCGAGCTCGTCGATCTCGGGCTCGTGCAGGCCGATCATGCGGCCGGCCTCCGGTGCTCCGAGCACCGCGGTCAGGCGCTCGACGATTTGGTTAGCAAGTGTTGTCATCCGCTAGCTCCTCTGTTCGGGCGCAAATCTGGTGCGCCGCTACGACTTTCGAATCGCGTGCCAGCCCCACCCCAGCACCATCGGTCTTAGACGGTGTATTCGTCCGGACGGTACTTGGCCAGGTTGACCGGGTTGGTGAACCACTCCACGGTCTTTTCGAGGCCGGCACGGAACCCGTCTAGACCCTTGATCTCAGGCTCCCACTGAAGCACCGACTTGGCCTTGGTGTTGTCGCTGAACAAGCGCTCAACCTCAGAGTTCTTCGGGCGAATGCGGTTCGGGTCCTCGGTTGCAACAGCGCCGGCACCCATGATGTCGTTGATGATGTTGAAGGTCTCGCCGATGGTGACCTCAAAACCGACGCCCAGGTTGGTAACCTCGCCGAAGCCGGTGGTCGCGTGCAGCGCGCGCTCGAAGCCCTTGGCGGTGTCGGTCACGTAGGTGAAGTCGCGGGTCGGGGTCAGCGCACCCAGGTTGATCGACTTCTTGCCGGCGGCGAGCTGGCTGATGATAGTCGGGATCACGGCGCGGGCCGACTGACGTGGGCCGTAGGTGTTGAACGGGCGGATGGTCAGGGTCGGCAGCTCGAAGCTCGAATAGAACGACTTGACCATCTGGTCTGCACCGATCTTCGATGCCGAGTACGGCGACTGGCCCTGAAGCACGTGACCCTCATCCATCGGCACGTACTGAGCGGTGCCGTAAACCTCGCTGGTTGAGGTGTGGATGAAGCGGTTGACGTCGTGGTTGCGTGCCGCGTTGAGCAGGTTCAGGGTGCCCTGAATGTTGGTCTGCACGTACATGTCTGGCGCTACGTACGAGAACGGGATGGCGATGAGGGCCGCGAGGTGCATGACGGCCTCCTGGCCGCGCACGAGCTCGTTCATGTGGTACGGGTCGCGGATGTCGCCGAGCACGATTTCCATGTGCTTCTTGACCTCTGGGTCGATGGTGTCGAGCCAGCCGTGCGAACCGATCGAGTTGTAGATGCACAGGGCCTTGACCTCGTGGCCGGCGCGAACCAGCTCTTCTGCGAGGTGTGAACCGATAAAGCCGTCAGCGCCAGTTAGAAAGACCTTCATGAGGGTCAAGTTTACCTGCGGGAGGGGCGGGAGGGCGGTTGCGTTGTCCTAGGGGAACACCCTTATTTAAGGCAATTTATCGCCATATTTCGCTGGGAGGTGGCTCAAATAAGGGCTTGTTTGAACGGGATGTCTCAACCGTCTAGCAACCCCATCCCAAGCACCCTGGTAATCGTCCATTGGAATCTTCACAGGTGTGCGAAGCACGACGTTGACCGACTCATCGTCCGTCGCCCTGCCAAGGTGACGCTGGAACTCTCGCAACACCGCCATCGTCACATGCCTTGAAAAGTGCACGTCGATGTTTCCTGCCTGGATCTTCACGACTAGCCCCAGCCCCATGAGGCGATTCATCCACCGACCGGCGGTGTCGGTGGAAACATTCGCGGCCGCAGCAACCATTTCGCGCGTGAAAATAATCTGGTCCAGAATGCAGTCCAGCAATGCGCCTTGCCGAGTTCGAGGGATGATGCGGTTTTCGCTAAACACGCGTTCAATCTGCCTCCGAGCCACTAGCAGCTCAAGCCAGAGGTCATTACCCTGCATAGCCAGTTGATTCTCGCGGGCCTTACGTGAGAAAGCGGTGTATGTCAGGCGATGCGTCGCGTAGACGAGTCGTCCCGGCAATGCCCACATTGCCAATAGTTCCATTGGCGTTCGTGAACGTGAGCTGGCGTTGCCATTGGCAGCGAAAACGAGGAGACGCACGAGCTCGCTACAGCGCTGAAAATTCTGTTCGAGCACGAAGTTGATTGGTTGGTGATCTCTGGGTTCTTCTTGCATGCAACGAGTCTGGGCAATGGGGCTCGGGCTAAATGGCCCGCCTTCAGAGATGTGGAAAAGGCCGCAGATATGGGCTTGTTTTGACCGGACCCATCGAATTTAGGGAGAAAAATCGCCTTAAATCGCTCCGTATCCCTAGCGCGGACGAGTTGCGAGATTTATG
>JACCDJ010946313.1_pt1 | contig 30054 bp, 28 predicted proteins | sample 7444481 | NCBI WGS metagenome assembly JACCDJ01 (sample SAMN15323435, study PRJNA562643) | freshwater metagenome | isolation source: river surface water | place: USA:Blue River Watershed | collected 2017-08-15 | reverse complement strand
GAGCTAGAAGACCTCGTCGATAGCAAAGGCTTGACTTTCGGGATGAATGTCGCAAAATATAAATTAGACAGAGATTAAGATTTTAAGTCATGAGACACGGAAATAAAGTAAATCACTTAGGAAGAAAGACTGGCCACCGCAAAGCAATGCTTCAAAACATGGCTTGTTCTTTGATCGAACACAAGCGCATCACTACAACCATTGCAAAAGCAAAATCATTGCGCGTATTTGTTGAGCCTTTGCTCACGAAATCAAAAACCGATTCTACACACTCTCGTCGTGTTGTTTTCTCTTACTTACAAAGTAAAGAAGCCGTCACCGAATTATTTAGAGAGGTTGCGCCAAAAATTGCAAACCGCGAAGGTGGTTACACACGCATCATCCGCACTGGTTACCGTTTAGGTGACAACGCAGAAATGTGTATGATCGAAATCGTTGACTTCAACGAATTGTACAACAACAACGAAAGCAAGAAAACTACACGTCGCTCACGTCGTGGCGGTAAAGCGAGCGAAGGTGTTGCAGCAACCGCTGTTGAAGTGGTTGAAGAAGCACCAGTTGCAGAAGTTGTTGAAGAAACACCAGTTGCAGAAGTTGTTGAAGAAGCTCCAGCTGCAGAAGTTGTTGAAGAAGCACCAGCCACAGAATCAACTGAAGAAGCAGATACTGCTACTGAAGAAGAGAAAACTGAAGAATAAATTGACATTATGTTGATAAAAAAGGCGGACAATGTCCGCCTTTTTTGTTTTTATACCCTTCCTATTTTAACAAAGTCCGTAATTTTGGAGAAAATTTATAAATGCAGCAAAATCAAGCAGCTATTCTCCTTTTAGAAGATGGCACAGTATTCAAAGGCATTGCCATTGGCAAAATAGGAACCACTGGCGGTGAAATCGCCTTCAATACAGGCATGACCGGCTATCAAGAAGTATTTACTGATCCTTCTTATCTCGGTCAGTTATTGATCATGACTACCTCCCACATTGGCAACTACGGTGTGCATACAGAAGAGATCGAATCAGATTCAATCAAAATAGCTGGGCTTATTACCAAAAAGTTTTCTAATGGTTTTTCGCGCTCGGCCGCAGAAGGCTCGCTACAAGAACTCATGGAAAAGAATGGCACAGTGGGTATCTCTGACATTGATACACGTGCACTTGTACGTCATATCCGCAATAAAGGCGCCATGAACGCCATCATTTCTTCAGAAATCCTAGATGTAGCTATCCTCGAAGAAAAGCTCAAAGAGATTCCATCTATGGATGGTCTTGAACTTTCTTCCCGCGTGACCACAACAACAGCTTATGAGGTAAGTCCTGAAAATCCTAAATACCGTGTCTCTTTACTTGATTTCGGTGTCAAGAAAAATATTGTGCGCTGTCTAGTAGAGCGCGGTTGTCATGTAAAGGTATTCCCTATGCATGCAACCAAAGCTGAGCTCGATGCCTTTGAACCAGATGGCTACATGCTTTCAAACGGCCCTGGAGACCCATCTGTCATGACGCAGAGCATAGCGCTTGTCAAAGAAATTGCAGCCGGTCACACTCCCGTATTTGGTATTTGCTTAGGTCATCAAATTCTGGGCCTCAGCCAAGGGCTCAAAACGGAGAAAATGTTCAACGGACACCGCGGAATCAACCATCCTATTTTGAATTTAAAGACTGGAAAAGGTGAAATTACCTCGCAAAATCACGGTTTTGTGATTACCAAAGAAAGTATTGCCTTGAATCCAGCTATTGAAGTGACACACGAACACCTCAACGACCATACAGTTGCCGGCATTGCCATCAAAGACAAGCCCGTATTCTCTGTTCAATACCATCCAGAAGCATCGGCGGGTCCGCACGACTCCCGTTACCTTTTTGATGCCTTTATTCAACACATGCAACAATACCAAACAAAATGAGTTTTATCGCCAGCATCCACGCCCGTCAAATTTTAGATTCACGCGGCAACCCAACTATAGAAGTTGATGTCCTCACCGAAAATGGCGTGCTCGGACGCGCGGCAGTGCCCTCCGGAGCATCTACAGGTGTGCACGAAGCTGTAGAATTACGCGACGGCGACAAATCTGAATACCTTGGTAAAGGCGTAAGAAAAGCCGTTGAAAACGTCAATACCACCATCCAAAATGCCTTGCTTGGCATGGACATCTTTGAACAAAAGAAAATCGACTACCTCCTAATCGCCCTAGACAACACACCCAATAAATCTAATTTAGGCGCCAACGCTATTCTCGGAACGTCTTTGGCTATTGCCAAAGCTGCTGCTGCAGAAGCTGGTCTAAGTTTATTTCAATACATCGGTGGTGTAGGCGCCGTCACGATGCCGGTACCCATGATGAACATCCTCAATGGTGGTTCTCATGCCGACAACCTTATCGATATCCAAGAATTTATGGTCATGCCATTTGGTGCCAAAAGTTTTTCGGAAGGTTTGCGTTGGGGAACAGAAGTATTTCATCACTTAAAAGCGGTTCTTAAATCCAGAGGAATGTCTACCAACGTAGGTGACGAAGGTGGTTTTGCGCCTAGCTTAGGTTCCAATGAAGAAGCATTGCAAGTAGTGATGGAAGCCATCGAAAAAGCTGGCTTTAAGCCGGGTGTTGACATGTACATTGCGCTAGACGCTGCTGCTTCTGAATTTTATGATGAAGCTACTGGTAAATATAATTTTGCCTCAACAGGTGAATCTAGGTCTTCTGAAGAAATGGTTGCATTCTGGGCAGATTGGTGTGAGCGCTACCCGATTATCTCTATCGAAGACGGCTTAGCCGAAGACGACTGGGCAGGTTGGAAACTCGCTACAGAAAAATTAGGACACAAAATCCAATTAGTAGGTGATGATCTTTTTGTGACCAATTCCAAAAGACTGCAACAAGGTATCGAACAAGGTGTTGCCAATTCTATACTTGTCAAGGTCAACCAAATCGGTACGCTTACAGAAACCATTGAAGCCGTTAATTTGGCTACACGCAACGGTTATTCTTCAGTCATGAGTCACCGCAGTGGCGAAACCGAAGACAACACCATTGCCGACCTAGCCGTGGCACTCAATTGTGGGCAAATCAAAACCGGATCAGCCTCGCGTTCAGACCGCATGGCCAAATATAATCAATTGCTGCGCATCGAGGAAGAACTCGAAGAAGCTGCGGTTTATCCAGGAAGAAACTTCAAGTTTATTCGTTAATTGGGTCGCTTCAACCTACGCGTTTACGCTTTAATTATCAATGAGTTCGGTGAAATACTGCTCTCAGACGAATGTCGTTTTGGTACTTTTTTCACTAAGTTTCCTGGCGGAGGCGTAGAAACTGGAGAAGGCATCAAAGACGCCTTATGCCGAGAACTCCAAGAAGAACTTGAACTCGAATGTACAGACGCCGAATTTTTCTACGTCAATGAATTTCATCAGTTATCTGCTTTTGATCAAAGCAATTTAGTAGCTTTTTACTACCTGGTGCGCTTGCAAAAGCATGACTTTCCGGCAAGCGAGGCATTTCAAACTCCTTTTGAAGTAGAACAAGAGAAACAGCGCTGGATAAGTATTCAAAAATTGAATAGCGAAGACCTCACCTTTCCTATTGACAAAATTGTCTTGGATAGGTTACAGAAAATAATTCGCTTTTAAGACTTACTTCTTAAAATTAGAGGCTACCACCAAATCTTTGGTGCCATGTGTCCAAGAATAGAAACCTTCTCCTGATTTAACACCTTTTTTACCGGCCATTACCATATTGACAAGCAACGGACACGGCGCGTATTTTGGATTGCCAAAACCGTCGTGCAAGACTTCTAAAATAGCCAGGCAAACATCGAGTCCGATGAAGTCGGCAAGTTGTAGCGGCCCCATTGGGTGTGCCATACCGAGCTTCATGACGGTGTCGATTTCTTCAACGCCAGCAACACCTTCAAATAAAGTATAAATCGCTTCGTTGATCATTGGCATCAGGATGCGATTGGCCACAAAACCTGGGTAATCATTGACCTCTACTGGTACTTTAGATAAGCTGCGCGAGGTTTCCATGATAAGTGCTGTAACCTCGTCCGAAGTAGAATAACCACGAATGATTTCAACAAGTTTCATGACCGGAACAGGATTCATGAAGTGCATCCCAATGACTTTATCTGGGCGATTGGTCACGGCAGCAATTTTGGTGATCGAAATTGATGACGTATTGGTAGCGAGAATGACCTCAGGAGCTGTAAAAGCATCCAGGTCTTTGAATATTTTTAGTTTGAGGTCGACATTTTCTGTAGCAGCTTCTACCACAAGTTCTACGCCTTTAACACCTTCAGCCATATTGGAAAAGGTTGTGAGGTTTTGAAGTGTTTGGGCTTTCTGCTCCTCGGTGAGGCTGCCTTTGGCAACTTGGCGATCGAGGTTCTTGGCAATTGTGCCGATAGCACGCTCGAGGGCGGCTTCTGAAACATCGATTAGATTGACGTTGTATCCAAATTGGGCAAAGACGTGTGCGATGCCATTTCCCATGGTGCCTGCACCAATTACTGCTACGTTTTTCATTTTGTTGAAAGTTTGCACAAATATACTGCTCCTATGTTATTTGCGCTAAAAATGAATACATTTTGATTTGATTATCTTTGTAGTGTTAGCTCACTTATGTACCAACGCATCCGACAATATTTTACCAACTCTGGACTACTTCGCAATTCGGCTACACTGATTGTGGGTACGGTGCTCGCTCAACTCATTCCCATTTTATTTCAGCCTGTGCTCCGCAGAATGTTCAGCGCCGAAGAATTTGGAACAGCCGCACTTTATGTCACTGCTGTTGGCATGCTCGTAGCCATCGCCAATCTCAAGTATGAGAGCGCAATTGTTTTGCCGGAAGAGGACAAAGAGGCCAATCATTTAGTAGCAGGAGGCGTCTTGATTACGGCTGTTCTTGCCTTGCTTGTTTGGATTATTGTGTTTTTAAATGAATCTTGGATTGTTCGACGGTTTTCCTTGAACGACCAAGAATCTTGGTACCTGCACTTATTGCCGGTAAGTGTTTTTTTGGTGAGCAGTTTTCAATGCTTTAATTTATACCTGATCAGAAAAAAAGCATTCAAAGACGCAGCAAAAAACAAGGTATACCGCAGAACAACCGAAGCCGCTGCACAGAGCGCAAGTGGTTATTTTGGGAACAGCACTGGTTTGCTTTTAGGCAACCTAGTAGGCGATATCATCAATTTTTTTGGCGGATTTTGGCAGGCCAAGAGAATGGGGCTCAATTTTGCTTTTCGACTCCAAAATACCATACCGACACTCAAAAAGTATTGGCGCTTTCCAATTTACCACGCCTTTCCATCTTTGCTCAACACCATCAGCCTCACCCTACCAGTATTTATCGTGAATGCAGCTTTTGGCAAAGCACAAACAGGGCAATTTGACCTCAGTAGAATGGTGCTTTCCTTGCCTATGGCACTTATTTCCATTTCGCTTTCTCAAGTTTATTTGCAGCATCAAGCAGAGCGCATCCGCAAAAAAGAAGCAATTGTTCCAGACTTCAAAAAAGTGAGCCTGACCCTACTGCTCTTGAGTTTGCCCCTTGCGGTCTTTTTGTTGCTCTTTGCCTCACCGCTCTTTGCCTTTGTTTTCGGACCTGAATGGCGGCTCGCAGGCCAACTTACCGGCGTACTTATTTTTGGTCAGACCCTCAAATTTGTGGTTTCACCCTTGAGCTCAACTTTGGTTGCACTCCAAGAAGTACGTTTCAGTGCCCTTTGGCAAATTCTTTATTTTGCATCAATGCTTTGGCTTTACTTGAATCCTGGTCAGGATATCCAAGATTTTGTATGGCGTTACTGCCTTGTTGACCTCATTGCGTACAGCTGTTATTACGGCCTGATCTATAACCGCGTCAACCACTACGAAAAACTGCGCGCATGAAACATTTGAGCGCTTTAGTGAAAGCCCACCCCTATTTGACGACATATTTGTTCGTCTATGCTTTGTTGCAAGTGGGGCTCATCTACAGTTCCGGACTCACTTATGCAACGCCACTCTTCTTTTTATTTTTGCTCCCCTTGCTAGCGCTATATGGCATTTTTTCTAAACTGAACTATCCGTTTGTCTTCCCTGAGCGCAACTTCAAGCATTTTGAAAAATACCTTTTCATTTTCGCAGTGGTGATCATGGTGCTTCACCTTTCATGGCTTGGGAAAATACCGTTTCTCGAAGCCTGGCAAGCTTCCAAACTTTCGGATGCCAATTCCATTCGCAAACTCAGTTCAGCCACTTTACCCAAATGGTTGCATTATACAAGTACGTGGTCTATTAGAGCTTTGCTACCGGCCAGCGCTTTATTCTTTGTCTTGCGGAAAAATTACCTCGGATTTTTCTTCAGCGCGGGTGTGGGTTGTTTGTATGGACTTGCGCTACTGCAAAAAAGCTTGATTTTTTGGGTAGGGTTTCCGGTGCTTGTTTACTTTTTCTTGAATAGAAAATGGTGGGCAGGTGTGGTAAGTACGTTTGTGATGGGTGTTTTATTCGTTGTTGCTGTGTTTGCGAACAATCCGCAATTGCACGGCGGACAACACGACCTTAAACCAAATTTAGCAAAACAAGGCAGCGCTAATGTCGTGTCGGAAGGCATCTTCAAACGGATATTTATTGTACCGGGTAAAACCATGAGCATGTGGTTTGCGCATGTACCCAATGATAAACCCTATTTGTATGGCAGAGATTTTGGCCCTTACGCCAAACTTACGGGGCAAAAAACGGCAGACTACAACCTCGAACTCTATGCACTTTTCTACCCTGACTACGCCAAACAAGGCGTTCAAGGGAGTGTCAATACCGCTCATTTTATGCGCACCTACGCAAATTTTGGCTGGTGGGGACTGCCGTTAGCTGCTGCGTTTCTTGCCATTTTCTTTCAGTTTTTAAACATTATACACAGGAAAACCAATGCAATACTAGCGTTCAGCTTGCAGATTTTCCCGCTACTTTTGCTCAGTTCTGGATCCTTACTCACCTTGCTTTTTAGCGGTGGTTGGGGCCTGATCTTACTGCTTTTATTATCAAGCCAAACAAAGGAAAGCCCTCATGCCTGAGCCACAACGTATTTGCCACCTCACCAGCGTTCACCTCGATGGCGATATCCGCATCTTTCACAAGATGGCTAAAACAATGACGCCATATTTTGACATGCATATCGTGGTGCCTAATACGGAAAGCCGCATACAAAACGGGGTGCATATCCATAGTTTTTCTGCTGAAACACAAGTCCGAAGCAAACGGATTAAACATACAGTGAATGACGTATTAAAGGTAGGTTTGTCTGTTCAGGCTGATATCTACCATCTTCACGATCCTGAATTGCTCCGAATTGCTTCGAAACTTCAGCAAACAGGAGCTAAAGTCATCTTTGACTCACATGAAGATGTACCCAAGCAAATTATGGATAAATTCTGGATTCCTTGGGTTTTTAGAAAACTGATCTCTTTGGTGTATACTCAGTATGAAAAAAGAAGTGTTCGACGACTCAATGGCATCATCTCGGTTACACCAGGCATCTGTGCGCGTTTTTCAAAAATGAATCAAAAGGTGGCCCTGGTGCGCAATTTTCCGTTGCAAGCTGAATTCCCGCTTCCAGATTGGAGCCAAAAAAATAGCAAGCATTTTTGTTATATCGGTGGGCTTTATGAGTCGAGGGGAATTCGCGAAGTAGTTTTGGCCATGAAAGACCTCGATGCGGTCTTACACTTAGCTGGTACTTTTGATGACCCACTCTTACAAGCTGAATTAGAAAGCTCAAAAGCATGGCGAAATGTGCGCTTTTATGGGCAAGTTGGACGTGAAAAAATCCAAGAAATTTTGCAGCAGTGCTCCGTTGGCATCGTCACGCTGCACCCGACGCCAAGCTATAAAGAAGCGTATCCAATCAAAATGTTTGAATACTTAGCGGCGGGCTGTGCGGTGTTGGCCAGCGACTTTCCTTTGTATCGCAGCCTACTTGAAGGTGCGCCGTGTGGGAGATTTGTAGATCCGCAAAACGAAGCCGAAATTGCTCATGTACTGCACGACTTTTCTGCGCAAAGTGAAGCGACTTCAAAAATGGGGCAATTGGGCCGCAGGCTCTTTGAAGCCAAATACAATTGGGAAATAGAAGCCCAAAAACTCCGAGAATTTTATATTTCTTTATAAATGTCAACTACCCAACGCTTGTTCAACTTCGTCCTGATCGCATTTTGCGGCACGTGGTTGCTGGAGAAAGGGTTATCGGGTCCCTTATTGATTTTACTGCTGGGTATTGCATTTGTAGGTCGAGTGAAAAAGGAGAATCAATTTCAATTTCAATTCATTCATGTCACTTGGCTGCTGCTCTTTATCTTGTATAGCAGCTCCTTGTTTTGGTCCCGAACACCTGATTGGAGTGCACTCGAAAGAAAATTAGCGCTACTGGCCTTACCCCTGCTCTTTTCCTTCAAATGGAAAAACCCACTGCCCATAGCCCAAATGTGGTTGGCGCATACATTAGCCTGCTTGGTTTTGATTGTCATTGCCTACTACGATGCCATCATGTGTCAGCTGACGCTTGGCAACAGCGTGCGCTGCTTCAGTACCACCTATTTTTCGCAGCTACATCATCCGTCGTATTTTTCAGCCTTTTTGATTTTTGCCATCATCGGTTTGCTCCTCGGTAAAGTGGCGTGGTTTCGCGGCAAAGCCCGCTGGATTTCTTGGCTGCTGATTTTAATTTTTGCTAGTATGCACCTGCATCTTGGCACCCTAGCCGGCATCATTGCGCTCGGTACGGTTTTGATGATTTTTACAATTTACCGTTTGCTGCAATACATAGGAACGACCAAAAGTATTGTCATTGGCGCACTGCTTTTATTGTGCAGCATCGTACTCGCCCTATTGAGCAAGGACATCCGTGCAGATGCTCAAAATGCAAGCAACTTTACCCGAAGTTATATTGAAAATCCGGAGGGGTTTGTCAAAGGGAGAAAAGAACCGCTACAAGGCAATGAGGTGAGACTGATTCTCTGGACAGCAAGTGTTGAAATAGGAACGGCACAACCGTTTGGGCTTGGCTTAGGAGGATTGGAGCCTGCACTTTCCCAAAAACTCATCGCTTGGGGCTACCCAGAACAGGCGAAAAAAGAATTCAATCCGCACAATCAATTTTTACAAATTTGGAATGAAATCGGCTACATCGGCGTGCTGCTTTTTATAGGACTTTTGGCCTTCATCAATCAAGCATTTTACAACAAAAGACAACTCAGCGGACTATTGCTTTCCCTTGTTTTTATTGTTTTTTGCTTATTTGAAAGCATCTTACAACGCGAGTCTGGCATCGTATTTTTCTTGTGCTGGTTCACTGCACTTAGTTATTGGCCTAAAAATGCGACTACATGAGGCTACTCATCCTGACACAATATTATCCTCCAGAAATTGGCGCACCACAAAACCGCCTCCACGAACTCGCTATTCGGCTCAAGGCTTATGGCATGGAGGTAGAAGTGCTCACCGCACTGCCCAATTACCCCAAAATGAAAATTCAGGAGGGCTATGAAAAGGGCAAGAAACGCGAAGAACAGATCGACGGCATTGCCGTGCACCGCGCAGCTATCTATGTGTCGGCGTCCAAAAGTATCGTGGCGCGCTTGCTCAACTATTTCAGCTTTGTCTGGACCTCTTATTGGCGCGGTAGTAAACTCGATAAATTTGATTTTTTACTCGTAGAAAGTCCGCCGCTTTTCTTGGGTTATAGTGCCATGGCTTTGTCCAGAAAGTTAAGCGCTAAGCTCATTTTTAATGTCAGCGACCTCTGGCCAGAAAGCGCTGAAAAACTTGGTATTGTCAATAACCAATACCTGCTCAAAATGGCTTACCGACTCGAGGCCAAGTGCTACCAACGCGCAGCACTCATTACGGGCCAAACCGAGGGCATTGTGTCAGATATCGCTCAGCGCTTTCCCTCTAAACAGGTTTATTGGTTGCCCAATGGGGTTAATCTTGATTATTACAAGCCCTCAAACATCAATGAAAGCGACTTTAGAACCCGAAATGGATTTAAAGCAAGTGACCTTTTGTTTTTTTACGGCGGAATCATAGGTCATGCGCAAGGGCTTGAAGTGATCTTGCACGCGGCTGAGCAACTTTTAATGCATCCGCATATCCACTTTATTTTACAAGGTTCAGGACCCGAAAAAGAAAAATTAATCGCCCTCAAAGCATCCTTGAATCTCTCCAATATTCACTTCCTAGAACCCGTTGCCAAAGCAGAAATGCCCGCTATTTTACAAGCCATCGACGTCGCATTGGTTCCTTTGAAAAACCTACCGTTGTTTCAAGGTGCCATACCATCAAAAGTATTCGAAGCACTTGCCATGGAAGTTCCCTTACTATTAGGAGTGGATGGCGAGGCCAGACATCATTTCATCGAAAAGGCCGAAGCGGGCTGGTATTTTGAACCAGAAAATCCAAGAGAATTGGCAAATGTGATTCAATCTATTGTTGCAAAACCGGATGACATAAAAAGCGCGGGTAAAAACGGTCGAATATATGTGAGTCAACACTTCAATAGAGACCAAATTGCCGCATCTTTGTACAAACGCTTAACCTCACTTTCATGATTCCTTTTTCTCCTCCTCGCATAGACCAAGCCGTCATAGACGAAGTTACGGCAGCGCTGCAAAGTGGCTGGATCACTACCGGGCCACGCACCAAGCAATTTGAAAAAGAAATTACAGCATATTGCGGCTCAAAAAGCACCATTGCCGTCAGTGCCTGGACCACCGGAATGGAAGTCTTGTTGCGTTGGTGGGGCGTTGGACCTGGCGATGAAGTCATACTTCCTGCCTATACGTACTGTGCAAGCGCAAATGTAGTGTTACATACGGGCGCAACCCCGGTTTTTGTCGATTCCGACCCCACTGATTTCAATCTGTCTATCGAGGCGGTAGCCGCTGCCATTACGACACGCACCAAGGTAATCATGCCTGTAGATATCGGTGGCTTACCTTGCGATTACAATGCACTTTATCAAATTATAGCCGACAAAACGCCTCTTTTTGAGCCCAACTCTCCCGAGCAAGAAAAACTTGGTCGGATATTGATTGCGGCAGATGCTGCGCATAGTTTTGGTGCTTTATACAATAATTGCCGCGTAGGCAGTATTGCCGACATCACGGTATTTTCTTTTCATGCCGTTAAAAACCTCACCACCGCGGAAGGCGGAGCCATTACTTTTAATTTACCTGACCAATTTGACCACGAGGAAATTTACAAGACTTTCAATATGAAAATTTTGCATGGTCAATCCAAAGATGCGTTGGCTAAAACCCAAAAAGGAGCGTGGCGCTACGACGTCTTGGAACCTGGCTACAAATGCAATATGACAGATATACAAGCCGCTATTGGGCTTGTTGAACTCGGTCGATATCAAGAAAATTTAGATCGTCGCAAATTAATTTTTACCCAATACGACCAAGCCTTCTCTACGCATAAGTGGGCACAAACACCAACATACCAAAACGATCAAAAAACAAGTTCTTATCACCTCTATCAGCTCCGTATTCACAACTGTACAGAGGTCCAACGCGATGCTATTATTCAAGCGATTTTTGACCACGATGTAGCAGTCAATGTGCATTTTCAGCCCTTGCCTTTACTCACCGCTTATAAAAACTTGGGTTATCAAATGGAAGCTTATCCAAATGCATACTCCCATTATGCAGCAGAAATTTCGTTACCCGTTTATTACGACCTCACAGATACACAAGTTCAGACCGTCATTGCTGCGGTTTGCGCATCTGTAGAAAAGATGTTGGGTTCTAGAAATTGAACCGATCTACAAACTGACCAATCAAAGCGCAATTTATGAAAGTGTTACTTTATTTTCGTATTCTCCTTCTTCCGTTATTTTCGCAAGCACAAGATTGGCCAATTAAAGGAACCCCAGCCTGGCCTGATGTTCAAAAAGATTTGAACGATACCTGCGATGTGATCCCATTAGGGGTTGATTTTGGATTGTGCGCCATGGAACTTGGTTGGGCGCTGACCGATTCGGGCTGTGTGGTACTCTCGGGTTGTGGCTGGATTGGCAGCAATGGCATTGATTACACGAGCTCTTTTTTTAGTTCGTCGTATGAATGCAACAGCGCCTGTTTGCAAGATACAGTGGTTATGTTGAATTGCATCGATTCTAGTTTAATTGACCCCCAAGTATTTTGCGGGGGTGCGCTTGACCCGGTATGTGGCTGTGACTCGGTAACTTATCAAAATTGGTGTCAGGCGCAATATTACCACGGAATTACGTCCTACTATCAAGGTGCATGTGTAACAAGTCAAGTGCAGGCCCGGGCCCACGAGCCAATTCTCGCCTATCCAAATCCGAGTAATGGTGTGTTTAGCTTGAAGCCCCTTCAATTAGCAACGACACTTCGGTTTTATAATGTCTATGGTCAACTGATTTTCTCAACCGAAGTAAATGCCATTGAAATGAAATTCGACCTCGAACTACTCCCTAAAGGATGCTACTTATTCACAATTGACAACGGGATGAGTCAGAAATTACTGATAGAGTAAGCAAGTATTGACTTTTGAGCACTGGGTTCAGTGTTTTTACTGAAATCTTTTCGCAAATCGATCATGAACTTTGGATCAAATTTGATTCAATATGTTCATCAAAACCTACTCCAGCGCAGTTTTTGGCATCAGTGCCACCACCATTCAAGTCGAGGTCAATATCGATATCGGCATCAATTTTCATTTGGTGGGCCTGCCCGATATCGCCGTCCGAGAGAGCCATCAGCGCATCAAAGCTGCATTTCGCAATAATAAACTACACTTCCCGGGCAAAGAAGTCACAATCAACCTCTCTCCGGCCGACATCCGTAAAGAAGGATCTGTTTTTGACCTCCCCATCGCTATCGGTATTTTAGCCGTGACCACACAAGTAAAGGCCACCCGCCTAAGCGAACTCATCTTATTGGGTGAACTCTCTTTGGACGGCAGCATTCAGCGTACAAAAGGCGTTTTGGCCATTGCACTTCAAGCAAAAGCAGAAGGTTTTAAAGGTCTAATTGTTCCATCTGAAAACGCAGCCGAAGCTGCTATTGTGCAAGGCTTAGAGATTTACGGCGTCAAGAATATTCTCGAAGTCATTGCCTTGCTCAACGGAAAATCTGGTATTTCTCCCACCCCAACGATTGGTCCGGAAGAGTTTGGTCAGTTGGCGGCTCACTCGCTGATCGATTTTGCAGAAGTCAAAGGACAAATGCATGTCAAAAGGGCTTTTGAAATTGCGGCAGCCGGGTCGCATAACCTGATTCTTGTTGGGCCACCAGGCGCCGGTAAATCCATGTTGGCCAAGCGCCTGCCCACCATTTTACCTCCCATGACCCTTGAAGAAGCGCTCGAAACCACCAAAATTCATAGCGTTGCGGGCAAAAAGCGCAGCGCCGGAATCGTTTCGCAGCGCCCCTTTCGCAAGCCACACCACACCATCTCAGACATCGGGCTCATTGGCGGAGGTAGCTATCCTCAGCCCGGTGAAATCTCGCTGGCCCACAACGGCGTTTTGTTTTTAGATGAGCTACCCGAATACAAAAGGCATGTGTTGGAGGTCTTGCGTCAACCGCTCGAAGACCGCGCTGTAAACATATCTCGGGCGCGGTTTTCGATAGATTATCCCGCCAATTTCATGTTGGTAGCGGCCATGAACCCCTGCCCATGCGGCTTTTTAAACCACCCCGAAAAAGCCTGCGGTTGCCACCCCACTGCTGTGCAGCGCTACTTGCAGCGCGTCTCGGGCCCACTACTCGACCGCATTGATATGCACATTGAGGTGAGCCCCGTCAAATACACGGAGCTCAATCAGAGCGCTGCTGCTGAGAGCAGCCAAGAAATCAGGCTGCGCATTCTAGCTGCAAGAAAAATTCAACAACAGCGCTATCTTGATACCGGTCTTCACGCCAACGCGCACATGAGCAGAAAGCAAGTTGAGGCATTCTGCCAACTCAGTCCAGAAAGCCAAAAAATGCTGCAAAGCGCCATGAAAAAACTAGGCCTGTCTGCCCGCGCCTACGAACGCATCCTCAAAGTAGCCCGAACCATCGCCGACCTCGATGCAAGCCCTGTGATTTCTACCGCGCATCTTTCTGAAGCCATTCAATATCGGAATTTGGACAGGAGCAACTAATTGGTACTTGAGTTGTTAGTTCTTTATTCAGTACATTTATAGAAAAGAAACCATGCCAATTACTATATCCAAATGCTTCCTCATCCTTCTCATTGGATTATGCTCGTCACCATTTGTAGTTGCCCAAAACCTCTTTGTAGGCCATACCACTCTCACCTTCAATGACCCCACCCGCACTGGAGGCTTTGGAAGCGGGGCTGGGTCGGGGCGCCAAATCCAAACAGAAATTTATTATCCTGCAGCAGCGGCAGGAGAAAACGTGGCTGCAGCAAATGGCCAGTATCCATTGATTGTTTTTGGGCATGGTTTCGCGATGAATTGGGATGCTTATGCCAATATTTGGCAGGCCTTGGTTCCGGCAGGTTATATGATGGCCTTTCCGCGCACTGAAAGCAGTTTATTTCCTTCGCCAAGCCAAGCCGATTTTGGACTTGACATCGCACTTGTGTCCCAAAAAATGAGCGAACAAGCACAACTAAGTACCAGCCTTTTCTATGGAAAACTTACCGACTATACTTGTGCGATGGGCCACTCCATGGGCGGCGGCGCGGCGGTTTTGGCAGCCAGTCAGAATGGTTTATTCGATTGTTATGTTGGTCTAGCACCAGCTGAAACAAGCCCGAGCGCCATCACTGCGGCGGCTTCAATGCAAATTCCATCGCTTATATTATCGGGAAGCAATGATGGCGTCACGCCACCAGCCCAACATCACATCCCTATTTACGATGCCATCCCACACGAGTGCAAGAGTTTTGCCAATCTCATTGGCGGTGGACACTGTTATTTTGCCAACACCAATTTCAATTGTGACTTTGGAGAAAGTACCACCTCAACTGGCATCAGCCTCACAAGAAACCAGCAACAGAGCATGATGTATCAGCAACTCTTTTCATGGTTGTCTTATTTTTTAAATAGCTCCTGTGTTGGTTATGAAGTGTTTATGAATTACCCAATTTCAGGTATCGACCTAAACACCACCTGCCCAGCATTTGATTCAAATCCAGTCGTCATCATACAAAACGGCAACATACTGAGCACCACAACCCAGGCCAATTCTTTTCAGTGGTACCTCAATAACCAAGCTGTTGGGGGTGCCACCAATGATAGCCTGATCATTGACCCTAACTTCTCTGGGGCATACAACTTATTAGTCACATATGACTACGGCTGTGCATACAGCAACAACATCGTTGGACTTGAGGAAAATAGAAGCACTTTTCAGATTTTTCCGAATCCTGCTCAAAAAATGCTTCGCATTGAAGGTCAGATTCAAAGCAACATTCCGTATAATGTATTTAATCTGGAAGGGCGAGTTGTATTATCTGGTACGTTTGAAAAGGGGCAAGATGCAATTGACATCGAAAATTTGAAAAACGGGACCTATTTGCTGCAATTAGTTGACGAACCATCCTCTTTTCATAAGGTGCTGATTGCACATTAAGTAGTCTTGAGAAATCAAAACAATTCATTAACTTCGGGAACTCTTATCTGAACAAATGCTCAAACGAATACTCCTTCCCCTCCTGATTCTGATTTGCAATAGCCTTGCAGCACAAGATTACGTTATCCGCGGTTTCTTACACGACGCCTCTAATGGCGAGCCAATTTCCGATGAACGCGTCAAAGTGCTCAGGCAAGACAGCACGCCAATTGCATTGGGTTACACAAATATTGCGGGCTTCTTTTCTGTGCCAAAACTGCCCATGGGTTCGTATATCCTCAAGGTGGAGAAAGGTAAATATGAGCGCAGTTTCCTCAATGTAGACATGACTGCCGCCAAAAAAATATACGACATCGGTTCTTGGAACCTCAACCCCAATACACTGAACATCAAAGATGTCCGCGTGAGCAATCAGGCAAAAGAAAAAAAGCAACAAATTGGTATGTCTGAGGTCAAAATGGACAAACAAGCCGTTGAACGCATCCCGATGTATGGCGCCGAAAGCGATATTGTGGGCGCCCTGAGCGTTACACCAGGGGTTGTGACTACCGGAGACCAAGGCGGTCAGTTGTATGTGCGCGGCGGAACACCTATCCAAAACAAAACGCTATTAGATGGCATGACCATCTATAACCCTTTCCACTCCATTGGTTTTTACTCCATTTTTGAGACCGAACTCGTGAAGTCTGTGGATATCTACACCGGGGGTTTTGAATCCAAATATGGAGGGCGTATTTCTTCCGTTATGGATATCACTTACCGCGACGGCAACCGCAATAAGTTTGCAGGTAAAGTTTCGGCCTCTCCTTTTATGACAAAGGCCGTGATTGAAGGTCCGTTAGGCAAAAAAGGAAAAGATAGTTTGGCTAGTGGCTCCTACATGTTAACGGGTAAGCATTCACTTTTAGACTACACAAGTAAGTCTTTGTACCCAAGCGTCAACGATGGCAACGGTTTGCCATTTAACTTCACCGACCTCTATGGGAAAGTTACCTTCAACGGAGAAGGCGGCTCCAAAGTGAGTGTTTTTGGCTTCTCCAATCAAGATTCAGTCAACTACAACGTTGCAGACCTCAATTGGAATGCTGCAGGAGGTGGGCTCAACTTTACACTCGTCCCGAGTAGCTCGCCAATATTTATCCGCGGTCACGTCAACGGCAGCAACTATGAAACGACGTTTTTAGAAACTGGTCAAGAGCCGCGTTATTCCAAAATTGGTGGCTTTGACCTCGGCTTTGATTTCACTTTCTTTCAGAAGAACGAAAGCGAACTCAACTACGGTTTCAATTTGAGTGGCTTCAATACACAATTCATCACCTACAATGAGCTCGAACGCAAAATTGAAGCGAGTAATTTCACCACCGAAATTGGCTCATATGTCAATTACCGCTTGGTCACACCGCGTTGGGTTTATCAAGGCGGCTTGCGCATGCAATTATACGCTTCACTGAATACCGTTTCTATCGAGCCCCGAATTGGCGCCAAATACAACGCTACAGACAACCTTCGTTTCAAATTCTCAGGCGGTAGGTTCTCCCAAAACTTCACCTCAGCATCTTCGGACAAAGACGTCGTAAACCTCTTCAATGGTTTGCTCTCTGCACCTACAAATGTACAAGATCAGTTCATCAATGAATTTCAGCAAGTTTCTGAGATCAAGAACGGCTTGCAGTACGCTTGGCATGCCATCGCTGGTTTTGAATACGACATCAATAAATATTGGAATGTCAACATTGAAGCATACTACAAGTATTTTGACCAACTCAGCAACATCAATCAAAACAAACTCTACACCGACATCGCTCAGTTTGAACTCATCGACGACGTCTTTAAAAAGGACTTTATCATTGAATCCGGGCAGTCTTATGGCGTAGATGCACTCGTTAAATATTCCAAAGACCGCATCTTCCTTTGGGCAGTGTATTCACTAGGGCACAACACCCGCTGGGATGGTTTTGACAACTACTTCCCTGTTTTTGACAGACGTCACAACGTCAATCTAGTGGGCTCCTATGCTTTTGGCAAAAAGAAGCAAACCGAACTCAATATCCGTTGGAATTTGGGTTCAGGGCTTCCGTTCACGCCAACTGCGGGCTACTACCAACTCGAGAATTTCGGTGAAGGCCTCACCACAGATTACGTCACCAACAACCCCAACAACCTAGCTACTATGCTCGGCACCTTCAACTCGCAAAGACTGCCTACTTACCACCGCCTAGACATCACTGTGAAACACAGCATCATCACCAAAAAGAAGAACAACCTAGAAATCGTACTCGGTGTAACCAACGCTTACAACCGAAACAACATTTTCTACGTGAATCGCATTACCAACGAAATCATCTATCAATTCCCTGTATTACCTAGTTTAGGTATCAGTTACAAATTCTAAAATAATGGCGCAAATCAGGGCATTTAAAGGAATTCGTCCGGTCCGCAGCAAGGTACATTTAGTAGCTACTAGGCCCTATTATTCCTATAAAAAAAATGTACTCAAAGCCAAACTAGAAGACAACCCATTTACTTTCTTGCACATCATCAATCCTGAATTTGGGGCCCAAATCAAAACCAAACCAAATTCTACTGAGCGTTTTTTGCAAGTGAAGCAAAAATTCAATGATTTCAAAGCAGCCAACATCCTGACCACAGATCGAGAAGCGCAGCTCTATATTTACAGACAATCCAGAGCAGGAATGGTGGTTTCTGGTTTTTTTGCCGGAGTGAGCGTAGACGACTACCTCAACGGCAGCATTAAAATTCACGAACAAACGCTTACCGCCAGAGAAGACGTCTTCACTAACTACCTGCATACTGTTGGTTTCAATGCCGAACCTGTTTTGCTCACTTATGAAGGGCAAGCACCGATTCAAAAGATGCTTGACACCTACTTAGAAACGAGGGCAGAATACGAATTTACAACAACAGATTGCATTACCCATGAGGTATGGCTTCTGAGCCCAACAGACTCCGCAGTTATCTGCGAAGCTTTCCAAAATGTACCCGCACTTTATATTGCCGACGGACACCACCGCTGCGCCTCATCGGCACGCTACACCCAACAGCTGCGCGAAAAAGGACAGGCTTATCCGGCAGCTGCAGATTATTTCTTGGGTTATCTAGTAGATGAACGCGAAGTACAAATTGCCGCATTTCATCGCTTGCTCAAATCTACCAATGGCCTAGATCTCAAGGGGCTCATTGCTATTTTAGCCAATGAAGGCCAGGTCGAAATACTTCCAAGTGCACAAGTGCCCACACAACAGCACGATATCCATATTTACATGGAAAAAACCTGGCTTAAATTTAGGCCAAACCTCCACTTCATCAATGACCAAGACCCGATAGAAACTTTAGACTCCTTTATTCTTTCGGACCTCATCCTCAAGCCTATTTTTGGCATTATCGACCTCAAAACGACCAATCAAGTAGAGTTTGTACCCGGCAATGAACCCATCCAAAAAATGATAGACGCCATTGATGCCGAGAAATTTGAGGTGGCTTTTTTATTGCATCCAGCGAGTATTGCCGACGTCAAAAAAGTGGCGGATGCGGGCTTGAATATGCCACCAAAATCTACTTGGGTTGAGCCCAAATTAAGAAGTGGACTCACCATTTACTCACTCGAGGCATGATCCAAGAACAACTCCAACAAGTACAAGCAGAAATCCCTGCAAACGTTACGCTCATTGCAGTTTCCAAAACCAAACCACTTGCTGATCTACAGGCTGCTTACGACGCTGGGCAACGTCATTTTGGAGAAAACAAAGTACAGGAAATGGTCGAAAAAGCGCAGCAGCTCCCGACCGACATCCATTGGCACCTCATTGGCCATTTACAGACCAACAAAGTAAAGTACATGGCGGGCTTTGTACACCTCATTCATGGAGTGGATAGCCTTAAACTATTGCAAGAAATCGACAAACAAGCCCGCAAAGTCAAACGCGTACAAGACGTCTTACTTCAATTTCATATCGCACAAGAAGACACCAAATTTGGTCTAGACCTACAAGAAGCTCAAGACATCTTAGCTTCTGACACGTTCAAACAGCTCAAATCGGTCCAAATTTGCGGCGTCATGGGTATGGCGAGCAACACCTCCGACGAAAAGCAAGTTGCCACCGAGTTCAGAACATTAAAGCAGATTTTTGAGCAGCTCAGTAAAGACTACTTCCAAGGACAGCTTAGTTTCAAAGAAATTTCAATGGGCATGAGCGGCGACTACCCTCTTGCCATCCAAAATGGTAGTACCATGGTACGTGTGGGTAGTAAAATTTTTGGGGGGCGATAAAATCTAGCTCAGCAATAAGCGATCATCAAGCGTTTTCTACATCAAAAATCAGTGAAGACATTTGCTCTTTCCTGAGGTATTGTTGTGCCAAAGCTTGAATTTCTTCGGCCGTGACTTTGTCTATGGCTTGGTGCATCTCGGCAATGGTGTCTATCTGACCAAAAGCCAGCATGCTCTTGCCTAGGCCTTGCATCAGACCAGAATTGACATCCATACCCAGCGCCAAGTGTCCTTTGAATTGTCTTTTAGCCTGCATGAGCTGACTAACGGACAGCTTTTTGTCGCGTAATTTTTCGAGTTCTCTGTCGATGATGGTAAGTGTCTTGTTGATGTTTTTAGACTCCGAACCAAAATAGATTTGCCAATAACCTGTGTCTGAAAAAGTGTGGTAATTGGCTTCTATGGAGTAAGCGTAACCATAGCGTTCTCTGACCGATAAATTGAGGCGAGAATTGAGTGCCGGGCCTCCTAAAATATTGATCAGCAAGGACATCGCTATGCGTTCTTCTTGGTGATAACTTGGCGCCAAGCCACCCAAAACAGCGTGTGCTTGGTAGTTGGCTTCCTTGACCGTTTCACTGAACGGAGCCGTGCTCTTAAACGGATGTGGAGCCGGACGCTCGGCCGTTTTGGGCATGGCCGCAAGTGCGGTTTCTAAGGAAGATTTAAGTCTTGGTAGTGACATATTGCCAACGAAAGAAACCACCAGGTTGTCGGCAGTGAAATATTGCTGGACGTACGCTTGCAGATCATGCTGTGTAAAACCCGACACGCTTTCTTTGGTGCCGAGGATGTTTTGACCTAAGGGGTGGCCGGCAAAAAGTTTGGCGTCGTAATCATCGAAAATTTTGTCGCTCGGAGAATCTAGGTAGGAGTTGATTTCATCTAGAATCACTTCTTTTTCTTTTTCGATTTCTTTTTGCGGAAAAGTTGAGTGGATGGAGATGTCAGCCAATAAGTCGATGGCACGCTGGGTGTGTTCTTTGGAAAAAGAGGCGTATAAGCACATTTCTTCTTTGGCTGTGTAGGCGTTGAGTTCGCCGCCAACGGAATCTATGCGCGATAAAATATGTAAAGCCTTGCGCTTGTGCGTTCCTTTGAAAAGACAATGCTCTAAAAAATGCGCCAAACCAATTTGATTTGCGGCTTCGTGGCGTGAACCTGCAGCAAAGAAAAAGCCCAAATGTGCTACTTGACTTGGAACTTTCAGGTAAACCAAGCGAGTGCCGTTAGACAATACTTCACAAATGGGTTGATAGGCCTTCATTTAGGGATTGAGGAGTTTGGATTTCCATTGATTTTGACTGAACTCGTAAACGCGACGTTCGTGCAGGCGAGAAGGTTGGCCTTGCCAAAACTCCATGTAATGTGGATTGAGTGCAAAGCCACCCCAATGTGGTGGGCGGGGCACGGCACCCGGAAATTGTAAATCAAATGCTTCAAAACGCGCTATGAGTTCCGATCGGTCGGAGAGGGTCTCGGATTGTTGAGAAGCCCAAGCACCGAGCTGGCTTTCTCGGGGGCGCGAAGCAAAATAAGCGTCGGAAATGGCAGGGTCAATTTGCTGAACGCTGCCTTCTATACGCACCTGGCGCATGAGCTGCGGCCAGAAAAAAAGCAAGGAAGCCTTGGGGTTCTTGCTGAGCTCTTGCCCTTTATGGCTGCTATAGTTGGTGTAGAAAATGAATTGTTGGTCGAGGAGTTCTTTGAGGTAGAGGATGCGGGCAGAAGCTTGTAAGGAAGCATTGGAAGTGCTCAGTACACATGCGTTGGCCTCGCGCTCTTGGGCTTGAACTGCGGCATCAAACCACTGTGAGAAGGCTGCAAAAGGATCTGAAGGAAGACTACCAATTGCCGATGACTGATCGAAATCGGCGTGGTTTTCACGGTATGCTTTGAGCCACTCACTCATATTTAGGCCTCTTCGGTTTCGTCGGTTATTTCTGAATCGTCTTCATCGTAAAATACATCTTCGTCGGTGAGGTCGTCGTGGGAATCAGAACCCGAAGCAGAGAAGACTTGACGGATGGGCGTATGGGTTGTTTCTTCCTCGAATTTAGGCGCCTTTTGAGCTGGAGACTGAACGTCTTCTTCGCGGTAAGGGAAGATTTCAACGATTGGCGATGCGGTGATAGACACGACATTGAAGTCGATCATGAGGGTTGCTAGGCTCTCTTCTATGCGCTCGTAAGCTTCTTTGACTTGCGCTGCGCTGACCAAAAAGTTTTGGGAGATGGTTTTGGCTTTTTCACCGTCTTCATCTATGCGGTCATAGGTGACTTTACACTTGAACCATTGTTCGGCGTCGTCGTATTGGAAAATATCGTGGAGATCGGTACGGGCGATGCCGGTGACTTGAAACTCTCCGCGGATGCTCGAACCTAACTCTTCATAAATGCGGGCTTCTGCATCGGTGAAGGTCATGGCGGCTAGCAAATAAGGTTCAGAAACCCTTTTGAAGGTGCCATTTTCGAGTTGTTTGGTGTATTTGACTTTGACGGTAAACCAGCTATTCATGCGTATTAAATTTGGAATACAAAGATAACACGCTCGTTCGAATTTACACTACTTCGAGAAGCCAAATGGCAATAAGTTTTGAACGGTATCCAAGACGAGGATTTCGCCCGATCTTTGTACTAAAAGCACCTCGATCGAATTGTTTTGACGCGCCTCGCTTTCAAGCAGCACTTGCCGACAAGATCCACAAGGAGACAGCAAAGCGCCCTCGGGCATTAAGTCGCCCTCTGCCACGATGCAAATCTTTAAAATTGCGTCTTCCGGATATGTTGCACCGGCATAGAACAAAGCGACACGTTCAGCACACAAACCAGAGGGGTATGCAATGTTTTCTTGGTTATTTCCTTCGACTATAAGGCCACTTTTTAGTAAAAGACTGGCACCGACTTGAAATTTAGAATACGGCGCATAGGCCCTTGAAAGCGCAGCGTTTGCAGCAGCTAACAGCGCTTGATCAGGGCCTGACAAGTCTTGTGGCGCAGCAATCAAACGGTACGAAAAAGCAAAGTGTTGTGTCATCGGGGCGTTTATACGCAAAAGCCGCTCAAAAGTTTCATGATTAAATTTGTCAAACAGGGAGAAACACAGCCCTTTTTTCGGTAAATTCGCGTTTTTAGCATTTTATGGAAGCAGACAAATCAAAAGCATCATATGGCGTAGGCATGAGCATCGCCGAAAGTTTAGCACAACAAGACCTCTCCACCCTTGACCTCGATCAAGTATTGGCCGGAATGCGTGCCATTTTCAACGGCGAAACCCCACTCATTACCCCAGAAGAAGCCAATCTGCATATCCAGCGTTATTTAGACGCGCAAAAAACGCAAAAATACGAAGTCAATAAATTGGCCGGAGAAGCTTTCTTGGCCGACAACGCACAGCGGCCAGAGGTCAAGACCACTGAAAGTGGTTTGCAGTATGAAGTACTGCAAGAAGGCGACGGGCCCAAGCCTGGCCCAACGAGCCAAGTAACGGTACACTACCACGGCACGCTCATCGACGGCACTGTTTTCGACAGCTCGGTAGAGCGCGGTGCTCCCGCTACCTTTGGTGTCAATCAAGTGATCCGCGGCTGGACCGAAGCTTTGCAACTCATGGCTGCAGGATCCAAATACCGCCTCACCATTCCTCAAGAACTCGCTTACGGCGCCAATCCACATCCGGGCGGAGCTATTCAACCCTACGCGGCACTCATTTTTGATGTCGAACTTTTATCTATTGCCTAATCCATCATTGCTATGAAATACCTATCTCTCCTTGCCCTAATTTTCACCCTTCTCGCTTGCGGTGAAGACGTCGTTACCTTCAAAACCGACAAAGAACGCTACTCTTATCTTCTCGGTGTAGAAATCGCCAAGCCGTTCATTACCCAAGCGCCATTTACCAAAATGGACAAAGAAAAAATGATTGAAGGTTTTGAAAATCCAGTAAATGAAACCGAACTCAAAAAATACTACAAAGAACTCGAGCTGTTGCTAGGGCAAGACGGTCAAAGCTTCAATGAAAAATACAAAGAGCAGGGTTCTTTTGCAGTGGGCAAGATCAACCGCGAGCGCTTTGATCACTACTTTGAAGAACTCAACGCTAAGGCGCTCATCAACAGCGATTTTGTCAAGAAAGGATTCGCCGATGGCCTCAACAAAAAAGACGCTGAAGCACTTAAAGGCCAAGACCGCAAAAAAATTATGGCTGGTTTTGAAGCCCTCATGAATCAGAAATACCAAAAAATTACTGCCGGATACAAAGCTGAGGGCGAAGCATTTATGAACGCCAACAAGAACAAACCTGGTGTCAAAACCACCACGAGCGGTCTCCAATACATGGTACTCAAAGAAGGTAAAGGCCCTAAGCCTGGCCGCGACGCACGCGTCAAAATGAGTTATGTCGGCATGAACCCAGACGGCAGTATTTTTGACCAATCACCGGCTGGTGAAGGCATTAGTTTTGGCCTCAACGAAGTGATCCCCGGCTGGACCGAAGGCATTCAACTCATGAGCGTAGGTAGCAAAATTCGCCTGTTTGTTCCACAAGAACTCGGTTATGCTGGCAATCCTCCGCAGGGCGCCAATATCAAACCCTATTCTCCACTTATTTTTGAAATGGAACTCATGGCGATCGAAAAAGCAGTTGCTCCAAACACGGCCATGCCGATGCCTAGCCCAAGACCACAATAATCCGTAACTTAGACCATGCGCTTTTTAAAATTTCTCTCCATTTTTGTTGCAGGAGCCTTTGCACTAAGCTCTTGTGAAGAAGACATCATTCTCGATGGCGACTTCGTTGAAACTGCAGTTGTCTATGGCCTTCTCGACCAAGCCGACTCCATTCACATGATCAAAATTACGCGCGCTTTCATTGGCCCGGGTTCTGCCCTAGACATCGCTCAAATTCCAGATTCTAGTTATTTTGAACAAGTTGAGGCAACGGTTTCTGAATTAGTAGACGGTCAAGTGACCCGCACTTGGGCACTCCAAGACACCATCGTTCAAGACAAAGACACCAACGGCCTATTTTATGGCCCCGAACAAAAAGCATATTATTTCAAGACCCTTCCAACTGGCCCTCTCGAAGCGATTCAAACGTCTAGCAACCCTATGCTGAGTTCACTGAAGCCAACAGCAACCTATCGTTTCAAAGCCATTATCAACGGTGGTGAGTTTGAAGTGAGCGGCCAAACCGAACTCGTTCGTGGCATGACCTCTCCTTCTGCATCTCAAAATTTCACTTTCAAATTTGCCGACGATCCAGGAGAATACATCTCCACCGGAATCGCTATCTCCAATACAGGTAATTCCTACATCACCAGCGCGCACCTAGATATCTTGTTTAACGAGCACCAAGGCGCCGCCATTACTGAAAAATCTTTCCGTTGGAAACTCGGCGAAGCGCCAGCTGAACCCTACACCTCCCGCACTTATTCAGCAGTTGGCCGAACTTTCTACGACCTTGTGAAAGCCAATGCAAGCAACAACCCAGCGATAGACAAGCGCACCTTCAAAGGCATCCGCGTCATCCTTACTGGTGGTGCCGAAGAACTTTACAACTACATGAGTGTCAATTCACCGAGCTCAAGTTTGGCGCAAAGTAAACCAACCTACACCAACCTTAGTGTCACCAACGGCAAGCGCGTGGTCGGTATTTTCTCTTCGCGCCAGACCGTAACCTACTACAAACCCTTTTATACCTCACCACAACAAGCCTACATCAGAGCCATCGATAAAAAATCGACCCGCGAGCTTTGCAACGGCCCGATCACCGGATTCTTGCTTTTCTGCTCCAACCATCCGGGCGATAACGTCGTGGGGCAAGAAGAGTCTTTTGCTTGTAACTAAATGACCGAACGCCAGACACTCTTCGCCGATGTCTTGTTGCCGGTCCCGATGCGGCAGGTATTTACCTATCGCGTACCCTATGAGTTCAATGACCTCATCAGAAGTGGCCTACGCGTTTTGGTGCCTTTTGGCAAAAACAAACTCCTGACCGGGCTCATCACGAACGTACACCAAACCGTTCCTCAAAACTACCAAGCCAAATACATCGATACCATCCTCGATGAACAACCCATTATCACAGGCAAACAACTCGCCTTCTGGGACTGGATCAGCACCTATTACATGGCTCCTATCGGCGACGTTATGAACGCCGCCCTACCAGCCAACTTCAAATTAGCAAGTGAAGCTAAATTTTGCTTGCACCCCGACGCACCTCTGCAAAGACCAGAACTCAGTACACGCGCCGAAGAAATTCTAGAATTGCTCACGGTACAAAGTCAAATGAGCAGCAAAGACCTCACCGAGCGTCTGGGCATCAAAACGATACAACCCTACCTCAAGAAACTCCTCGAGCTCAAGCTCATTGCCAGTGCAGAAGAAGTCCAGGAGCGCTACACACCAAAAACACAGCTCTTTATCTTTTTGCACTCAGATTTTCAGCAAGAAGAACAACTCACCACTTTTCTCAACACCCTAGAACGCAAGCCAAGAGCTGAAAAGCAAGTACAGGCCTTACTGCGCTTTATCCAATTGGCCACAGAGTCTGGCAGCTTAGCAGCACCAGTATCTAAAACACTTTTACTCAAGCACGACATCAGTGCCTCAGCGCTCGCTACACTAGAAAAACAGGGCGTCTTTCAAATAGAACGGCTCCAAGTAGATCGGCATACCAGCGTGGGTGGAGGAAAGGGTGCTTTCAAGCCACTCACAGAAGTTCAGCTCAGCTCACTGCAAGAAATCGAATCTGGTTTCGCGCAAAAAGACGTCTGTTTGTTTTACGGCGTAACTGGCTCAGGCAAGACCGAAATTTACGTCCAACTGATCCAACAATACCTAGATTTAGGCAAGCAGGTGCTGTTCTTGATTCCCGAAATTGCCCTCACTACCCAACTGATTGGGCGCCTTCAATACTACTTTGGCGATTTAGTAGGCGTCTACCACAGTCGCTTCAACCAAAATGAACGCATTGAAATCTGGAACCACGTGCTGGCCAATGACCCGCACAAATTCAGAATTATTGTCGGTGCGCGCAGTTCTGTATTCTTGCCCTTCGCCGACCTCGGCTTGGTCATTGTAGACGAAGAGCACGAAGCGTCTTTCAAGCAATATGACCCCTCTCCGCGCTACAACGCACGAGATGCCGCTATTGTACTCGCTAAATTACACGACGCAAAAGTTTTATTGGGCTCGGCCACGCCGTCTATCGAATCATATGCGAATGCCAAACAAGGAAAATATCATTTAGTTCAACTTGCTGACCGCTACAAAGGCCTGCAGCTGCCGCTCATGCTTTGCGCCGACCTCAAAAGAGAAAAGCGGCTCAAAAACATGCAGTCGCATTTCTCTAGTTTACTGCTCGATGAAATGAAACAGGCGCTGGCCAAAAAAGAGCAAATCATTCTGTTTCAAAACCGCCGCGGCTATACCCCAATTTGGTCTTGTGAGGTTTGTGCCTGGACACCCCGCTGCCAACACTGCGATGTCAGTCTCACCTATCACAAGCATAGCAATATGCTCAAGTGCCACTATTGCAGTTACACCACGCCTCCTATCGGCTCTTGCACCAATTGCGGCAGCAACCGCTTGCGCATGATTGGTTTTGGCACCGAAAAAATCGAAGATGAACTCCAACTCATTTTCCCGAACACCACCTTCAAACGCATGGACCTCGACAGCACGCGCTCCAAAAATGCCTACGAAGAAATTATCGACAACTTTGCCAATCGCCGCATCGATGTCTTGATCGGCACTCAAATGGTCACCAAAGGCCTCGATTTTGACCACGTCTCATTGGTAGGTATTTTAGATGCCGACATGCTACTCAACCGGCCCGACTTCAGGGCCTACGAACGCGCGTTCCAACTGATGTCTCAGGTAGCAGGTAGAGCGGGTCGCAAAGAAAAGCAAGGAAAGGTTGTCATCCAAAGTGCGCAAGCAGAACATTGGGTACTTGAACGCGTCATGGCCCACGACTTCATCGGGTTTTACGAAGTAGAGATTGAAGAACGCGAGCGCTTTTTCTACCCGCCTTTCTACAAAATTATTCAGCTAACCCTTAAGCACGAAAAAGAAGAAGTAGTGCACGAAGGCGCCCAATTTCTAGCCGACCAACTGCGCGAAGTCTTCAAAGAACGCGTCCTTGGCCCTGAGTTCCCGATCATCAAACGCATTCAAAATAAATTTCTCAAAGAAATCAAGCTCAAAATCGAACGCGGCGCTCCCGACAAAAAAGTCAAGGCTAAAATTTTACAAGACCTCGACGTTTTTTATCAAAACGTCCGCTATAAAGGCATTCAGATTAGTATTGATGTGGATCCGATGTAAGCTACTTTGCTAAGCCATACTTTTCTATAAGCAACTCATTGAGCGTACGCACCATGGCATTATCTTTCTCTAAATCAAACATCCGCTGATTTACGGCCTGATGCGTAAAACTGAACAGGAGAAAAAAATCATAATTCAAAACCTCTGAAATCACACTAAGCAAATCGGTGTCTATTGAGCTGCGTGTCAAGATTGAATAAACATTCCCCCTCGACTTATTGATCTTCTTGGCAAATTCCGTAACCGAAATATCACTCTGATCCAGCACTCTCTTGATTTCCTGACCAATATGCACTTCGCCCATAGCGCAAAATTGCTGAATGCCTGGCTTATTTTCTTATACATTACGCTTATATTTTAGTACATTTTTGTCTAATTTTATTGTACATTTGAAATAATCTTGAAAATTTTAAAATTAAACTAATGAATCTTTTTACAAAACTTGCCTTCTCAAGTGCATTAGCACTCGGCGTATTCAGCTGCGCAAAACCTGGATGTACTGATCCAGATGCTATTAACTATAATCCATCTGCAAAAAAAGACGACTACTCTTGTGTCTACAAAGAAAAACTCATTTTTTGGCAAGATCTTGCTACTTCCCAACTCGTGCAGAACGCGGGAATCACTGGTTTATATATCTATGTAGACGGTCAACTTGTTGGATCTACTCTTGCAACGAACTACTGGACTGGACAACCAAGCTGTGAACAATCTGGAAATGTTAATACAGAAATAGATATGGGCTCACTAGATAGCAAACTCATCGAGTATGAAATCAAAGACAATAATGGAAATGTACTCGTCTCTGATTTTTACATCATGACAGCCGGTGATTGCAATTTCATTCAGATGTAATTCTTTTTTAAATCAGTTCAACTTAAACGCAATGAAAAAATTTATTTATCTCAGCTTCAGTTTACTGTGCTTCTTCGCACTCAGAGCGGGTGATATCGTTACCTTAAATAACGATATGAAATTCGACGGCACTATTACAAAACTTAATGCTTGTACAATTGAGTTTTTTGCCGAGGGCGGAATCTACGAAATTCCAGCAACGGAAATCAGTAGTATCAAATTCGCCAATCCCAATAACAAATTATTAATTGCTTACTTAGCATCTGATATCACTAATGATGATAACTGCTTGAAAGGTCAATTAGATGCAGAAACATATCACGGAAAAAAAGGTGGGCATTTTGTTCTAGGCATGCTTTTCGGTCCTTTTGCTATGGTTGGAACAGCCATTTCAAATCCTACGCCTGATCGTGGTAAAAGAACATACATGATGTCAGAAAACAAGGAGGTTTTTAATGATTTAGAATACCTAAGTTGCTATAAAAAACAAGCAAAAAAACAGCTGATCATAATGGAAGGCCTAGGCTGGGCAACCTGGTTGTTACTTGTACTCATTTAGAGTAAACTTTAACGACGATAATTTCTTATCGGTCGTTTATCTTCAATTGAAAAGGAACTTCACGGTTCCTTTTTTTTTGCGTGTTTTTCGGATAAAAAGAGTTGTTTGGAATTAATCGTTATTTTTAAACAAAACATTATCAACCTCTTCAATCCATCAACACATGAAAAACATTACACTCATATTAGCTGCCTTCATTTTATTTCTTGGTTCTTGTACCATTCAGAAAAGGGTTTATCGACCTGGTTTTACGGTTGAATGGAAAGGCGATAAATTTCAAGCGACAGAGACAGAAGGATTAGCGGAAGAGAACTTGACCATTATAAGCGTCGAAAATAAGGCGGAGAAATCAGATTTATCTAGAATTGATCAAGTCGATTCTAAAGAGATTGAGCTTGCTCAGCCAGTTGCACAAAGTACTTT
>JACCDJ010204516.1_pt1 | contig 30080 bp, 26 predicted proteins | sample 7444481 | NCBI WGS metagenome assembly JACCDJ01 (sample SAMN15323435, study PRJNA562643) | freshwater metagenome | isolation source: river surface water | place: USA:Blue River Watershed | collected 2017-08-15 | reverse complement strand
CACATCGATGTATTTACGGAAAATGGTTACACTAAAGAGGAAATGAAAATGATGCTCGAAACGAAAAAAATCATGAACCTTCCAGAATTGAGAATTACTGCAACAACAGTGCGTATTCCTACAATGGGTGGACATAGTGAAAGCATCAATGCGTCCTTCGAAAAACAAATTGACCTTCAAGAAATTCGCAATATTTTGTCGAATTCTGAGGGAATTATTGTTCAAGATGATCCTCAAAAATTACTCTATCCTATGCCTTTAACAGCACAAGATAAAGATGACGTTTTTGTAGGTCGACTAAGAATTGACGATTCGTTTCCGAACACTTTAAATATGTGGGTCGTTTCCGACAATTTAAGGAAAGGCGCAGCAACAAATGCTGTTCAAATCGCAGAATATTTACTAAAAAAAGGCTTTGTAGCCTAACCTTTTAGAATTTAGTTTGTTATTAAAGGTACTTTGGAAAACGAAACAACCAATATTGTTCCTGACAATAGACCTAAATTCCTGAAAGATGCAATCTATCAGGGAGAATTAAGCAATGCGCCTTATGCATTGAGTGTTAGTTCTCCCAAAATAGAACCAATCGATAAACGTTTATTAAAGGCAAATGCTCATGAAAGTATGCAGCATCAAGCTGAACAACAGATTTCAATGCTTAAAAAACAAGCTGAATTGTTAATGAAGCAAGCCAAAGAAATTGAGGAAAGATTGGCGGTTTCACATGCCATTTACAAAGCCGATATCAATTTCGAACCAATCATTAACGGCATTTATCATTTGTACCAAAAAGAAGACGGCACGCAGCAATTGAGCATGGTTGCTCCTTATGAATGGGGAAATAAAATGCCATTTCAGGCTTATTTACACACTGTGAGATTGATGGCCGACAGAACTTGGGAAGTTCTCGCCTAGATTACCAACCTTGAATTTTATCTACGGCGTTTCTCACACTACCCTCCTTCAACAATACCATTTTCGACGTTTCATAGTCCAATCCGGTTTCTTCCATCACCATTTTTGTGCCTCTGTCAATTAACTTCAAATTTGTTAATTGCATATCAACCATTTTATTACCTTTTACATGCCCCAATTTGATCATCACCGAAGTGGTAATCATATTCAACACCATTTTTGTAGCTGTTCCAGCTTTCATTCGGGTACTTCCTGTCACAAATTCAGGACCTGTAACCACCTCAATGGTATAATCAGCTACTTTTTTGAGGGACGTATTGTCGTTGCATGCAATTCCGCCCGTAAGTATGCCCATTTCTTTACATGCTTGAAGCGCGCTTAACACATAAGGTGTGCGACCCGAAGCGGTAATTCCAACAACAAAATCTTTAGGCGAAACATTGAATTCCATTAAATCTTTTATTCCTTGTTGTTCGTCGTCTTCTGCAAACTCAACTGCTTTTCGAATGGCACCATCACCACCAGCCATGATTCCGATGACACGATCAAATGCTACTCCGTAAGTTGGAGGACATTCAGATGCATCTACAACACCGAGTCGACCACTTGTTCCTGCACCAATGTAAAATAAACGTCCACCATGCTGCATTTTTGAATAACAAGCTTCTACCAATGCCACAATTTCAGACATTGCCTTTTCCACGGAAAGGGCAACTGATTGATCTTCTTGATTGATGCCAGCAACTAACTCTGCAATGGATAATTCATCTAGGTTTTTAAAATTCGATTCAGATTCTGTAAACACAATGTTGGTATTAGATAGTTTCAAAGTTAAAGATATCCCTCAAATTTCATGAATTATTGGTAAAAAAATGCGACATTTGTAAATCTATGAGTCAAGAGAATCTCCAAGCCGAAATTAAAGTTAAATGGTTGAAAATAATAGATTTTTTCGAAACTCGTTTTAGCAAAAAACCAGATTTAAATGCCATATTGTTTTTAATAGGCATTCGAGAATTGGGTCAATTGCCTGAAACAAAATTCACAAAAGAAGAAAAAACACTTCTCATGCATATTGCAAATTGTAAAGTTTTAAGTTATTCGGGGTATTACAAACAAATTGGCTTCAATCAAAATGGTTGGCCGGTTTGGGAAAGTGCATTGCCGATTCCAAATTTAACTTTATTTGAACAAGAGAATTTATTACGTCAACACATCATCGAATATTTTGAACAAGAAGAAATCATACAATTTCATGAAAATTAGATCTTTCATCATTCCGTCCCTCCTTTTATTTGCCTGCGGCGAGTCGGCAAAAACAAAAGACGAGGTTGAAACCATGAAACAAGAATTGGCAAAAGAAAACATACCAATGACTGTTCCCGACACAACATTGCCAAACAATTGGAATGCAGTAGAGTTCACAACAAATTATGGAAAAATTGTGGTTGGATTAAATCCTGCTACGCCAAAACACAGTGAAAATTTTTACAAATTGGCTTCTGAGGGATATTACAATGGGATATTATTTCACCGAGTAATTAAGCAATTCATGGTGCAAACTGGAGATCCTAATTCCAAAAATGCAACCCCCGATCAACAATTAGGCGATGGTGGACCAAAATACAAACTTCCTGCAGAAATTTCTGACACCATGTATCACTTCAAAGGCGCACTTGCTGCTGCAAGAGAAAGTGATGATCACAATCCAATGAAAATGAGTTCAGGCAGTCAATTTTACATTGTTACAGGATCACCTGTGAGTACAGAAAAGTTCAAAGAAATGTTAGAGCAGAACGTAATCAAAGAATTTTTATCGCAAAGAGAGAATATGGAATTTCAAATGCGTTTGAACACGGCATATGAAATGGGAAATCAATTGGCTGCCGACAATGTAATCAAAGAAATTAAACCATTGGTAAAAGACAAAATCGAAGCTGCTTACACCAAAATCCCTCAAAAAGTAAGAAATATTTACGGAAGCTGGGGCGGAACACCTTTCTTAGACAACAATTATACTGTATTTGGAAAAGTAGTTTCTGGACACCATATCGTAGACAAAATTCAATATGTAGAAACTGGTAAAAACGACAGGCCGGTGAGTGATGTTAAAATCATTTCAACCAAGGTTATACCTAAGAAAAATTGAAGACATTAGGATTTTTTGAAAATTTATAGTACATTTGTAGAACTTTCCGAATAAGATTAACTGGGAGGGGACAAGCCGAAAGCCGTCCCCTTTTTTATTGAATATGAAAAAACTAGGTGAAAAATTGAGATCCATTGTAGATGCGGAAGCAAACAATTTTAATTTGTTTGTGGTGCATCATACCGTGAGCCCAACAGGGTTATTTCGATTCTATGTAGACAGTGCTGAGGTATTGTCTATGAAAGACTTAGCCGATTTCACACGTCAAATTTCAACCATCATTGATGAAAGCGATTTTGGTGACACACCGTTTACTTTTGAAATTTCATCTCCAGGGGCAGATAATCCTTTGACCGACATTCGTCAATTTCCGAAACATGTTGGTCGAAATTTTGAAGTTGAAACCAATGATGGTGAATCATTCAAAGGAAAATTAGAATCCATTGAAGAACAATCGTTTCATTTTCAGAAAGAAATCAAAGAAAAAGGTAAAAAATTAAGTTACGAAGCTTTAATTTTACCCTATAGTTCCATTAAACAAGCAACAATTATAATTAGTTTTAAATAAAATGAAAACCAAAGCCAAGGATCTCGGTATTAACCTGGTGGAGAGTTTCTCCGAATTTAAAGAGTTCAAAAACATTGATCGCGCAACAATGATGCGTGTGTTAGAAGATGTTTTCAGAAACATTTTGAAAAAGAAATATGGTCAAGACGCCAATTTCGACATCATCATTAACACCGAAACAGGTGATATTGAGATGTATCATTTGCGTTTGATTGTAGAACAAGGTGAAGTTGAAGATGAAAATCTTCACATTACTCTTGAAGAAGCTCAAAAATTAGAGCCAGATTATGCTGTTGGCGAAGATTGTATTCAACAAGTTTTCCTAGATGATTTTGGAAGACGTTCTGTTTTGAATGCACGTCAAGCCCTGATGAGCAGAATTATTGAACTCGAAAAAGATGAACTTTTCCGTAAATATAAAGATAAACGTGGTGAAATTATAACCGGTGAAGTTTACAACGTTTGGAAACGCGAAATCATGATCTTAGACGATGAAGGAAACGAACTTTCTTTACCGAAAGAACAAATGATTCCTCGCGACATGTACAAAAAAGGTGACACCATTCGTGCGGTCATTCATGAAGTAGACATGGACAAAGGTTCTCCAAAAATTATCCTTTCGAGAACTTCTCCTGAATTCTTGGAAAGATTGTTTGAACTTGAAGTTCCTGAAATTTTAGATGGTTTAATTACCATTAAAAAAGTTGTTCGCGAACCAGGTGAAAGAGCTAAAGTTGCAGTTGAAAGTTATGACGATCGTATTGACCCAGTTGGAGCTTGCGTAGGTGTTAAAGGTGCGCGTATTCATGGCATTGTGCGTGAATTGAGAAACGAAAACATTGACGTAATCAACTTCACAACAAACACTGCCCTTTACATACAAAGATCTTTACAACCAGCAAACATAACCAGAATGGATATAGCTGGCGAAACTGCGAATGTTTTCTTGGAAAGCGATCAGGTTTCTCTAGCGATTGGACGTGGTGGACACAATATTAAACTTGCAAGCAAGTTAACCGGATACCAAATTGAAGTTTACCGTGTGAATAACACTGTAAATAGCGAAGACGACGTTGATTTGGATGAATTTTTAGATGAAATTGATTCATGGATTATCGACGAATTGAAGCGAATTGGTTTAGATTCAGCGAAAGATGTAATCAACTCTTCTGTTGAAGATTTATTGAAGAGAACTGAACTTGAAGAAGAAACCATTATTGCGGTGCAAAATATTCTTCGTCAAGAATTTGAAGATTAATATACAATGATGCTTACAAACTGCACCCCAAGGCAGTTTGTAAGTATCATTTAAATAAAAACAAAAAAAAGAAACTTGGGATTTACAATATATTAAAAGTAAATTTGAATTAAAATATGGCGGAATACCGTTTAGCAAAAGTTGCCGGCGAATTAAATAGAAGTTTCACTGCATTAGCAGAGTTCCTCAAACAAAAGGGGTTCGATGTGGAAGCACGTCCGACTACCAAAATCAATGAGGACATGTATCAAGCTTGTCTACAAGCATTTTCTGCTGACAAAGCAGCAAAAGAAGAGGCAAACAAACTTAAAAATCAAAAAATAGTAAAACCAGCTGTTCCAACAGCTCCGGTTGCAAATAAACCTGCCGTTGATGAAACGCCAGCACCTGTTGCGCCAACGGTTACCCCTACCCCTGAGCCAGTTGCTCCTCCAGTTCCAGTAGTTGTTGAAACGCTTGTAGTGGAAACACCTGTTATCGAAGCTCCTGTGGTTGAAAAAGAAACAATTGCACCTATTGTAGAAGACAAAACTCCAGAAGTTGAAGTTTCTGCTCCAAAAGATGAAAATGTAGGTGGGTTAAAAATCTTAGGTAAAATTGATTTACAAGAACAACCTAAGAAACATAAAAAACCAGAAGGTAAATCTCAAGAAAAACAAAAAGAACAACCAAAAGTTGAAAAACAAACGCCTCCAGCTCCTCCGGTAGTTGAAAAGCCAAAAGTTGAAGAACCTAAAGTTGAAATTCCTGTTGTTAAAGAGGAACCGAAAATGGTTGCACCAAAACAAGAACCAGTTGCTGAGCCAATTGAAATTGAAAAAATCGAAACCCGCAGAGAAACCCTTTCAGGTCCTCGCGTTCTAGGCACAATTCAACTTCAAACACCTAAACAAGGTGTATCAAGCTTAGCAAATGATGCTAAAAAAGACGTTAAAGAAGAGCGTAAAAAACGCAAACGTAAAGATACTCCAGGAACCGTAAAAGTTGCGGTTCAGGAAACGATTAAAACCGACGACAAATTCAAACCGTCGTACCAAAAACCTAAAACTCCTGTTAAAACTGAGGTTTCACAATCTGCTGTGAAAAGCAATGTGAAAAACACAATGGGTAAAATGGGTAACGCTGGTAGAAGTCGTGGTGATAAATTTAAGAAAAAAGCCGACGATAAAGACCGCCGTAGAGGTGAACAAGAAGCTGAAAGAAGAAGAAAAATTGAGGACAGCAAAATCCTTAAAGTAACTGAATTCTTGGCGGCTAATGAGTTAGCTTCTATGATGAACGTTCCTGTGACTCAGGTTATTTCGAAGTGTTTTGCATTGGGATTGATGGTTTCAATTAACCAACGTCTAGATGCTGAAACCATTCAATTGGTAGCAAATGATTTCAATTTTGAAATTGAATTTGTTGACGCAGAAACTCAAATTGAAGCAGTTGACGACGAAAAAGAAAATCCTGCTGATTTTGAACCACGCGCACCTATTGTAACTGTTATGGGTCACGTTGACCACGGTAAAACTTCATTGTTGGATTACATTCGTAAAGAAAACGTAATTGCAGGTGAAGCAGGTGGTATTACACAGCATATTGGTGCTTATGAAGTTACGCTTCAAGATGGTCGTAAAATTACCTTCTTAGATACTCCTGGTCACGAAGCATTTACTGCGATGCGTGCAAGGGGTGCTAAAGTAACTGACCTAGCAATCATTGTAATTGCTGCCGATGATAGCGTCATGCCACAAACACGTGAAGCAATTGCTCATGCTCAAGCGGCCGGCGTTCCAATGGTATTTGCATTCAATAAAATGGATAAAGATGGTGCTAACTCTGAACGTATTCGTGAACAGTTAGCCCAATTAAATATACTCGTTGAAGATTGGGGCGGTAAATTCCAAGCACAAGAAATTAGTGCGAAAAAAGGACTTAACGTCGACAAACTTCTCGAAAAAGTGCTTCTTGAAGCTGAACTTATGGAGCTGACTGCGAACCCTAAACGTAGGGCTAAAGGTACCGTAATTGAAGCAACTCAAGAAAAAGGTAGAGGTATTGTATGTAGCATGCTCGTACAAACCGGTACCTTAAAAGTGGGAGATCACGTTGTTGCTGGTCCGCATTATGCTAAAGTTCGTGCGTTATTTAACGAACGTGGCGCTAAAATCGATAAAGCACCGCCATCAACACCTGTAAAATTGCTAGGTTTCTCTGAACCTCCAACTGCTGGTGATACTTGGACAGTCTTTGCAGAAGAAAGCGACGCTAAATCGTTGGCAAATAAACGCCAACAATTGGTTCGTGAGCAAGGCATGCGTACCAAACGTCATATTACTTTGGATGAAATTGGACGTCGTTTGGCAGTAGGTAACTTTAAAGAATTGAAGTTAATTGTGAAAGGTGACGTAGATGGATCAGTAGAGGCTTTGTCAGACTCATTGATGAAATTAAGCACCGAAGAAATTGCAATTAACGTAATTCATAGCGGAGTTGGTCAAATTACCGAAAGTGATGTATTGTTAGCATCTGCTTCCGATGCAATCATTGTTGGTTTCCAAGTTCGACCTTCCGCAAAAGCACGTCAAATTGCTGAAAACGAAGAAATCGATATCAGAACATATTCAATTATCTACCAAGCAATCGAAGAAATTAAATCTGCGATGGAAGGTATGTTAAGTCCGGAAGTTGTAGAAAAAGTGATTGGTACCGTTGAAGTTCGTGATGTATTCAAAATCTCTAAAGTTGGAACAATTGCCGGAGCTTATGTTACCGATGGTAAAATTGAACGTAAGAGCAAACTTCGCGTCATTAGAGACGGTGTGGTTATGTTCGACGGTGAATTATCTTCATTGAAACGTTTCAAAGACGATGTAAAAGAAGTCTTACGTGGTTATGAGTGTGGATTACAAATCGAGAAATTCAACGATATTGAGGTTGGTGACTATCTAGAAATTTATAAAACTGAAGAAGTAAAACGTAAATTATAATTCCGTTTGTCTGTTAAAAGTAGAAATATGACGATTCTCTGAAAAAGTGAAACACCGTATTTCTATTTTTGGCACAATAGTTGAATACTTGATTTTAGAAAATAAATATAAAATAGAACGATATGAAAAAGATGTTAACTTTATTAGCCCTATCATTGGCTTTCGTAACAACAACTTATGCTCAAAAAAATGTACAAATTGAGGAAGAACCTATTAAATGGTCAACTAAGTCTCATGATTTTGGTCCAATTAAAATGGGTCCTGCTGCTGAAGTAACTTTTAAATTTAAGAACAACACCAACGCTCCAGTTGTCATCACAGACGCACATCCTTCTTGTGGTTGCACAACTCCAACTTGGACAAAAACTCCTATCATGCCTGGTGATTCAGGTGAAGTTAAAGCAAGTTATGGCACTGAAAACCGTCCAGGTTATTTTTCAAAATCAGTAAAAGTAACTTTTGATAATGGTAGCACCACCGACTTAGTGATTAGCGGTACAGTTTCTACTGAACCAGAAGCACCAAAAGCACCAGAACTTAAAAAATAATGAATATGAAAAAAATCGTATTTTTATTAGCATCAGTGGCATTTAGCTCTTTCGTGAATGCACAAGTTGAAATTAAACCTTCAACAGAGCAAACAGACGTGAAAAGTAACGCGGCTATTAAATTTGAAACCACTACACATAGCTTTGGCAATGTAATAGAAGGACAAATTGCAACTTACGATTTCAAATTCACTAATATTGGTACTGATCCTCTGATCTTAACAAATGTTTCTGCTAGTTGCGGATGCACAACACCAAAATGGCCGCGTGAAGCAATTGCTCCAGGTCAATCTGGTGTGATCACTGCTGAATACAATTCAAATGGTCGTCCAGGAACTTTCAACAAAAACATTTTCGTAAAAGGAAATGGCGGAGATGTTACACTAACAATCTCTGGGAATGTTGTTAAAGAACCAGAAAAACCAATGTCACCAATAATCATCAAATAATTTTATTAGAAAAGGGTCGATTTATCGGCCCTTTTTTTATATTCGAAATAAGTTTCAAAACACAAATTCACATGGAAGAGAAAAAATTATCACTCATCGCTAAGAGCCTCATCGCTTTGGCAATAGTTCTTTCCGCTGCAATCTTAGGCAGTGCCTACAAATACAAATACGTTTCAACTGAAACCATCTCAACAACAGGATTGGCTGAAAAGGAATTTTCGTCTGATCTAGTGGTTTGGAGCGCTGAATTTAGCACAAAAGCTATGGATAAAAAAGAGGCCTTCAACAATCTAAAAAAAGACCAAACTAAAATTAAAAACTACTTAGTCAATAAAGGAATTTCTGAGGCAGAAATCATTTTTAGCTCGATAAACGTTGAAGCAATCACCAAATCTATCCGCAATTACAAAAACAATGGCGACTATTCCGAAGAATCAGAATTTGACGGATATAAACTCACGCAAAGCTTCAACATTGAATCTAAATCACTCGATATTATCGAAAAAACAGCCCGTGAAATCACTCAATTACTTGAGGAAGGAATCAGTATTGAACCAAGTGTTCCAAATTATTATTACACCAAATTGGAAGATTTGAAAATCACATTAATTGCAAATGCTACTGAAAATGCCACTTCTAGGGCAAAAAACATCGCAGAAAAAGGCAATTCAACCCTTGGCTCACTCAAAAATGCCACAATGGGGGTATTCCAAATTACAGGTAAAACAAGTAGCGAAGAATTTTCTTGGGGTGGAGTATACAATACAACGGATAGAAATAAAAAAGCGTCTATCACTGTGAAATTGGAATTCGGAATCAAATAAAATGCACTACAAACAATTCATCCTAATTATTTTTGCTATGCTCTCTATTCAGAGCAAAGCCCAACTCGTTGGTGAATTAAATAACAATAACCGTGGAACTCTCCGCGTTCTTGGATCTAATAAAATTACTCAAAATTGTAATCTAGGAGATATCGTTGAAGCAGTATTTTACTTTGAAAACAATTCTTCCGATACCGTTTACATTTCTCAAGTAGCACCTGATTGCCAATGTACTCACTTCATTTTTCCAGAAAAAGGAGTAAAACCACATAGCACTGACTCAATTACACTCTTCTTTATGTCTCAAAACACCCCTCCGGGGCCTTATTTTAAAAGAACTATTGTAGACTATGACGATACCAGCTTTGAGCTCATTATTGAAGGAAATATTGCCATAGTAAGAAATGTGGTGCGCGCAGGACAAAAACCAGTTCTATATCAGAAAAAACAAATTCGAGTGCACAACTCCGAAATCCCTCAAAATTCGTCTGATAAAAAATGAAACGTTCTATTTTCTACCTATCGCTTTTTTTTGTAGGGACATTGACCTTTCAGCAATGTAAAACGCCAAACACTTCAATCGAAACTCCAAATATCATTAGCAGCTCGAACAAAGCAATTCCAGCTGATACTATCCTATGGAATGAACATATTCACGATTTCAAAATGGTACCAAGCGGACCACCAGCAACTACCAAATATACTTTCGTGAATCAAACCCAACAAACAATTAAAATTGATAAAGTTGAAGTTGGTTGTAGCTGTACAGCTTCCGATTATTCGAAAAACGATATCAAACCAAACGATACGGGTTGGATTTCAGCATCTTACAAAACAGCAAACACCTTTGGGTATTTTAGAAAACATGTAGATGTATTTTTCACCAATGGGAAAAAAACACACCTCATTCTTACAGGTACTGTAGATCCAATGATTCCCTCAGGGAAATAACCTACAAAATTTGCATATTCTGGAATTTATCGGAATAACGACCCAACATACCACCAGTGTGTAAAAACACAACTTCTCCCTTAATTTCATTACATTGAATCATTTCGCGAAGCGCCCATAACGCTTTGGCGGTATACACTGGATCCACCATAATTTGTGTTTCGCTATAAAATCCATCGTTAAATCTAAGTAAATCAGGGGTCACTTTGGCATAACCTCCAAAATGAAATCCATCAACAAAATCAATCATATCATCTACACCAAATTCTCTTGCATAATCTAACTGTTGTTGGAAATTCTTAAGTACAAGAACCGCTTTGATTCTTATATTCAATTTTAATTTTTTGATTGCCAAAGCCAATCCAACGGCGGTAGTAGCAGTAGCACTTGCATGAATAATCCTATCAACTGGCCTACTAAAAGACGCAAGCAATGCTTCAAAGCCTTCAAATGCCAATTCCCCTTGCCCACCCTCAGGAATAACCAAATGTCCCTCAATAGAAGAATATTCATTGAATAATTGCGTTTTTTCACGGTACAACTCGCGAGAAACACCACGAATTTCCATTCCATATGCCCTTGCAATGTTCAAATAGTGATTATCTATATGTTCATCAGCACGAAGTAAACCAATGGTTTTAAATCCCAATTGATACCCTGCAGCCGCAGTTGCAACCAAATGGTTGCTAAAAGCCCCACCAAATGTAACCAAAGTATGAAAGTTATGTTCTTTCGCATAACGAATCCACCCTTCCAACTTACGCCACTTATTGCCAGAAATTACGGGGTGAATTAAATCATCGCGTTGAATATATACACGCGCATCATTAAATTCCGAAAATTCTAGTGGCTCTAATGTAGCCTGCTCTAAAAGAATCTTTCGATCTACAGATAAATCAAAATTCGCAAAATCTATTTTTTCCATTCCTCAAAATGAAAGAGTTCCTCAATTGAAGAACGAGTAACACTATGATATCCTGAATAAGCTTTTTCATAAGAATCGAAAGCCAGTTTCAACTCAAGAAAATCAGTATATTGAAATGAATCCTTGTTGTTTATTTTCATCCAAGCCTTCGCTTTCATTTCACCTACACGAATCAATTGCTCAAATATCGGTAGCACAAATTTCCTGCGACCAACTCGGTTCAGAAATTGATCAATGAAACCATAAGCTGGTAAATAGCCCGACTTAATACTCAACATACACCAATCAAAAGCAATTTCACTGTTCATCGTCAGTGAAAAATGGAATACAGAATCCAGATAACGCATATTTGCAAAACTTAAACTGTCTAAATTTCGCAGAAAATGTAAATAATGATGGGTTGTCCAAGCCTTGGTCTCAGAACTGAGGAACAATCCTGATTCCTTGGCAAATGAAATATTCTGCTGATTCAAACTGTTTATATGTTTAGCCAAACTTTCAGCAGCAAGTAAATAGGAACTTTTTACATTTGGTTCTTGGAATCCAATCACATAGACCCACTCTTTAACCTTCCCTAAAAATTCGCCTTGTATAAATTTCGGATCTTTCAACTGAGTTGTAACAAATTGGTTTAATTCCCGAATAAAGTCTTCGGTATTCGATGTTGAGAAGGCATGTTTCTTGAAATACAGATTTAGAAATTTATCCCACTGTTTACGACCCATTTGTTGTTCGCACCATAGTAAAAAGAACCTACCTTTTTCATAGGCAATATCAGTTAACCCATCATCTGGATTTCTCCCCCTAAGATCAAGTTTCAATCGTGTATCGGCAGGCGCATTATCCATCAAATCTTTCAAGGTTTTTCTCAATTCACCGAGGCCCAAAACGGTGAGCATATCAGCATAGTCTTTGCCGTATATTTTCTCCATAATTCGGCTCTCAAAATAAACTGTGAAACCTTCATTGAGCCAAAAGTCATCCCACGTTTCATTGGTCACCAGATTTCCACTCCAGCTATGCGCCAATTCATGGGCCAACAAACTCACCAAACTTCTGTCGCCGGTGATAATTGTAGGTGTTGCAAATGTAACCACAGGGTTTTCCATCCCTCCAAAAGGAAAGCTCGTAGGAAGCACCAAAACATTGTATTCTTTCCAAGCATATTTTCCGTACAACGCCGATGCGCTGTCAATCATTTTCTGCAAATCTGCAAATTCCCAAACTGCTTTTTCCAATAAACCAGGTTCTGCATAAACACCACAATCTTTACCCAATTTTTGAAACTTAAAATCACCAACTGCAATGGCCATGAGATAAGATGAAATAGGTAAGCTTTGGTGAAAAAATGCACTTGTTAGCGGATGAGATGGATTGGAACGCTTTACTTGCTTTACAAAATGCCTAAACTCGCCATTTTTTTTAGGATTTTGCTTCAAAAATGAAGGAATATCAGAGAACTTTTGGGCACTCATCACAACATTCAATTCCGACGGATAGTTCACAACTGCATTGTATGTAAATTTCACTGCTGGAACATCCATACACGGCAGCCATGTTCTTGCCAAAATGGCTTGTGACTGACTAAACATAAAAGGATGCACTTTATCGAATGTTTGCTCGGGCTTTAGCCATTGTAGCGCAGAAATGAATTCCTTACCCGCTCTATTCAATTCTACTTTATTAAATGTTCTGTAATAGACTGTGATGATGGTATCCTGTTTCGGCAATTGAATCACTAAAGATTTACCTATGATTGAGTTAGAATCACCATAGTTCCAATTAACACCACTATGATCCATGCCATAAACATCTCGAATAATCAACCCTTTTGTATCTAGAACCACACTATTTTCGGGGTCAGACATTGAAGCAAGTAGACCCTTATTTACCGGTTTATTTGTCTTAGAATTTGTTGTATTTCTATTTTTATTCCATTTCAAATGATAAACAACATATCCGGAAATCATTTGATTTTCCATATCTACGTCCAATTCGATATCCATTTTATACGGTTGCACAATTTTGTAATTAGAATAACTATGATTGCGAATCAATTTTTCACCAATCTTAGGTACAGAAACTGCAAAACCAAATTGAAAAATTCCAAGAATACAGAATACAATAAAATACTTTTTGAGGGAAATCGACTTCAAATACATCTTGAAACAAAAATAACCAACAAATGCATCAAATCAATCATTCAACCTAGGTTCAATTCAATGTTAAATGTTTAAAACAATTATCTTCGTATCATGCAAAGAGGTTTGTTTCTTATAACGATGATCATTTCATTCGCTTGTAAAGGACAATTTCAAATAAAGGAACCTACAAAAATTGCCAAGAAAGGGGTTGATTTAAATGTAATTTCTGAAAAAAGAAAATATATAAAATCCGACACCGCTATCATTCAAACATTAAAAATTGCCGCAGTTGGCGATATTATGCTGGGAACAAATTATCCCTCAGCAAAATACCTACCGAATAAAGATTTCTTGGTTTACAAAAATCATTCGGGTATTCGAATTCCAAATTTTTTTGATGAAATAAGTCCCTTCCTGAAAACACAGAACATTGTATTTGGAAATTTAGAAGGAACATTTTTCGATTCAACTGGGGAAGTCAAAAAATGTAAAGATTCAAATAGTTGTTATGCTTTCAAACAGCCAACTGAATATGCAAAAACCCTTTCTAATGCTGGTTTTAATTTACTTTCTGTGGCAAACAATCATATTGGAGATTTTGGTATTTCCGGCATCAATTCAACCCATCGAATTCTCAAAAAAGAAGGTATTTTCCATGCCGGAACCAACATTAGACCTGTTGATTTTCTCAACATCAATGGCATAAAAGTTGGCTTTATTGGCGTTGCAACTGGTGAAGATTGTGTGCAAATTCAAGACACAGAAAAAGTGAAAACGCTCATAAACGAATTGAACTCATTCTGCGATTTGGTGATTGTGAGTTTCCATGGAGGCGCGGAGGGCAATAAACACATCCATGTGCCACGTATGCAAGAAAATTATCTGAATGAAAATCGAGGTGATGTATACGCATTCGCCCATTTTTGTATTGATCATGGGGCTGATTTACTCCTAGGACATGGTCCACATGTTCCACGAGGCATAGAAATTTACAAAAACAGAATGATTGCATATTCACTTGGAAATTTTTGCACCTATTCTCGGTTTAACCTCTCCAAAAACAATGGAATTGCTCCAATTTTATGTTTAGAAATAGATAAAGCTGGCCAACCTTTAAAGGCAAACATCCAATCATATAAACAAATCAATGATGGGGGACCAATTCACGATTGGCGCCGGAGAGCCAAACATCGAATTTTAAAATTAAGCAAAGAAGATTTTCCCGAGTCCTATAAAACACTCAAAAAAATCATGCACTAATTATTCCGCTAACCTTAGACCGTAGTAGTAAGTTCTATTCGAAGGTGCCCTTCTAAACCTTAATGTAGCCCGACAATATTCAGCACTGCTACCCCAACTGCCACCGCGAATGACTTTTGATTCGCCTTTCAAAGGACCTTTAGGATTCAATTGTGCATCATATGGATAAAGGGCATACCAATCGCTACACCATTCCCAAACATTGCCACTCATATCATACAAACCAAGTTCATTTGGTTTCTTTTGCATCACAACATGTGGTTTTTCCGAATCAAATTCACTTTGCCAAGCCACCGAATCAGCATTGTCCGAACCAGAATAAATAAAATCATGACCATAATTACCGCCTCTCGCCGCAAATTCCCACTCGGCTTCAGTAGGTAGTCTAAATTTCCTTCCGGTAACTTCATTTAATTTCTTAATAAATTCCATACAATCATTCCAATTCACATCTGTTACCGGTTGATTTTCATCAGATTGATCATAAGATGGATTTGTTCCCATAATCAATTTCCATTGTGCTTGTGTGACTTCAGCAATACCTAATGAAAAGTTTTTTAGGGTCACCGGATGTACCGTAATTTCATCATATTCTCCATGAATGTCTCCCATTTTAAAAGTTCCTCCTTTGATTCTTTGCATTGGATATTCAAACTTTTTCTTGCCCGGCGGAACATAAGAAGGTTCAGCAAATGAGGAGATACCAAGAATGAAACAGGTAGCAAAAATGGAATAGAATAAGCGATTCATTACAACAAACTTAAAACATGATTTTCACATTGTACACCCCCTAAAATAACCAAAATTAAATATGACCAAAAATGAATACAACTCTATCTTAAACTGCTCTGTCAAAAAATAACTCAAAAAAGATTTGCATATGTGCGTATAAATTTTGATACCTTTGTAATCACATTCGGGGTGCCTCTAAATGAGCGCTGAGATTATACCCGTTAACCTGCTCAGGATAATGCCTGCGAAGGGAAATGATCAAGTTTCACTTGATGCGTCTCGGATGTATAACCACAAAAGAGACATGAATTTCAAAAAAATCATTCCGTTTATGTGTAGCATTTGTTCGCTAATAACAAGCGTTTCTGCCCAACAAAACAATCTAACATTATCAAAAACCGACACCCTAAAAACCATTGAGCAAGTCATTGTCATTGCTACCCAATCAAAAATCAAAGGAAGCAATGTAAACACAATGACGGAAAATCAAATCAATGCAGTCAATACAGGTCGTGACCTCCCTATTCTACTTCAACAACTTCCAAATGTAATCACCACCTCCGATGCAGGGAACGGAATTGGTTACACCGGAATCCGAGTTCGTGGTAGCGATGCCACTCGAACAAACGTCACAATCAATGGAGTTCCTATCAACGATGCTGAGGGCCAAGGTGTATTTTGGGTGAACATGCCCGATTTGGCCAGTTCCGCTGGAAATCTTACTGTTCAGAGAGGTTTAGGAAGTAGCATGTCGGGGGCGGGTGCCTTTGGTGCAAGTGTGAATATTCAAACTTCTAACTTAAATACCAACGAATTCAATGTAAGTTACGGTAGTTTCAATTCAAGAAAGTTAACCGCCAAATTTAGTAGCCCAACTTATCAAATCAAACCCAATCACTTTTTAAATTTTAGTGGTCGCGTTTCAAACATTGCTTCCGACGGATTTATAGATCGCGCAAAATCTGATCTTTGGAGTTACTACACATCGGCAACTTATACCAACAACAAATCATCACTGAAACTCCTCGTTTTTGGAGGGACAGAAAAGACCTATCAGGCATGGTGGGGCGTTCCAATTGAAAAATTCAACTTAGGAAAATCAAATTCAAGCTCCGATTCTCAAGCTTTGATTGACCATTATATTCGAAATTCAGGATTTGGTTATTTATACCAAAATTCTCAAGATAGCGCCAACTTATTTAATAGCAAATCAAATACTTACAACTATTACAAATACAATAATGAAACCGACAATTATCAACAACATCACGCTCATTTGTATTTTAACCACCAAGTAAACCAAAAAAGCTTGCTCAATACCACACTCTATTATACACATGGTGAGGGATATTTTGAGCAATTTAGATTTGCTGATAAACTGTCCAAATATAACCTTCCCAATATTACATCTGGCGACACAGGCCTAATCGCTATCATGACACAAAGTGATCTGGTTAGACAACGTTGGTTAAAAAATGATTTGATTGGAACCAACATCAATTATTTTGTGAATTCAAATCAAAAACAATTCACAGCTGGTCTTTCAGCAAACCAATATCTAGGGCAACATTTTGGATATGTAACCCAGGTTTTTTCTGCTAACAACGCCTACAAAGAAAACAATTTGCCTAAAAACTATTATACCGCCACAGGGAATAAAACAGATATCAGCATTTTCCTGAAATACAACCATAACCTAACCAGTAGGTTTAACTATTTCCTCGATTTACAAGGACGGAAAGTCATTCACACAGGAAAAGGCACCGACAATGATCTACGCGAAATTAATTTCGAAGGAAATTATTCGTTTTTTAATCCCAAAGGTGGATTTTCTTACCTCACTCAGCAATCCTTTCAAAGAAAGAACACAACTACAGTATTCGTGAACCATGAGTTTAGTGGATCTATAGGAATGGGAAATAAAGAACCATCACGCAGTGACTTTACAGACAACAAAGGTGGCGCAATACCGAAACCAGAGCAGATGGTCGATTACGAATTGGGATACGAAATCAATGTTAAATCAGAGAATAAAAGTGTTTTCCAGAAACACCAACTCGTCAATTTGAAAATCAACGGATATTACATGAATTATAAAGACCAGCTTGTGTTAACAGGTGCTTTGAATGATGTTGGCACTTCCTTAAGAATCAATGTCCCTCAAAGTTATAGAGCTGGAATAGAATTGGAAAACATGACCAATATTTTCAACTCAGATCGTATTAAATTTAATGGGAAATACTCTTTTCAACTGGCTTTTATTGGAAATATTGCATTCAGTCAGAATAGAATTATAAATTCACCTGCAAGTTGGTTTGATTATGGTACAAATGAATCTGTAGATACTATCTATCAAAATGCACCCATTGCATATTCACCAAGTGAAGTCAGTTCATATGGAATCAATTACAGCATGAATTTCTATAAAAAGGCACAAATTTCAAGCAAGGATCCAGAAAAAATTGTGCATCACACTGCAGGCCAATTAACAGTTCAATTCGTGCGAAAAACCGTTGGCAAACAATATTTAGACAATACCGGAACAGACAGCAGAAGCATTGGAGCCTATCATTTTGAAGAAATTACAATTGGGTATAAACATCTACTTAAAGGACAACAAATCCACATTAAAATACAAGGCAACAATTTAAGCAATCAGTACTATGCAAACAATGGTTACACATGGGGTTATATGTACAATAGAGCAGTGACTCAAGAAGTCTTTGTATTTCCAAGTGCATTGCGAAATTGGAATGTTAGTCTAGGCTATGTTTTTTAAATATCTGTACTGCCGATAGCAGAGTTGCGCTTGCAAAAATTATATTTGTAGAACATAATCTACAAGCATTGGGTGTGTCTTTAAATACCTTCGCTTGCTGAAGCGAAAAACATGTCTAATAACATTACAAATTGCAGAGTCTTAATTGCAGATGATCACAGTATAATTTTAAGTGGCATTAAAATGATATTGTCGTTTCAATTAAAAATCAGCAATATTTTTGAATGCAACAACTTAAATGAACTCATTGATTGTATATCAAACAACAAGCCAACGCATTTGATATTGGATATTAGTTTTCCTGAGGGATCAAGTTTAAATATGCTTGATGAAATCACAACCCAATATCCGAAATTGCAAATTATGATCTTAACCATGCACCCAAAAATTATGTTTGAGCATGTGTTGAAACATTATAATTCTTTATTTTTTTGTGAGAAAAAACTAAGTGAAACTGAAATCACCCTAAAACTAGAATCATTTTTAGACAATACCAATCATGATTTCACGATTCAAGAAAATCTAAAAAAGAGTACTTTAAGTAAACGAGAACAACAAATATTGCAATTGCTTTTGTCTGGAAAAACTACACAAGGCATTGCCGCAGATTTAGGTATCAAAAGCAACACAGTATCTACATTAAAAAATCGTATTTTTGACAAATTACAAGTTAACAACCTTGTTGATTTGATGCAATTGTACAATTAATTGAAATACACCAAAAAAACAATATTATCATTCGTTTTAATGATCCAAATATTCAATATATTTGGTCAAAATACTGGTGGTTATTATTCCAAAATCATCAATAAATTTAACAGTAAATTCAATCAGAACATTGTTTCTGATTTAATTTTAGATGATAAACAGATTCTTTGGATCATTACACCAACAAGTATTTTTCAATATAACGGTGCTGAGGTCAAACAAATAGAATCACCCAATAAAAATAGGGCTGTTTGTTTTTTTAGAAACATCGAGAACAAAATCATTTTACTTTATTCTGATGGCAAAAGTTATTACATCAATAAAGATCATCAACTAGAATTTTATTTTGAAGATACAACCCAAGTTGACTTCACTTGGAATTATCAATTCCTTATTGCACCGAAGAAATATCTGAAAGACTTATTTTATAACAACACTTTAAAAACATCTTATTTCTCGAGTAAAACAAGCTGTTTAAATATGAATGAAATATTCTTTACAAACAGATTTGAAGGAACAAAAAGCTCGCTAGATGTATATCAATTTAAAAGCAAAGAAAGAAAACAAATTCATGTAAGTCAAAATAATGAGAAAATTGAATATTTAAATGTAAATGGCAATTGGTTTAAAATCAACCAATCAGGAGAAATTGTTGAGATTTATAACCTAAATGAAATTATTATTGATGACTTTCCAATTAAAGCTTCGGATACAAAAAAATACAAACTGATTAATCGACCTTTTGAATCCCCAATTTTAATTTCAGAGAACAAGGTTTGGGTATTATTTGAACATAGCCCAAAACATTTCAAATGGGAGCTTGTCACTGACCAAATATCCGCCGAAATGAGTATTCAAACTGGACGTTATTCAAAAGAACTGCAAAAATTATTTTTGGCAACTGAATCTGATGGATTTATCATCTTTTCAAAAAACAATTTTACCACGATTATAAATCCCCAAAAAATATACAAGAGCAATTATTATTTACAAATTCCTATCGATAAAAAAGAGATTATCACTAATGGTGGATCTCTTTCAAAACACAGTCTACATGATCATTTTTTTGCAAAAAACATCATCAATAACAATTATCTTTTCATTGACAAAACAAATATTTTAACCAGTACACCTGAAAAAATTATAATTTATAATACGTCAACTAAAAAAACGAAATTAATTATAGAAACATCAGAAAATCAATATGCTAATTTTATTAAAATCAATAATCTATATTACATTGTTGGAAATAATAAAATATTCACGTACAATGTTTTAAAAAACAAAATCAGCGAAATTGCTGAAGGCAATTTTGGTTACTTGAACATGAATACATTAAAAGTAATCAACGGAAATTTATGGATAGGTAGTACTTCTGGTATTACCGTATTCAACCTTCATTCTAATAAAATTACCCATCGTTTATTTAAAGACAATCCTGTTCGTGCAATAACAAAAATTCTCAATCAATATTATTTATCTTCATATGGATTGGGAATTTTTGAGATAGATACTACCAAATATTTATTTTATCCTCTGCCACTGGATTTAAACAAATCAATCAAATATTCGCATTGTTTAATCCCTGATGATCAAAATAATATTTGGATTTCTACAAATTTTGGACTTCTTAAAGTAACCGATTCTAATTTTAAAAACGCAAGAAAAAGGAATAAGTTCATTCCCGAACCAGAATATTTTGATACCGAAGATGGATTGCTCACAAATGAATTCAATGGTGGCTCTTCTCCATCTTTCCTTTATTTTGGCGATACCCTAATTTCATTGCCTTCCATAAAAGGGATTGTTCAATTCAACCCAAAAACAACAAATAATTTACCAAATAACTATCAGATTGAGATTAACAACATTTCATACATTTCAAATAAAATTCCTTTCGAAAACAATCACTTTACTCTCACAAGTAATATTGAAGAAATTACGATCGATTTAGATTTAGTTTTTTGGGGGAATTTAAAAAACTTAAACCTGTATTATCAAATTGATGGCATCACCAATATTATCACATACAACGAAATTCATCAGTTAAAAATTCCAATTACATTTTTCAAAGAATCTAAATTAACATTTTTCACCTACGATAATTTTGGGCAGAAAAACCCTGTAAAAGAAATTAATCTATACCGAGAATATCCTTGGTACTTACAATTTAAATATATCATTCTCTCTTCAATTCTAATCTATCTGTTATCATTTTTCATTTCACGTATCAGAACAAACAGAATCAATAAACGAAACTTTGAACTCGAAAAACTCATCCAAGAAAAAACCCAAGAAATTCAAAATATTAACATTCAGCTTTTGTCGCAAGTCAACCAGTTAACAGATCTGAACAATGCAAATACAACGTATATCAGTGTCATTAATCACGATATTTTTGCGCCAATTAAATATATCAATATCATAGGGGATAAAATTAGCCAAAATTCTACCAAAATCAATAAAACTGAAATCGTCAATCAGTTTAATCATATCATTAATTCTACCAAACGACTCGAAGTTTTGTGCTCAAATATTCTGAATTACATTAACACCAGCAATACGCTCGAAACAACAAAAACAGAAATCAACTTACACAATCTTGTAGAAGAACTGCGCCAATTCCTCAATATAGGGCTCGAGATCAACAACAACACCCTCGTAAATAACATTGCATCAACTACAAGCATTCAATCGAATAAAGATGCTTTAAATATCATTTTTACCAATTTGCTCAGCAACGCCAATCGCTTTACAAAAAACGGTACAATTGAAATACAATTTAAAGAAACTGAAAGCACCTATTCAATTACAGTCAAAGACAATGGGAAAGGCATGGCCCAAGAAACACTCACTAAAATTAGAAACAAGGCCATCACCGTAGCCCATAGAAACAACTTCGAATATCAAAGCTATGGAATTGGATATTCCTTAGTTTACAAAATGCTCGATTTTATCAAGGCAACATTTGATATCAACTCTGAAATCAATCTAGGAACTGAGGTAACAATAAATATCGATAAATAACTTCTTATTGCAAAATCAATTTGCCACTCTGAACCATTTCTCCAACTGTAATTTTATATGAATATACACCATTCATATTTCCAAGGTCAATCGATATTCCCTTCTCAATTCTCTCAAAATTGACAACCCGCTTTCCAGCCATATCATACAATTCAAATTTCGCAAACTCACCCAAACCTTCCCAATTGACAACAACCTGTCCGTTACTAGGATTTGGATACACTTGAACGTTTTCAAACCTTACCTCTTTAACTCCACTTTGATTCGTATTTAAAAACGGATTCTTAATTCGTTTACTCGTCCAAACATGATACTCCCCTGCTTTGTAAGACACTGCTTGATTTGTATTCGTAACCACCACACTATCTCCATTCAAATAATCATACCAAGTTCCAGTAAATGGAAAAGATGGGGTTACCGTTTGAGGAGCAACATCCGTACTTCCGTAAACCAACGTTGTAAACCCAGATCCATTTAATTGCAACCTCTTATATTTATTATTCGCACTTAAATTATATGAACTTGGTTTATTCACGTCTGAATAATTCGTTTTTAAATGAATGAGCATCGCATTGTTGTAATACAACTTCTTACGATTTGCATTCGCTGTCCAATAGTCCCATCTCACTGGTTTGTTATCTAACCTACATGCATTGTTTATGGTTCCGTTTACGCAATGATTGATAGAATAATCATATCCCAATTCATCAAATTGCCAGATCATTTTTGGACCAGGAGTTAACCATAAATAAGAATACATCATTCCCATCCTCTCTAAAAATATAGGATTACTGCGTGTACTATACCCAGAACCCGAATTTCCATAGTTTATCAATTGATAAGCCATGCGTTCTTCATCGTGGCTACTTGCATACGACACCAAACCATTTGGTTCAAAACCCCTTTTTGTATAATCCAAACCCCAACTAAAATCGCTGTTCGCACTGAATCCCATTGCCGACTCTGTCATGTTGTAAACCGCATTCCCCCACAACATCATTCCTTTTTTCGACAATTCTACCTCTTCACTATTATCGGCAAAGTGCTCTAAAATATGATAAGCACCCGGCGAATATGTTTGAACAGCATTGTAATAATCTGTCCAAATGGCAATTCTACTTGCATCATAGGCCGACATTGCACCGGCATCATTGCCAGAATTCTTTTGAGTAAATCCTTTACTTAAATCAAATCGAAATCCATCTATCTTATATTCTTCAAGCAAATATTTCAAAATTCGCTTCGTATAATACTTCATGGCCGAACTTTCATGGTTTAAATCGTAACCTACATTAAATGGATGCTTTGCAACAATATTGGCGTAAGGACTATTAGCAGTTGGCGCCGACGCAGCATCATCCCAGTACAATTGACAAATGGGAGCCGTGCCAAATGCATGATTGAAAACCACATCCATAATCACCGCAATTCCTTGTTCGTGACAAGCATTCACCAAAGATTTAAATGCATTTTTGTTTCCATAATATTTATCCAATGCCATGTGAGACGCAGGATTGTATCCCCAACTCAAATTCCCTTCAAATTCTGTGACCGGCATCAATTGTAATGCGGTAATTCCCAGCCTCTTTAAATATGGCAATGTATCTTGAAGTGCTTTAAAATTCTGTGCCTTTGTGAAATCACGCACCAAACATTCATAAATCACCAATTTTTCTTTTGAGGGACGCTGAAACAACATTTTGCTCCAAGCAAACGCTTGCTCACCAGGTTGCATCACTGTAACCCAACCCGAAGTTTTATTTTTAGGATATGGTTTCAAATTTGGATATACCGTCGAAGATATATAAGGATCATCCCACTCATTTAACATAAGCGGACTAAATGGATCTGCGATTCTCTTCGTTCCATCAACCAAATATTGATAGCCAACTTCTACACCCGGCTTAAGTCCCTCAATAAGCGTCCACCAACAAGCTTTCGACGCATCATATTTCATGAAATACTTTAATTCTGGCTGCCAATTTGAAAAGTCACCAATTGCATAGACAAAGTTTTTATACGGCGCATACAACACCAAGTAAACCGTTGAATCATTCATGTAATTGATACCCTGTTCCAATCCTGTTGGCAGTGCTTGTTGAACAACAGTAGGATTCACAACAAAATTTACACTATCGGAAGCGGTTTCGTTACCTACCGAAGCCACAACTTTGATTTGATGTGTCCCAGCTGAAAAATTGGTAAAAACGTCTTGAATACTATCTTTAGAATTTACCGTTCTAAACAATGTTTGGTCAAAATAGATACTGATGTTCGCATTTTTACTCGACCAAGAAACAACCTTAAATACATCTGTACTTTTGCCAATGGTGGTTTTTGATTCTGGCAATGTAATTTTTAGCATCAAACTCGATGATGCAGAGTAAACTGGCGAAAATATATCACCACCTGCGGCAGTTCTACCCACCAAACTTCCATCTTGATTTCTAAATACAAAAGCCATTTGTTGAATGACTTCCCCAGTTTGAAATGCACCCGCTTGAGCATAAAAATTCTTCAAGTGATAACGCATTTTCCAACGATTATTACCCAAGGCTGTCATTTTAACCTTAGCGTCGGCAGTTCCCCATGTTCCAACCACATGTTTCCAATCTGCACCAGAAGTACTTAATGATGTAATCACACCTGCATGCGCATAAACTTGACTCACCCCTTTCAAGGCAGCATTTCCCAAACTCGCATCGTAAATAATTGTTACAGAATCGGTTTCCTTCGGAAAAACTGGATCAACACTTATCACTTGCGAGTGAACTTCATTCACAGTTAAAGTGAATATTGTAACTAAAATTGTTGATTTGAATAATTGTTGAATCATGGCACTAAGTGTTAACATGACGCAAAGTACAATATTTTTTCTGTAATTGTTTGGAGTGTGACATATTTTTTACATATTGCAAGCGCAATGAGAAACTATTTTCAACCAGGTACTTTGTTAATCGCAGAACCATTTATTACAGATGATAGTTTTTTTAGATCGGTTGTGCTCATCATAGAGGATAATTCGGAGGGAACTATGGGTGTTGTGATCAATGATTCTTCGAATTTATTGATGAAAGCAGCAAGTGAAATTGATGGAGCCGAAATTACCCTAAAGCTATATTTTGGTGGTCCGGTTGAATCAAAACAAACCATGAATTTCTTGCATCACTGCAGTGATATTCCGAATGCCTTACATGTTGGTGATGGAATATATTGGGGTGGCAACGCTTTTGATATCATTGCCAAACATCAAAGTGGTGAACTAAACGAAACAAACGCCATTGCAATTGCTGGATATTGTGGTTGGGCACCAGATCAACTTCAAAAGGAATTGGAAGAAAAAACATGGATTACTTCTACGTTCAAAAGCTCATATATCTTTATGAACCCAAATTTTGTTTGGAAGAAGGCACTTTCAGATTTAGGAGGAGAGTATTCTTGGTTGGCACAAGCTCCAACAGATGTAAATCTAAATTAATCGTTAGATTTTGATTTGCTGCTGCGGAATTTATAAACTCCATAAGCAATTGCAGAGCCCACAATGGCAGTGATTCCACCATCAACTGGAACCGCAAAATCGGTAACGTCGTCATCAAACCCAGCTTGAGCCAATAACACTTTGGTAGATAAAGCTACCACAACAAGAATTGATATTTTTTTAAAGTTCATCATGTAAGAATTACTGTTCGTTTCAAACAGTGTTACAAATTAAGGGCCAATTTTTCAATTTTCATAAATTTTTTAATCATTTGTAGAAAAAATTAACTCCAATTGCACATTCATTTCCGAAAACCTCTCAAATATAGAAATCGCTCTCTTCATATCAACATTTCGGTGACTAAAAAAAATGCGAGCCTTCCGCTCACAATAAGCTCCATGAAATTCATCTAAATGACGTAAATGCTCTTCAATAATTGTCAAACTCGAATCTGCATTCATGTTAAAATACATAGAATTATCAATCGATAAATTCATCGTTGAATCATCTAAATACTCCAAATAAACTGGATCATGGCTGCATGGCAAAGGCATCAAAAATTCATCAATTGAAATTTTCTCAAAAACATTTGAAGAACTGTCTTTTTTATGAGGGACTTCGACCCAATCGAAATCCTGATGACTCAAATAATTTTTAGCAAACCAATCATACTGATTTGAATCTTTTGATAGAATGCAAACAAGAAAAGGAGCATCGATGTATTTCAAACGAAACAACTGAGCAATTTGTCCCCAATAAATTCTCTTTTTGGCAATTCCCACAGGCACAACAATACACTGAGAATCTGACAAATTTTGAGCAGTATCAAATTGCAATAAAACTGCTTGCAAAGGCTCATTATTGCCACCAATATGGAATTCAAAAAATGTATTTTGGATAATCCCCGATTTCAAAACAGGGTTAGAAAGGTTAGAAAGATTAGAGGGATTAGAAAGATTAGAAGTATCTAATTGAAGGGTATCAACGCTCAACTGAAGTTGTTCGGTGCTGAACGGTTTGAAAATGACTTGCGCTTGTAATTGTCCGAAAAGCAAAAAAGTGAACAATATGGAACAAAAGAAGCGCATGACACAAAAGTAGGCAAAATGAGTTCTAATAAATTTTAAAAACGCGCTTAATTAAATAATAAGAGCTTAAATATTAAGAACTTTTTCGATTATCAGAATTGAGACCAATCAATTGGATTGCATTCTCGAATATATTTTTTTGAACATTTATTTCCAACGAATAAAACGTAACTTAATTTGGCATTTACTATACCTCCATTTCCAAATTGATAATCTGCGTTAAAAATAAATGAACAGAAACTGATTTTCAATCCAGTTCTAACTTTCGCAGAGATTTCGTTATTATCTGTAATGGAATCACTGAAATTTTCCGTTTTTGAACGATGATTCAATGTAAATCCAATATAAGGTGTCCATCTTTTAACCCTAAAACCATAAGCATGATGGTAGTTCCATAAATGGTAATCGCCCTTAAAATAAATATGATTTTCATTAATCTTAGCTTCATTAAACCTCAAATATCCAGCACTAATTTCATATTTAGAAGTACTGCCATTAATATCAATTCCAACACCATTTTTCGCTACATATCCATTCCGAAATTGGTATAGACCACCGACAGATAATAATTGTGCTTTTAAATTAAAAAAAGAAAATAAAAACATTAAAAAAATAAATTTCTTCATTATTATTTCAAATTATAACTGTGTTTATGTAGTTCATTATCCTTAAATGTTAACCATACAAAACTATTCTCTGATTCAACATATTCTAAACTAAAAGCACGTTCCGAAAATTTCTTTCCATTAATTAAAATTGTACCGTCGTTTGTTGCAATATTTTTAAAATCTTTACTAATTTTTATTTTATAATAATCAGAAATCATAATTGGGCCAATTTCTTGATTCAACATATTTGAACGATAAAAATACTCACCTGAATTTTTTTCATAAAAAATTCCATAACTTTTTCCATCAGAACTTAGATTTAAAACAGCATTTTTAAAATTACCTATAGATTTCTTATTAAAATAAACTTCATCATTACGCGTAACAGAGATAAATGCTGAGCTATTATCACAGAGCAATACTGATTTGATATCTTTCACTCCAGATAATTTACCGTTAATCATCAATTCATTGTTCGAATTCACGATGCAAACGAAATCATTATTTTGATTTCGAGCAAAACTGTATTTTTCTATTTTATCGAAAGGACCTAATATTTTATTTTCAAGATAAATAAAATTGTCTATTTTTATTGGTTCTTTTGTAGTTCGCCATTTCCCTCTTTCTTGAGTAACGCCAGAAGGATTATTTGAATAAATTGGAATATATTTCCCATCTTCTTTCACCATATAATTTTGCACTATTGCAAGCTTTGCACCTTCGTAAAAATCCGACCTTAACTCTGTATTAAATGATTTTCCGAATTGACCATTTCTAGAAACCAATGATAATTTAGAGGTAATTAGTGCATAATATTTTTTATTGTTATATTCAAAATCTTTTACCTTCGGACTATTCCATTCATCCGTTTTGGGAAATAACTTAGGATCACTAAGGAAGTAAACTAATCCTGATTCTCCAGCGTCAACTTTAAGTCCAATGCTTGAATATCCATAATTTAAGCCTTCAAGATGGAGAAAATCAATATTATCGTTATTAAGAAATAAATCACCATAATTAATTTTCCATTCCGTCATATTTAATTCTTCAAATTTTGATTTAGCATAATATGTAGAACCTTTTCTGTATACAAACATCCAATTATTTCCATTTTGAGAGAATTTCGGAAAACCTTGTTCAAGATACTCATAGGGACCAAATATCTCACCATCAATAACTACAAAATTCGCGTTCCCGTTATTAGCTCTAAATCCAAAATGATTACTTGAATTATCTCTGTAAACATCTATTACGTTTTCAAATGGACCATATTCTTTACCTTTATCTAAAATTAATTGATACCACTGGCCATTTTTTTTAACTGCCCAATCTAAATAAGATGGATTAGACTCGCTTTCTTGAATAGACTCAAATGGTCCAAATTTACTCTTATCATATTGAATGTAATAAAGAGAATCTTTTTTTAAAAAGACCAAGTTGTGAGCCAATCCATTATAAACCAATACTTTATACTCATCATTAATTACAAACTTCTCATTGGTACCTAACTTATAAAATAAATTTTCAGAATAATTTTGTGAAAATAGCAAAGTAGGTAATACCCAAAAGATAAATAGTATATTTTTTTTCATAATTATTAAATTATTTCGAAGATATAAAAAAAACTAAGCATCTCAAAACTTCAACAAAAGTAACTTATCATAAAACAATTCTACAATTTCAATGTACCTGAATTTTCTATTTTTAAGTATTAATGAAGAAGGAAAAAGTGCTAAATGTTGAATTTTCCTAATCTCCATCTCAGTTTTATGAAAGCCTACATTATAAGCTGCCGAATAAAAAATTAATTTCTCACGAGAGGAATTAAATTTTTTACCAAATTTCAATTCCATTATATCGAAAAATGCACACAAATACTCAAATTGCCAAACCTTGTTTTTTATCCTCGATATCCGAATCTCTCTAATTTTTTTCTCAGTTTCAGAGTGAATCATAATTTTTTGATACTTTTTTGATAAAATATCACTTTCTCGTATACTATTTTCAATCAATTCAACAAAAGATGGCTTCATCTGGAATAAGCCAATAGAAAAATCTCCATAATCCGAACCTAATTCCACATACATGGCTTCCAAACCAAAAGTCTCAAATTTATCTCGAACATCATTATAAATAGAAATCTCTGGAGAAACAATTGAAATTAAAAAAACAAGATTGAAACCTTCCCTATTTTTTAAAAGATTCTTCCAAAAAATATAGTTTGCCTTGTAAGTTTCCAAGAAATATGAGCATGACTTAGGATAAATTATGCAAAATGAATCTCTATCAATATTAGATTTAATATTTTTACTTGTTTTACAATCATTTAATAATAAATTTTCAATCTGGGCCTTTTTAAATAAATTAAATCCTGATAATTTTGTGTTTTTATCACAAAAAAAGAAAAATAAAAAAAGAAGCCTGTTAAACATAATTTATTTTAAATCTCATTTTTTAACTACTCCAAATATAAAATTATTTAAAAATATTATATGGCAAATATATATAAAGTTCATTGTCTTTTTTGATTCGTTTTATCAGAAAACTGACTTCAATAAAAATACTGAACTATTCAGCATTTTAGCACCATCAATGCACGGGAACTACCTCCCTGCGGTCGGTGATTCCCTAGTGGGGGTTCCTACAAACAAAAACAATTGCGCTATCGCTGCAATTGCTTTTTATTTGAAAATT